>Ga0209395_1006424_pt1 | contig 12733 bp, 14 predicted proteins | sample GOMGulsemesocosm_3_FD_184635 | JGI IMG/M metagenome (GOLD analysis project Ga0209395, IMG submission 184635) | Methane-oxidizing microbial communities from mesocosms in the Gulf of Mexico - GOM9D Gulf of Mexico (SPAdes) (version 2) | ecosystem: Environmental > Aquatic > Marine > Cold seeps... | reverse complement strand
TCACAAGGCGTACCTCGTTTAAAAAATCAACTCAAAAAAGTAGCGATGAATTTTCTTTTTATTTGAGTAATTATCAAGAAGAGAGTGAACAAAAGACGGTTGAAACATTGGCTAACACCATTCGTAAACACTGGAGTGTAGAATCTAATAATTGGCAGTTAGATGTTACCTTTAACGAAGATCGGGGTCAAGTTAAACAGGGTAATCAGGCTCAAATAATGGGTAAACTACGCAGTTTTGCTATGAATTTATTACGGGGTTCCACCCCTAAAGTACAAAATTTTCAAGCAAGTATTGAAAAATTTATAGATTCTCCTGAGGTCTTAATTTCGACACTTCGGCAAGTTAATTTTTTATGAGAAAGCCGTGAGCCCTCACCCAACTCCAATGCCAGTAAGTTAAGGTTAACCCATTGATTATGCTATTATAAGTCCTTATATTAGCATAATCAATGGTATGCATAAAGCAGTGGAAAATTCAATAAAAAATATTTATGAAGAGTTAAATAACACCCTAAACAGCTTTTCATTTATCGATACATACCGTCTTTCAAAAACGGCTTTTAGTCGCAATCGTATCCTCAGTTTTCCAGCGTTAGTTCTCTATTTACTTAACCTTAGAAAGCACTCAAATCAAACAGAACTTGACCAATTTTTTAAGGTAATTAATAAAGAAAAAGAAGCCTCTCAAGTGATTACAAAATCCGCTTTTTTTCAAGCCAGAAAGCAGCTTTCTTACACTGCATTTATTGAACTAAATCGTCAAATAATAGCCACTGTTTACAATTCTTCCGAACACTTAAAAACAGGGTGTGGTTTTCGCCTTTGTGCCGTTGATGGAAGCTCAATTCGCCTCCCAAATACGCCTGATATTACCGCACATTTTGGCGTTCACAAAGGACGCAAAGGACAAGCTAATTGTACGATGGGAATGGCATCGGTTTTCTATGATGTTTTGAATTATTTAGTGATTGATTCTTGCCTTCACCCAACTGGTTATTCAGAACGTGCCTGTGTTGCCGAACACATGCAGCATTCCACCCAAAATGATCTGGTCATTTATGATAGAGGTTATCCTGAATTTTGGCTCTATGCACTTCATATTCAACAGAAAAATTTCTTTTGTATGCGAACTAAAACACAAGAATCATTAGCGATTAAAGCCTTTATAAAAAGCAATAAAAGAGAAGAAATTATTGAAATAGAACCCAATAAAACCTCTATTAAAACGTGCATTGAAAGAGGCTTGCCAACGGAGACTATTAAGCTCAGATTAGTGCGTGTTGACTTGCCTAATGAGGTGGAAGTTTTGATAACAAACCTGATGGATTGCGAAGTCTATAAAGCGGACTTATTTAAGGAATTATATTTTCTTCGCTGGGGAATTGAAGAAAATTATAAACGGCTAAAACAGTGGGTAGAAATTGAGAACTTTTCAGGCAAATCTGTTTTGTCAGTTCAGCAGGATTTTTATGCCAAAATGGTTGCCTCAAATTTAACGGCTTTGATGGAAATAGCCGCACAAAAAAAAGTGGATAAAAGAACTCATGATTTAGAGTTAAATTACCAAGTAAATTCAGCCCAAGCTTTGTCAAAAATGAAGCATCGATTCGTTACTTTTATTATCGATGCGCACAAGGACATTTTGCAAAAAATTGAACAAGCTATTGACTATATTTCTGTCACTATAGAAGCCCTTAGAGTCGGGCGGTCTGCGCCGAGAGCATTAAAGAAATTTAAGAATGATATTCATTTTTCAGTCCATAAAAGCTATTTGTAATTAATTAGTTACGCTTAACTTACTGGCATTGCACCCAACCCTATCCCCTAGGAGAGGGCTTTAAAAGCACTGCGTAACATCAGGTATTTAACCCGCATTTGGAATCATTGATTTTACCTGTAAATGATCCTCGCCATTTTTTGATTCGAACCAAAAATCCATAATTATTCGGTTATCATCAGGATAGAGTTCGATTTTTTTATTTAGTATACCAAATAATATTTGTAGCATAACCACAGCACTACTGGGTTCATTAGAGCTGCTATTTTCTATTAGACTGCTAAGCTCATTTTGATTCAATTCCTTAAGTTCTGGAATAAGGTGAATCATTTCCATTGCTTTCTGTTCTTGTAGCTCTTCTGGGAAACTAGCAATATTCCAAGCAATAGCATAAACAGATAGTATTTTTTTATACTCTTCTGTAGTCATATCTGGAATTTCGTAAGGCTCACATAAAGTAATCAACGCTTCCGATAATTTAAGATTTCCATACGGTTTAAGAGCTTCAGTTTCTTGTTTTTTTAATTTTTTATTACGACTGGCTTTACCCATGATTGTTTCCTTTGTATATTCAACACCTGTATCAATCCGTGCTAGTGTTATTCAGGTTTTTGGTCACGTTGTAATAAATTTTGTACTGCACTTAAAGGAGCCAGTCCATCATAAAGCACACGGTAAATTTGTTCGGTAATAGGCATTTCGATGCCGTATTTTTTAGCCAAGCGATAGGTTTCTTTGGTTGCGGAAATACCTTCCACTTCTTGACCAATCTCTGCAATGGCGGCGGCTCGTTCTTTACCTTGTCCTAAGGCTAAACCAAAGCGACGATTTCGGGATTGATTATCCGTACAGGTTAAAATCAAATCGCCTAATCCTGACAAGCCCATTAAGGTTTCTTGTTCTCCGCCGAGTGCGCTATTTAAACGACTGATTTCTGCAATACCGCGTGTAACCAAAGCCGCGCGGGTATTAGCTCCAAAGCCGATACCATCGGCAATGCCTGCGGCAATCGCTAAGACATTCTTAACAGCACCCCCCACTTGTACGCTAATAATATCATCCGTGGTATAGGTACGAAAACGGGGGCTGTGCATCAGTTTAGCTAATTCATCTGCAAAATCGGCTTGAGTCGCTGCAATAGTGACAGCGGTAGGCAAATCAGCCGCGACTTCACGGGCAAATGAAGGCCCCGATAAGACCGCGGCAGGTGTTTCTGAGCCAAAAATATTAGCCACTGTTTGGTGTAATAATTCACCGGTCTCTGGCTCAAAACCTTTGCTTGCCCAAGCGATTTTCACCTTATCACTGACAAAAGGTTTAATTTTTATCAAGGTCTCTTTAAAGGCATGGCTCGGTACAGAGATAAGTAAAATATCACTAAATTGAGCGGCTTCTTTTAAGTCACTGCTAACATTTAATAAATCTGGAAAACTTAGACCAGCAAGATAACGCGTATTTTGTTTATCTTGCGCTAGATTGCGTATATGTTCGGGGTTATGTCCCCAAAGCAAGGTTGGATTGCCATTTCTTGCCGCTTGAATGGCAAGAGCAGTTCCCCAAGAACCTGCGCCAAAAACACTTATTTTGCTAGTCATAATGGTTTTTAATTTAAAGTGTCAGCACTGTTATTCGCTTGTTGTAGATGCTGTGCATACAGAGCATCAAAATTAACAGGCGCTAATAATAATTGAGGAAATCCACCTTTTGCCACTAAGTCAGAAATAACTTCACGTGCATAAGGGAATAAAATATTAGGACAAAAACTGCCTGCCATAGGGCCTAATTCTTCTTCAGAAAAACCCGCTAATGAAAAGATACCGCCTTGTGTTGCTTCAACTAAATAGGCAATCGTTCCCCCTGTTTTAACTGTGACTGTCACAGTTAAAGTGATTTCCATCAAGTTATCTTCTAAGGGTGTCGCATTGGTGCTTAAATTGAAGTCTACTTCAGGTTCCCATGCTTGAGTAAAAATTTGCGGGGAATTAGGCGTTTCAAATGAAATATCTTTGGTATGAATTTTTTGAATTGAAAATTGTTTTTCTTCTGTTACTTGGTTTTCTTCAGCCATGATAATAAAAATTAATTTTTTAGAAAGTTAATAGAGAGAGGAAGAGTAGAATTATTTTTTACCTTTGACAACCGGTAATTTATTTTCTTCCCAAGATTGCATGCCGCCTTTCATTAAGAAAACATGTTTGAAATCTGATTTTGTTAATTGAGTACAAGCCGTTGCAGAACGCATACCTGTTTGGCACACAACAATGACTTCATCTTCTTTATACAGTTCAATTTTATTTAATTGGCTGGCTATTTTGGCGACTGGAATATTAATAGCATCGGTAATATGCCCTTTTAAAAATTCCGCCGGCTCACGCACATCAATAATAATGGGGTTGCTGTTATTCAATTTTGAGACAGTGAGCATGGGTGAAATAGAGTCATATTTACTTAAACTTGACTCAATAATATCTTGAATTAAAAAATACAGTACAGCGATAAAAGCAGTAACAAGCATCCAATGATTGGTTGCAAATTCTATATATAGTTCCATGTAAACGATTTAAAGTTAGGTTAAAAATGAGAGCTTGAGCAGAAAATTTCATGCATCATCTCAATCAGCTTGAGCATACGTGAATCATCAATGTAGTAGAATACGCGGTTTGCATCTTTTTTGTAATTTAAAATGTCTTTTTCTCTTAAAATAGAGAGATGTTGTGAGATATTACTTTGGCTAGTACCTACTTTTTCTACGATTTCTTGTACACTCATTGATTCTGTTCCGAGTACACAGAGAATTTTTAAGCGTAAAGGGTGTGACATAGCTTTTAAACAACGGGCGGCTCTTTCTATATCCGCATCCGTTGCAGGGGATAGACTGTTATCTTTTGGATTTTCCATAAGGAATTACTCGTATCGATTAAAGAGGTATTTTTTATATTTAACTGATGGCAAAGCTGTATTACTATAAATCCAGCTTATAAACCTGTATTAGCAAACGCTAAAAATAGCATTGCCCCCTAAAGATAGCAATATTTTTTATAAAAATGAGCTTAAATGACGAGAAAATGAGGAAATATTCTCCTTTTTTTATTTAAAACCTAACGCATAATGAGGCTGATATGACAAAACCTAAACCTTTAATTTTATTGATTCTTGATGGCTTTGGGGCTAGTAAAGAAACAGAGTTTAATGCGATAGCTCAAGCTAATACGCCTTATTGGGATGCACTGAGTAGCACATATCCAATGACGACTTTAGCCTGTTCAGGGCGTGTGGTCGGTTTACCTGAAGGGCAAATGGGAAATTCTGAAGTTGGACACATGCACATTGGCACAGGGCGCTATGTGCCTCAAGATTTTTCGCGAGTCAGTGATGCGGTTGAGTCAGGTGAATTTTTTAATAACCCCGCCTTATGTCAGTCCGTCGAAGACGCTATTCATCATCAAGGCACCTTGCATATTATCGGATTGTTATCCACAGGGGGCGTGCATAGCCATTTAGAACATATATTGGCTATGTTGGAGCTAGCCGCTCAAAAAGGACTTAAGAAAATAGCCATCCACGCTATTTTAGATGGGCGTGATGTCGCGCCAAAAAGTGCTGAAAGTGCTTTAATCGCTGTACAAGAAAAAATAGCAGAATTGGGGGTAGGGCGTATTGCTTCTATTGTCGGTCGGTTTTATGCGATGGACAGAGATAACCGCTGGGAACGCGTGGAAAAAGCCCATCAATTAATCGTATTAGGCAAAGCAGAATTTAGCAATGAATCGGCATTAGACGCATTACGTGCAGCGTATGCCCGTGGAGAAAGCGATGAATTTGTTGAACCGACTCGTATTGGAGCCGAACAGTGTTTAGAAGAGTCAGACAGCTGTGTGTTTATGAATTTCCGAGCCGACCGCGCGCGCGAAATTAGCCGCGCGATTACTGAAACGGACTTTTCAGAATTTGAACGCCATCATGCAGGTCATACAGGCAACTTTACCACTCTAACGCAATACCATGAAGCCTTTGATTATCCAGTGGCTTACCGCAGTAGTATCTTAAAAAATACCTTGGGGCAGGTTTTAGCGCAACAGAATTTAACCCAATTACGTTTAGCAGAAACTGAAAAATACGCCCACGTTACTTTTTTTATGAATGGTGGGGTAGATCAGCCAAATCAAGGAGAAGAACGAATTTTAGTTCCCTCTCCCAAAGTAAAAACCTATGACTTACAGCCTGAAATGCACGCTGAACAAGTCACCGAACATTTGTTACACGCCATTGAAAATCAAAGCTACGATGTGATTATTTGTAATTATGCCAATTGCGATATGGTTGGGCATACGGGCATTTGGGATGCAGCGTTAAAAGCGGTAGAAACCATTGATGGCGCACTTGGAAAACTCACACAAGCTTTAGAAAAAGTGGATGGACAGATGTTGATTACCGCTGACCATGGAAATATTGAGCAAATGCGCGATGTGAATAATGGACCACAAACAGCACATACCACCAATCAGGTGCCTTTAGTTTATATCGGTGGAAAACAAGCCTTAAAATCAGGCGGAAGTTTAAAAGATTTAGCCCCGACTTTATTGGATATTCTAGGATTAGAACAACCCAGTGAAATGGATGGACATTCTTTATTACTGCCTAACTAAAGAAAATCTATGAAAACGCTTCTTCTATTTTTTTGCTTAAGTTATTTTTCCCTCAGTTTTGCCGCGGATGCAGGTAAAAATCTAAATCAGGTACAAGGAAAAATTAACACCGCTAGCTCTAAACTTCAGCAACTGAAAAAAAAGCAGCAACGTGCCAGTAAAAAGTTAAAGCAAATTGAAGGGGAATATGGCCGTATTTCCCGTTCATTACGGCAAGTAAAAACAAAAATTGCGAAGTATGAGCAACGCCTTGGAGAAATACAACAAGACAGTCATTTACAAACAATGGCTCTTAAAGAGCAGCAGAAGGCTTTAGCCGAACAAGTTAAATCGGCGTATCTTTTAGGCCAAGAAGCCCCGTTAAAATTATTACTTAGCCAAGAAAGCATCAGTCGAACCAGTCGAATGCTACGTTATTATGGCTATTACAACCGACAACGCTTAGAACAAGTACAGCAAATTAATAATACGCTTAAACTACTGGCGTATTTAGAACAAGAAAAACAAAAAGAAATAACGGGTATTACGCCCTTGCTGAGGGAAAAAAAACAGCAACAGCAACAACTGTCTAAAACTAAATCCGCGCGTAAACGCGTACTAAGGACTCTAAAAAGACAGTCAAATTCTCAGCAAAAAAAGCTCACTCGCTTAAAAAATAATGCCAAACAGTTAAAAAAGGTCATTCGTGATTTACAGGCTAAAAAAGTCGCTGAATCTAAGCGGAAGGCGAATGTTTTCCTTCAACTAAAAGGTAAATTAACATGGCCTGTTAAAGGCAAAATGATTCAATCTTTTGGCAGTCGCCGATTAGAATCCAAATGGAATGGTGTGTTAATTCAAGCAAAAGAAGGCGTAAAAGTAAAAGCCATTGCAGCAGGGGAGGTGGTGTTTTCAAAATGGATGAAAGGCTATGGTCTATTAATTATTGTGCAACACGATAAAGACTATATGACTCTGTATGCGTTTAATCAGAGCTTATATAAAGTAAAAGGAGATTCAGTGGCTCAAGGAGAAACCTTAGCCACTTTAGGGCACAGTGGAGGTCGTGATATTCCTGCCTTGTACTTTGAAATAAGAGAAAAAGGCCGCGCGATTAATCCTGCACAATGGTGTAAATAATAATGGGAATTTTGATTGTCGCTTTAGCGTGATAGGACTGTACACAGGTCTAAAAGTCTTCCCCAGAGAGGGAAGCTTGGAGGCAGGGCAATTAAAAGAAGCTTGATTTTATTCTCCTCACCCCACTTCAGCAGGAGAGGGAGCTGAATTTGTCTTGTCATTAGCACGTATCAGATTGACAAACCAGCCTATTTAAGCATAAAATCCCATCTCTTTGTATCCCAATTTTATACCCTATTTTAAGGACTCTTTAAGATGAAAAGAACTTTCCAACCAAGTAAAATTAAACGCGCTCGTACTCATGGTTTTCGTTCAAGAATGTCGACTGTTGGTGGCCGTAATGTTATTCGCTCACGCCGTGCAAAAGGTCGTCACGTACTAGCATTATAAAGTGATACCAAAAGACACTGGATTTCCGCCTGCGCTTCGCTTATTGCAGCCAGCCGAATTTAAATGTGTTTTTGCTAAACCGGAAAGATCGACTGATAAATATTTCACTGTACTGGCGATTCAAACTGATTTGAGTCACCCACGTTTAGGTTTAGCGATTGCTAAAAAAAGCGTGAGACGTGCCGTGGATAGAAATCGCATCAAACGATCTGCCCGGGAAAGCTTTAGATTACAGCAGCATGAGATTGGTTCGCTTGACTTTGTTGTCATGGCACGTCGCGAAGCCGCTGTAGAAAGCTCCAAAGTGCTACAAGCCTCTTTGGACAAGCACTGGCTTAAATTGGTTAAGCGATGCGCACCCTCCTCATAAGTTTCCTTCGGTTTTATCAATATTTTATAAGCCCGCTACTAGGAAATAACTGTCGCTTTCACCCCACTTGTTCGAGCTATGCGATGCAAGCAATCACCTTGCATGGTGCGTTCATCGGCTCCTACCTAACATTAAAACGATTACTCCGCTGTCACCCGTTGCATAACGGGGATATGGATGATCCTGTACCCAAAAAGACTGGTAAGTAATAATGGAGAATATAAGGTTTGTACTCATTGTCGTTCTATCGATGATTTCACTCATGTTATGGGAAGCTTGGCAGCTAGACTACGGTCAGCCACCAACTCAAGTAACAACCCTTGATAGTAATGGTAATATCGTTACTACAGTAGGAACAGCAAATAATAACAATAACTCTGAACTTCCTCTAAATAATGAAGTGACAAATCGCGGTATTATTACCGTTTCTACTGATGTTTATCAGTTAGAAATTGATACACAGGGGGGGACATTACGTAACCTTGATTTAGTCGAGTATTCTGTCGATAAAGGCGAAGAAGCCAAAGTTCGTTTATTTGATAACAGCCCTGAAAAACTCTTTTTAGGTCAAAGTGGTTTATTGACCAGTGGCAATTCTGTGAAGCTACCACATCATAATGTGGAACTAACTGCAGAAAAAATGAGCTATCAATTAGCTTTAGGCGAAAATACGCTGAGCATTCCATTAACATGGACAGATAATAATGGCCTAAGCTACACAAAAACTTACACCTTTACACGTGGCAGTTATGTTATTGGTCTAACCCAATCGGTTGATAATCAATCAACACAAGATTGGACAGGTAGACAATACACACAACTTTTAAGAGTACCGCACACGGATGAAAAAGGTAATACCTTTATTCGTACTTACTCAGGTGGTGTACTGTACACAGAAGAAGACAAGTATCAGAAAATTGAATTTGATGATATGGCCGATGACGACTTAAAAATAAAAGCCGTTGGTGGTTGGTCAGCTATGATTCAACATTATTTTGCAGCCGCTTGGGTTCCACCTGCTGCGGATGAGCAACATTACTTTACCAAAGAATTAAGTAATTCTCGCTATGTGATTGGTTCATACTCTAATGCCGCCACAGTGGCAGCACATAGTACTGCTGATTTCCAAAGCACACTGTTTATTGGCCCGAAAATTCAGCCAATGATGGAAGCCGTGGCAACAGGCTTAGAATTAACAGTAGATTACAGTTGGTTAACCATTATTGGTAAACCGATTTACTCCTTGTTAAACTTTATTCATAGCTATATTGGTAACTGGGGTTTCTCTATTATGGGAGTTACCTTATGTATTAAACTGCTTTTCTTCCCACTTTCTGCGGCCAGTTACAAATCAATGGCTAATATGCGTAAACTGCAACCGCGTTTAGCTGAACTAAAAGAAAGCTATGGTGATGATAGACAGCGTTTCAATACTGAAATGATGGATTTATACCGTAAAGAAAAAGTAAACCCAATGGGCGGTTGTTTACCCATTATGGTACAGATTCCAGTGTTTATTTCACTGTACTGGGTATTAATTGAAACCGTTGAATTAAGACAAGCACCTTTCTTACTATGGGTTCAAGACTTATCATCGCAAGATCCTTTCTTTGTATTACCTGTTGTTATGGGTATTACCATGTTCTTGCAACAACGTTTAAATCCAGCCCCTGTTGACCCGATTCAAGCAAAAATCATGCGTATGTTTCCTATCATATTTACGGTTTTCTTCTTGTTCTTCCCTGCAGGTTTAGTTTTATACTGGGTGACGAATAATAGTTTATCTATTATTCAACAGTGGTATATCACCAATAAAATTGTTGGTAAAGCCAGCTAGTTTTTAGCTCTATCCAATAAAAAAAAGCCGAATTTAGCGCAAGCTGGTTCGGCTTTTTTTGTTTTAATCCTTTATTTAATCGACCTATGAATATTACCCATCAAGATACCATTGCCGCCATTGCTACACCGTCAGGAAATGGTGGTGTAGGCATTATTCGCATCTCTGGAAAACAAGCAAAAACCATTGCCGAAACCTTGGTTAAAAAATCCTTACAGCCCCGTCATGCGCACTATGCTGCTTTTTATGATATCGATGATAGCGTGTTGGATTCAGGCATAGCCCTTTTCTTTCCCAATCCAGCCTCGTTTACAGGCGAAGATACCGTAGAAATTCAAGGGCACGGTGGTTCCATGATTTTAGATATGCTGCTCAAACGCATCTTATCGCTCGGTTGTCGTTTAGCGAATCCAGGAGAATTTTCAGAACGCGCTTTTTTAAACAATAAAATAGATTTAGCACAAGCGGAAGCCATTGCCGATTTAATCGAAAGCAGTACCGAGCAATCGGCTCGCTCCGCGCAAAAATCCATGCAAGGGGTTTTTTCTAATCAAGTAAATAACTTAGTCGAAGAATTAATCGAATTACGAATTTATGTCGAAGCGGCGATTGATTTTGTCGATGAAGAAATTGATTTCCTAGGTGATGGGGTGGTAGAAAAACGCATTATTCGCTTAGTCGATACCCTTAAAACCATTCGCAGTACCGCGCAACAAGGTCGACTGTTACGCGATGGAATGAACGTAGTCTTAGCAGGTAAACCCAATGCAGGAAAATCCAGCCTGTTAAACGCCTTAGCAGGTCATGAAGCCGCGATTGTCACCGATATTGCAGGAACAACCCGCGATATTCTCAAAGAGCGCATCCAGATTGATGGGATGCCGCTGCATATTATCGATACCGCAGGCTTGCGTGACAGTGATAATGCCGTAGAACAAGAAGGCATACGCCGCGCTCATGCAGAAATTCAAAATGCCGACCGAGTATTATTGCTGATTGATGCCAACGACCCCAATCCCGATGAATTACTCAGCTCTTTTCCTAAACATATCCAGCTAACGAAAGTTTATAATAAAATTGACCTAATCAATGCCAGCCCCAGATTGGAAGAAACCGCTACAGGCACAGCGATTTATGTTTCCATTAAGCAGGGCTTAGGCATGGATTTATTAAACCAACATCTCAAACAAAGCGTCGGATTTGATGCTAATGCAGATAATGTTTTTATTGCCCGCCGCCGCCATATCGAAGCACTGGAAAGCAGCGCAGACTTTGTACAAAATGCACTGATGCAACTGCAAGAAACCCAAGCAGGCGAATTAGTGGCAGAAGATTTACGCCAAGCTCAAAACCATTTATCAGAAATTACCGGCACATTCACCTCAGATGATTTACTGGGTAAAATCTTTAGTTCATTTTGTATTGGAAAGTAAGAATTTAACTTCTGATGTGTCAACACTTTTATGGACACAAAATTAGGCGGCTTTTGGCAGCATTTCGTAATCCACTGGTGAGTTATAATCATTAGCTGAATGACGACGTTTACGGTTATAAAAACCTCGATATATTCAAATATTTCTTGCTTCGCTTCCGCCCTCGTCGCAAAGTCACAATGATGCACCAGCCCTGTTTTAAAGCATCTCCTTACACACAAGTATCATAACAACCTAAAATCAATGAGTTACAGAATTGTATATTTTTTATACGATCCTCTGTAGCCCTTGTTTTTACTGACTTCTCTGTTTTTAGGTAGTTATTGTAAGTTATTGATTTTTAATTATTAAAAGGTGTGTGTAAGGAGATGGTCTTAAGGCTATGGAAAAAATTTTCAGCCACCGCATTATCCCAGAAATTCCCTTTACAACTCATACTTTGTGTAATGCCATTAACAGCCAGTAGTGAACGGTGGCTTTCGGAGGCATATTGGCTTCCTCTATCACTGTGCCGGAGTAGATTCTTCTTAGGTTTTCTTTGGCTATGTCTGCATTAGCTATTGTTTTGGTCTATACTTATGAATAATAAAGAAAATAATCGTGGAGGTCATGATGCAAAACGAAAATTTTCAACAATGGTTGAGTCAAGCCACAGAATTGACTATTTACCAAAAGAAGCAAGCCTTTAACCAGCTATCAGATGAGACTCACCAGGCGTTAACCGAAGAGCAGCTGGGCGAAGTTAGTTGTTGCCCTCACTGTCCGTCCGCCAAATTTACTCATTGGGGGCAATCAAATAACTTGCCTCGCTACCCACGGCAGGGCAATCGGGCTTAAATAAGTATAAAAATCAACATATTAGAAAATACAGTATTTTAATGACCAAATAATGACAAAAGTGAGTCGATTTTCAGGTTTTAACTTATTGTTTTTAAATCAAAAAATAAAGGCATCCTTTTAACGTTAATTTACTTATAAAAGGTATTTTTATAAGTAATTGATTTTAAATGCTATTTAATCCCGATTGCCCTGCCCTAGACACTGAGTTAGCTCACGGGCGAATTACGACACGCCAAGCTGTATTATATGGCTTCCCAGTATCGGAATTTGATAAACGCTGGAGTGAAAGTGGTTTAAAAACATTGATCGTCACAAGGCG
>Ga0209395_1006423_pt1 | contig 12735 bp, 12 predicted proteins | sample GOMGulsemesocosm_3_FD_184635 | JGI IMG/M metagenome (GOLD analysis project Ga0209395, IMG submission 184635) | Methane-oxidizing microbial communities from mesocosms in the Gulf of Mexico - GOM9D Gulf of Mexico (SPAdes) (version 2) | ecosystem: Environmental > Aquatic > Marine > Cold seeps... | reverse complement strand
TATATGAATTTGAATCTTTTCCATTTTTTTTTCCCATTTCAAAGATACGCATTAAAGTCAACTAAAAAATAGCGAAATTCAGTGAAATAATCACCTCACGGTTTACCGTGATGTAAAAAAAATCCATCTGTCACAGGACAGATGGATTATCGCACTATATACACTAAGATGTTAGGTGTTAACGCAATCTATCCACAGATTTTACGAGCTCTTCATCCTTTTTTATAGCATTGTTTGCCAAAACCAGACAAACCACTACTATTATCGGAAAAAACAACCCAATACCTTTCTCAGAAACTAATGTTTCTCCAGATATATTTAGGGAGTGATATACTAAAACGCCTAATAAAATAAAATTTATCAAAATATTAAACCTTCCAATTCCTAACTGTCTGTTTCTATTTTTAAACATAAAAATAGCGACTAAGGAAAGTAAGGCGGAGCTATAAAACAACAATGGAATTATCTTAATTATCATTGTATCTGACTGTAAGGCTTCCAAAATTGAAAATGGAACTTCCTGACTATCTCTCCATAAAATTACACTATTAATTATCCCACCAGATATAATGGCGGCTACTAATAAAAATAGTGACTGTATTCTTTGAATCATTCGTACTTTTTAAACGAATACAAAGTTACATTTTATTATTTAACAAATAAACAATCATATTAAAAATAATTCATTATATTTGTCCAAGCTAGTTATTATTCAAAGCTGGCACTACTTAAAACAATATCCACAAATTTTTATTACCACATTACTTTTATACTAAAGTATTGTAAATTAATATAATATTCAATAAAATTTAAATGTTTGAAATTTCACAACTCAAGGAAAAGACCCTTGTACAGTTACAGGAAATTGCCAAATCTATTGGAGCAAGTAAATACAAGCAACTAAAAAAACTTGATTTAGTTTACTTAATCCTAGATGTTCAGGCATCCAACCCGAAAACTGAAACCCCTGAGGCAAAACCTAAGCCTAAACGCAAGCGAATTGTTAAAAATACTACGAACAAAAAGGCCGCTGCTAAACCTTCATCAGAAGAGACAAAGGAAATTAAAGAAGCTGCACCTATTGTAGAGGCTGCAAAAAAAGAAACTCCTAAAGAAATTAAGGAGCCAGTTAAAGCTAAAAAAGTTTCAAAAAAGGAAAAGCAACCAGAAGTTGATAAAACTCCTAAAAGCGAAGCTCCAGAACTTGAGAAAAAAGCCGAGACTGTAGAAAAAACGGAACAATCGTCTGATCAAAAATCGCATCAGCAAAATGCTCCGGTAAAAAAAGAAAACGCTCCTAAACAAGCGAAGCAAGAAGAGAAAACTCCTCAACATCCGCAGCAAAAGCAACCACAGCATCAAAATCAGCAAAACAAAAACAAACCGAATCCAAACGCTAAAAATCAGCCAAAGAAAAGCGGTAATAAGTTTAGAGAAGCTGACTATGAATTTGATGGAATTATAGAAAGTGAAGGTGTTTTAGAAATGATGCCAGATGGTTATGGTTTCTTAAGATCTTCTGATTACAATTACCTCTCCTCTCCTGATGATATTTATTTATCACAATCTCAAATCAAATTATTCGGTTTAAAAACTGGAGATACCGTAAAAGGAATTGTAAGACCTCCGAAAGATGGTGAAAAATACTTCCCATTAATTAGAGTATCAAAAATTAATGGATTGAGTCCTCATGTAGTAAGAGACCGCGTTTCTTTTGAGCACTTGACACCGTTATTCCCACAAGAAAAATTCAACCTATCAAAAGCAGGAAGCACATTATCTACAAGGATTATGGACTTATTTGCACCTATAGGAAAAGGACAACGTGGTATGATTGTTTCTCAACCAAAAACAGGTAAAACAATCCTATTAAAAGACATAGCAAATGCTATTTCTGCCAATCATCCCGAAGTATATCAAATTATACTACTCATTGACGAACGTCCAGAGGAGGTTACAGATATGCAACGTAGCGTACAAGGAGAAGTGGTAGCTTCTACTTTTGACGAACCAGCAGACAAGCACGTACGTGTAGCCAATATTGTTTTAGAAAAAGCAAAAAGACTGGTAGAATGCGGTCATGATGTGGTTATCCTATTGGATTCTATCACAAGACTAGCGCGTGCCTACAATACTGTTGCTCCAGCATCTGGAAAGATTTTATCTGGGGGTATTGACGCAAATGCTTTACACAAACCTAAAAGATTCTTTGGTGCTGCTCGTAACATAGAAAACGGTGGTTCTTTAAGTATTATTGCTACAGCACTTACTGATACAGGTTCTAAAATGGACGAAGTGATCTTTGAAGAATTCAAAGGTACGGGTAACATGGAACTTCAACTAGACAGAAACATTGCAAACAGACGTATTTATCCTGCTGTGGATCTAGTTAAATCTAGTACACGTAGAGATGACTTGTTATTTGATGCTAAAACGGTACAACGTTTATGGGTATTACGTAAATATCTAGCTGATATGAATCCTATAGAAGCTATGGAATTTATTCAAGGAAAGATAAAATACTCTAATTCTAACGAGGAGTTTTTAATGTCTATGAACGGATAAATAAAATAAACACTTTATAAAAAAGCCTTGACAATTGTCAAGGCTTTTTTTATGGGTTAAAATCAAATTACAACGATTACAGGAGTTAAAATATAATCACTACACTTCACGTGCCAAATACAGAAACAAGGACTTAAATACCTTAAAAAAAGGATAAACAAGGACATTCTCTGCAAAGATTTCGAAAAACATAGACACAAAAAAAGCGAGCCGAAGCTCGCTTTTTAAAATATCTTATAGAGATTAGTACAACTGCTCTCTGTAATCTTTAACGTCTGAAGCTTCTTTCAATACATTAAATAATTGTCCCGTTCTACCTTGAACTTTATTTACTAAAGCATTTCTAAAAGTACCATAGTTTTCTAAGGTAGCAGGTAAGTCACGTTTCGTAACTTCCACAGCAAATACACCTTTGTTACCAACGAGTCCTTTTACTACTTTATTTAATTCTACTGAAGACATTGCTCCTACAACTGCAGGCTCATTACCAACACCAACTAAAGTTGGACTAGCAACAGTAACAGCATTAGCCGTTCTAACTCCAGTCTTATTTTCTTTTGCAATCTCACTTAATGTTTCTGCAGACATTCTTTTCACAAGAATTTCAGCTTTTTTACGATTCATTAAAATTGGTCTAATTTCGTTTACAACAGAAGCAATTGGAGCTAATCCTTTTTCTGTAATTGCTGAAACACTTGCCACAGCATACGCTAATTTTCCATTAACATCTACATCAAAACGGTTAGAATCGTTTAATAATCTTTCGTCATTGAATGCCCAAGACACCATCTGACGTTGAGAACCTAAACTAGTTACATTTTCTCCTAACACTTTTAATCCAACAGCTGATTGTACATTATAACCGCTTTCTTTCGCTAAATCATGAATGTTTTTCCCTTCTGATAATTGAGAAGCTAACGTTTCTGCTTTTTCAAAAATTATATTTTCAGTCTCTTCAGAAGCTTCAATTAATTTAGCAACAGTTGCTAATTTTACAGCTTTCTTTTTTTCTTTTTGAGCATCAATACGGATGATATGGAATCCAAATACCGTTTTAACAACTTCAATATCGTTTGTTTTGTTTTCGAAACAGAAATCTCTAAACTTAGGAGTCATTGTTCCATAAGTAAACCAATCTAAATCTCCACCTTTAGCACCACTTCCTAAGTCAGCAGATAATGTTTTAGCGATTTCAGTAAATTTAGATTTACTTCTTTTCACAACTTGTAATAAGCTATCTGCAGTTATCTTAGCATCAGCCTCACTCACTAAACTAGAAGAACTAGCCGCTCCAGCAAATGAAATCAAGATATGACTTGCTTTAACAGAGTCTGGCATCATAATCACCTCTTCTACTTTAGACAATTTGAAATATCCATTATGTTTAAACGGTCCAACAATTGCTCCTTTTTCAGCCTCAAATACCTCCGTAGAAATTACACCAGGTAATTCGTTTTGAAAACGGAAAGTTCCGTCATATGCTAAGTCCGATTTATTATCTTCTACAAACGTTTTATTATCCGTAGCATTTTTAAATCCTGCAACATTTACTTTCGCTTTCGCTGCATTACTATAAACTTCTCTGTCATTTACAATTTCAGTTAAAGACGCTTTAATAGCATCTTCATCTACTTTAGAAGCAACAATATCAAATTTCACAAAGTCAAGATTACGAGAAGCATCTACGTTGTATTTGCTTTCATTATCTTTTATGTAAGAAGTTATCTCACTATTAGAAACACTCACTACACTATCACTAACTGAAGTATAAGGCACATATACAAACTTTGCGTTTACATTTGTGTTATTATTAAAGTACTCACGCTCTCCAGATTTAAGTGAAGCACCTAAACCAACTTTTACTAATGAAGTATAAGCTTTACGTTCTAAGTTTTGTTGAATACTTTTTTCTGTTGCCAACCAATTTAACCAAGCTGTTTTATCTCCAGTCTTAGCATCATCTCTCATGGTAGCTACATATTCTTTTAATTTCTCTTCGTCGAATAATCCAGCTTCATTTTTAAATAAAGGGGAACCTTGTACTGATGGTAAGGCTACCATAGCATCCCAAAGGTCTTTTTCTCCAATAACAATTCCAGCTTCTTCTAACTGAGTTTTAAATACTCCTTCACTCACCATGTTATTCCACACAGCATTTACAGCTTGCATTTGAGAAATATTACGTCCAGCTCTAGATTTATAAGACTCTACTGCTCGTCCAAACTCTTCCCTATCAATAGATTCTCCATTAATTTCACCAATTGAATTAACCTTTCCTGAGCTAAAGAAACTCTGAATTGCACTAGGATCTAGTACGAATGAAAATAGAGCCAACCCAATAATGATTATTAAGAACATTGATCGATCTCTAATTTTTGATAGTATTGCCATTGTATAATCTGTTAAATTTAGTGTGCGAAAGTACAATTTACTATCGATAAATAAAAGTGAAATGCCTATAATTAAATGTGAAAATGACTAAAAAAATGACTTTATTTAATATTCTTAATCCTTTTTGTCTAAAACCGTTAAATGAACCTCCAATATTTTAGAGGAATCCACTTGTAGCATCTTAAAAGAATATCCTTGTATTTCTACCTTTTCTCCATTTCTGGGTATATCTTCATTATGATATACTATAAAACCACTTAAGGTCTCATAAGCATCATTTTTTGGAAAGTTAAGGTTGTAGGTATCATTTAAATAATCGATCTCTAAACGCGCTGAAAACTTATATTCACGCTCACTTAATACTTCTTCTCGTAAAGTGATTGTATCATGCTCATCAACTATCTCTCCAAATAACTCCTCCACAACATCCTCTACAGTAACAATACCTGATGTCCCTCCATATTCGTCAAGAACAACCGCCATACTTTTCTTACGCTTGGTCAGTAAATTCATCACATCGCTGATGAACATACTTTCAGGAATAAATTCTACAGGAAGCAGAATAGATCGCATATTTTTTGGTGTTTTAAACAACTCAAATGCGTGTACATATCCAATAATATCATCCAAGGATGATTTATACACTAGTATTTTTGAATACCCGGTATCAATGAACAACTTTTTTAGAGAATCAAGAGAAGCGGTACTTTCCACTGCGACAATTTCGGTTCGTGGAATCATAATTTCCCGCGCTTTCACATTGTGAAACTCTAAGGCATTCTGAAATATTTGAATTTCGCTGTCTACCTCAATATGTTTACTCGTGTTTTCTAACTGTTCATTAATATAATTTCCCAATTCTGCCTTGCTAAATGCTTTCGTATCGTCCTGTGGTCCTGTTTTAAAAAACAGTTTTAAGAAAAAATCAGAAATCAATGTAATAAAATCAGAAATATAGAAAAACAACACATAGAAAACATAGGCAGGAATAGCGAAAATTCTTAAAGTTTCGTTCGCATAAATCCTGAAAATTGCTTTAGGAAGAAACTCTGCTGTAACTAAAATAACAGCGGTAGAAATAACCGTTTGAATGATTAAAACAGAAAACGGATTAAATTGAGAAAACACTGAAAAGCTCACTATAAACTCTCCCATAAAAAAACTATACACTACCAGTGATATGTTATTTCCTACGAGCATGGTCGTAATAAATTTGGAAGACTTACGGGTAAGTTTTTTAAGAACAGAAGCAATGGCTCCCTCTTTTTTCTTTTCAATTTCAATTTGTAATTTATTCGCCGATACAAAAGCTATTTCCATCCCAGAAAAAAAGGCTGAAAACAACACCGACACTAAAATTATTACAATTTGAAACTCCATCATCCTTATTTATTATTTTTGTTTCTCATCTTTTTTTTAAAGAAGTACATCCCCACAGCGGCACAAGCAAAGAGCAACATAACATACGCGTTATTTCTGTTATGGTTCCAGGTAGTATAAACTCCCTCAAACAACACCAAAGCTATTAACAAATAAGCGTACTCAAAAATTCGTTTAACAATCTCCATATTTTATTCTGTATCTATCGTTGCTTTTCCTCGTATGTCTTTTACCCACCACTCAGTCAAATTATCCTTAGACTCGAAACCAACACCGTAAATAGTATCCGTTTTAGTATAAAACGTAAATTGGCGATCTGTAAAAAAATAATTAGTATTTTCATCCCAATGCAATTGAGAGGTCACCAATTTTAAATTTTGCGCGTAGTTACGAATGACAACATTTTTTTTAATCTCTGAAACTTTCGTTTTAATATAGCGTAATGCATAATCACCCGCTATTGTAACCGAATCTCCATTTTTTTCCAAAGTAGTGATCTTAATCCCCTTTGGGAACTCAAAATAAGGGTGTAATTTCCTGTTCGTAAAATCATGCATTAACAGCGAATACATTTTCATAGTAACCCTCGCAGAATCTGTATGTACTAGATGTACCTTCTCAGTAGTTCCGATAGGGAGGTTTTTATCAGCCAAGAAATCCTGGACTTCTTTGGCATTGTTCTTACACGAAAAAAGTATTGCTACCAGAAATAAGGTAGCAATACTCTTTAAGATATGCATAACGTTTATTGTCATACAACAAATATATTATTTTTTTTGATTCTATTAAGGTATACGAACAGTTTCACCCATCCAACATCCAATTCTATGTGTTCCTCCAGATTGTTTTCCTAATTGGAAAATCAATTTTGTAGTAGGCACTTGAGATGCATAACTTTTGATATAACGATTTGCCATAGAAGAAATACTTGGATCCACTGCTTTCGCTCTTCTTGCTTTATTTAAGGCTGCTACGTATACCATTCTTTTTCCGAACTCGTCATTTCCACAACTGTTGGCACTTTTTGCATACATTCCCGCCATTAACAAATAAGCTTTCCCCATACTTGGGTTTTCTTTTAACGCTTTATTAGCATATGTTCTTGCTTGTCCATATTGTCCTTTGTCTCTCAAAGACTGCGCAATCTTGTACAAATACTTCGCTTTCTTAAACGAATCAGTTTCTTGACCTACTGCTTGCTTATAATATTCCATAGCTTTGGTAGTATTTCCTTTTTTCAACAAAATACCAGCATAAAATACAGATGCATCAGGTGATGGTGATGCGGCAACATAAGCTTCCACTAATGTTTCGTAGAAAGGATCTTCTTTACACCCTTTATTATACATACGAGACACCGCTCTTTTTAACCATTGACCATTGTTCTTGTTTGCTTCAATATCTCTTTTATACAAAGGAATTAAACGTTCACAAGTAGCAATAGCAGATAATTTTTGGTCCAACCCTGTTCCAGCTATCCCAATATTCTTTACAGTCTGATTGTAAATTCTTAATTTTTTAGCATCCTTAGCTCCTAACTCTTCACCAAGTTCTACTCTAGCTTGTAGTGGTGCTCTTTTTGCGAAATAAGTTTTTTTCTTCTTTTCCAGACCATCCATAATATCATCATAAGAATCGAAAACAACTTGAGGATTCGTGTCTTTGTTTCTTTTTAAGATAATATCAAAATAGGTATAGATATTTGTTACAGCCATACTTGTTACATCCGCTTTATACGCCAACTCACAGTATTTAAAGACAACCTCTTCAGAAGCACCTTGCTCCTTTTTAAAAGTGGCCCAATCACTATAAACTTTTCCTAAATCTTTCGTAGGAAAATGTTTTATCCTTTGTTCAAATACACGTTCCACAACCGCTTTACAAGATTCCATGTCAGCAGCTCCAGCATTTTTTAATTTATGTTGTGCTATTTTAATACCTTGCTTATAAATATTAATTGATAATGTAGGACAGTTATCCATCACCCATAACCAGTTATCGTAAGCAGCATCGTATTTCTTTGCTTTATAATCACCCTTAAACAGGTTGTATTTGATATTACAATCCTGAGACTGTCCAAAAGTGGAGCTCACAGAAAGTAGTATCAATAACCCTAATACAATTTGTGTAATTTTTTTCATCATTCTCTATTTTATATTCTTAAAATATTTCTCGTTTTTTAAACCATTTGTCAGTTAAGGAAAGACTCATATTAAAATTAAAATAATTTTCTTTGATCAATCCATTAGATGCTGTACCTCTTTTTCCAAGTTCCAATCCAATATTAATATCTGACAGGTTATTTCCGATTGGTAAACCTACACCAAAAGACATGCCAAAGTCCTTAATTTCTGTATATGAACTCTCTGACTCCAAGGCCTTAAACATTAAACCATTGTTCTCCAACTTCAAACCTCCTCTATAAGTAACTCTATCCCAGTAACTTGAAATCGAATTAAACTTAGGAATATAAAAACCTCCAATAGCCATATTGGTTGATTTGGTGTATCTTAATTTTGAGTTTGTTTTTTCTAAGTCTCCAGATAAATTAACTTTATCTCTAAAACTATAATCTACACCTACAAACCATTTGTTATTTTCTCCTACCCCTACACCTACACTGGTTTTTAAAGGTTTATTAAACAAGGTTGTAATTTCTCTATTTAAAATAGTATCCTTTGCTATTTCAGAAGAAGAAAGCACTACAGAGTATAAATACTCATCACCTTTCGATTCCACTTCATTTTCTAAAGCAAGAATAAGTCCTGCACTCGCATATAATTTATCGTTCAATTTGGTTTTATACTGTGCTCCCAGTTTAAAACTAGCTCCAGAAACATTCGTAATCACTTCATATTTGGTAGCTCTACTTACATCAAGTAATTGAGACATCACACTTTTTTCGATTTTCCCAAAAACATATTCTCCTTGGATACCAAGTTTCAATCCTTTGAAAACATTAAATCCAGCTCCAAGAAACACTTTACTTGTTCCTCCTTCACCAGAGAAAAGCGTCGCTTCCGTTATAGTTCCGTCTGCATCCGTGATATTAGACTGTAATGAATAGCCCACCGATGAGTTTGGAATCAAACCAAAGGACATCCCTCCTAGTTTACCTAAAGGAATTCCTACTGCCAAATAAGAAATATTTGAAACAGAGGCACTTTGGCGATCTGAAGCATTCTTAACAGACATGTTTTGATTTTTTATGGCAAATGCATAATTGGTAAATCTTAAAGAAGCCAATCCTGCAGGATTAGAGAACGTTAAATGATTATAATCAGAGAATGCAGTATTAACACCTCCCATACTCTTTTGTTCTACCGTCTTAGAAGACCCTTCATCTCCAATTCCAAAAAAGGAATAAGCAGATACATTGCTTTTTTGTGCGAAGCTAGCTACCGTTCCAAGAACGAAAAAAACTAGGAATATTTTTTTGATCATTATGATTTGTTATGTGTCAAAATTAAGTTTAATCCCCTGATTAAAAAATTAGGATTGGCAAATATGCTATTTTTTAATCTTTTAGACAAGAAATTTACGTCTCCTCCTGTTAAAACAACTGTTAATTCCTGAAAATTAGCTTCATATTGTGCAATTGTTCCTGAAATTTCATGAATTAGTCCATTTTCTACTCCTGTTTGCATCGAAGACTTTGTGCTATTTCCAATTAAAACGGCTTTATTTGAAGGTTTGATAATTGGTAAACTTTCCGTAAATGTATGCAAGGCCTTAAAACGCATTTCTAAACCAAGTGAAATACTACCTCCTAAATACTCATTTTCTTTCGAAATAAAATCATAGGTAATACAGGTTCCTGCATCAATAACTAAAACATGCTGTTCTGGATAATCATAAGAAGCTGCTGCAATTAAGGCCAATCTGTCCACTCCCAACGTTTCGGGAGTCCCATATAAATTTTTAAAAGGAAATTTCAAGGTATGAGAAAGCACCACTAAATTCACCAATTCACCAAGCTCCTTTATTGTTTTTTCATCCAAAAACCCCACAGAAGACATGATAGCATGCGTGCAATCATACTTTTTTAGAAAAAACTTAATTTTTTCTAAAAATATTTTAGGAGAGACTACCTCCTTAACTAAAACGGCATCTCCCTGAAATACAGCCATCTTAATTTGTGTATTTCCAACATCAATTATTAAATTCATTCTTCTAAATAATATTTCCCAAAAATACGAATACATTTTTTTAAAAACACTAGGTTTTATAAGAAAAAAGCTTTTATATTTGCAACCGCTTAACAGCAGTGTTAGGTACCTTAGCTCAGTTGGTAGAGCAATGGACTGAAAATCCATGTGTCCCTGGTTCGATTCCTGGAGGTACCACAAAATTTTAAAATAAAAGCCTTAATGGTACCTTAGCTCAGTTGGTAGAGCAATGGACTGAAAATCCATGTGTCCCTGGTTCGATTCCTGGAGGTACCACTTACAAATCCCATACTTTTACTAGTGTGGGATTTTTTTATACGCTAAATTTCAGTTCCTAAAGCAATTAGAAATTTCTAAAAAATATAAGCATAAAATTATAGGTTATATAAAAAAAACCACGCATATTTGCAGCCGCTTAACAGCAGTGTTAGGTACCTTAGCTCAGTTGGTAGAGCAATGGACTGAAAATCCATGTGTCCCTGGTTCGATTCCTGGAGGTACCACTTAAAAACCCTATAAACGCAATGTTTATAGGGTTTTTTACTTTTTAGAGTGATCAGTAATGAATAATAAACAAGACTGCACTTTTCCTGAAAACACCGAAAACATAGAAGCCTGTAAACCGTAGTCACTTAATTAACTCCCCCTCTTTAGTAATATCTATTTTTAGCTTGTAAAATCAACATCATGTTCATTCTTGGTGCTACGCACCGCATGATTCTTAGTTGTCATGAAAAGTATCATTCATCTTCCCACAATTCCTCTCTTTGAACTAAATCTAAAATTGACAACATGTGAATAGATGTGATCAATTGAATATTAGGGTCATTAAGATTCAGTTCATCAGGGTTTTCAAGAATCGCAAGTATAAATGAACTTGTCATATAAAGATCTCCCGCACTCAATAAAAAATCACCGTATTTGAATATAAATTCATTCTTTTTTCCAACTTCAAGCAGAAAGTTTAGGTAGTTCCCATAATTCTTTACAGAAAGCCATTTATAAGTTGGGGCTTGGTTAACATCTTTCCACTTTTTTGCATACCCCCAAATTTCATTAAATGTTGAGGCAGAAATTGTTTCATATATTTTTTTTTGCTCCTCAAAATCCACCCTCTTAACAATAGAATCAAATCCATATTCATACATATATGGTAATTCTTTTTCAAAACAGGTTTTAAAATCAATGATTTCATTTTCTTGACAAACGGATTCGACAAAGAAATCATTGAGTATTTTTAAGTCGGCTATTTCTTGTTGAGTAAAAACTGCTTTCATTTCATCAGTTGCAAACTGACTAAAACAAGAAAAATTGAATAGAAATAAGCTTAATAGTATGATTCTCTTTCTCATTCTGAAATATTTTGTACAACATTTAGTCCACGAAAAACAACGTTTTTGAGAAAGATATTTTTCTGTTTTTCTCATTTTCACCATCCAGTTATGAATAATATAAGAATTATACAAACCACTAAACCTAAACCAACTTCTAATGCATATTTGTTTTGTTGGCAAGTTGAATATGTGCAACTAAAACCTTTTGAAACCCAAATGGTAAGCGCTCCTATTTCCTTTAAGATATCATATGATGATGATGACATAATTTATTAGATTTTAAATAATTTGTAATTTCTCTGTTTTATATCCAACATTTACTCCGAGCTTTTAGGGGGCTAAACTAGAATCATAAGAATCAACAACTAATTGCTTTATCAAATTACCTTTAATGTTATATTCAGATGTAGTTAGTTCTGAGTGTGATGGTTGATTTTCTTTGTATAAAATTATTTCATAAGATATAATTTTTTCTGTGTTTGAGAATTCCTCCTTTATAACTGAAATCGTATCTGTTACATCTTTCGAAATACGAATTTTTGTAATAATTCTCTCATTTTCATAAGTACTCCAATTAGAACAACTAACAATTGTTAAAGTCATTAAAATTGTGATAAGATTTAAAAAGCTAGAAGAGGTCTTATTCTTTTTCTTCATATAGTGTTAACGAGTTTGAATATGATTTGTGCGACTAAAAAATCATTTATTAACTAATAATAAATTTATTATACAGTTTGAATGTAAGCATAAATTTCATAAGGTGTTGTATACTGTTTAGTTCGTTCTTTCAAACCCACTTCCTATTCCATCGTGCATATTGTCTGAAATATGTAATTCCTCATTGTCAACAATCGTAATCAAACCATTCATTACGATGGGGCTATTAAAATCAGTAT
>Ga0209395_1006422_pt1 | contig 12736 bp, 9 predicted proteins | sample GOMGulsemesocosm_3_FD_184635 | JGI IMG/M metagenome (GOLD analysis project Ga0209395, IMG submission 184635) | Methane-oxidizing microbial communities from mesocosms in the Gulf of Mexico - GOM9D Gulf of Mexico (SPAdes) (version 2) | ecosystem: Environmental > Aquatic > Marine > Cold seeps... | reverse complement strand
TAAATAGTGAATTGAATACGATTTTACAGGCTGCTCAAAATGCCCATTTAGCCGCTACTGACGATCAATCTGTAGCAGAAACACAGTACGATACTTTAGCAATAGAAGCCGGATATTTAGCTGAAGGACATTCACGTAGAGTACAGGAAATTCAACAAGCGATTGATAAACTGAAACACTTAAACGTCACTAATCCAGTAGATAAAGTAGTGCTTAGCTCCTTAGTGCTATTATCTCAAGATGAAGATAATCAACGTTGGTTCTTTCTCGGGCCTGCAGCGGCAGGATATAGTATCAAAATGAAGCAAAAAAAAATAACCGTTGTCACGCCATTATCCCCCTTAGGGCAAGCATTATTGGGGAATTATGTCGGCGATGATATTACATTTCATATAGGAAACAGGCAGCTAACAGATCACATTGTTGCCATAAGGTAAGTAGGACCGGGAGCATTAAGAATTAATGCTAGAAATTTTCGAAAATGAGTTACCGAATCTTCGATTAAAGCCTACACTTAATGTCCTCTGCTAAATAAAGCAGGTCACATAATTTGACAAGCTTAAGTACCCAAAATAGAAATAGTAGCGATCCTCCTGCGCAGCCAATTTCAATATATGATTTAGGTGACTGCACCTTTAATGCTAGTCATGGCGATCTTTATTCAAAAAGTAACGAACATCATCTACATCTTCAGAAAAAAGTATCATCGGTTTTTCAATGCCTTGCACATGCAAAAGGCGATATAGTCACCAGAGAAGAGATCTTCAACCAAGTTTGGCCTAATCAAATTACCTCTGACGACTCCCTAAACCGTTGTATTTCAGTATTACGGCAAAACCTTAGAAACTTTGACCAACAACTAACAATTAAAACGCATCCAAAAATTGGTTTTCAATTAATATATCCTCAGAAAAACAATAGAACTCTCTCCAGAGAAAGGCGAAATTCTAGTAGAAGAAAGAGTGATTTAGTTGATATTAGTGAGCGCTTAAAGGAAAAAATGATACTATTTAAAATAAGAACAACAATATGGTCTAGTTTCATTATGGTCATGTTACTTTTTATTTTGTTTAGCAATTAAAACAATAACATTATTATAATGTCTGTTGATCTTAAGGGTGTATTTTTACAAGGCGGAGTATGTGTAATGTAGTTATTCGACTTAAACTTAAATATGTAACAAGGCAGTAGAAATTCCAAAGAAAGCGTTGCCCTTCGGGTTCAACTAAGCGGCATAACAAGCGCCGCGATTCAGAAGACACTTAATTGAACAAAATTTGAATTCGAAAGGTTAATAGCCCCTAATTCAAACGACTTTCAACTTCACATCTACATCACGATGCTATCTACCAATGACTAGATAAAAAGCTGATTGCAGAAATTGACTACCATCAGCTTTTTATCATGTTTTGATATTACTTTCATCAAGCCGCTAACAAAATTTTCCTCTATATTAATACCACAATTTATTTAAAGAGAAAGGAAAACAAGATGAAAGTACTAACCCTACCGATTATGATTGGCGTATTATCAACCAGTTTCAGTTCAAACCTAATTGCTGAAGACACATATATGCCCGCTTATGTTGAACGAGAATTAATTAGTATATGTAGAAGCGCAGCACAAGACAAATCACTTAAGATGACCCAATCAATCAAAGGGATTCGTTTAAATTATAAAGTGGTAGCACTAAAAGTTGTTTGTAATGATAAGGATATTATTAGTTTTGCTGAACACCATGGTGCTAAAAAAACTGTAGCTAAATTATCTCACAGTATAGGTAAGGTGAATTTGACCGATTTGGCCTTTATTAATCACAAAAAACACCGAGTAACTTTTGATTATTAACAAACAATTATAATCATTATTCAGATTCAACATTAATGGGGTTTAAAATAAGCAAGTCACTAAAACATACATTTCTTACGATAGGTAATCCTATTTAAGGAATACATGGTCTACCATATATTGATTTTATCCCCCATAATAACTACGTTTGAATATAAATCATATTATAAAAATGGTTAAGCTGGATTGAGTAATGCCTTAATTGCTCCCATATCTGCAACTTTATCATCAACTTTAAGGTAAGCAACCGCTTCTTCTAAAACGATGGTGGCTTCCAATACACCACTCATATTGATAAGTTGTTCAGCCACGCCCTCAGCTTGTTGTTCAGAAGTTAAATTCATCGCAAAACTGAAGCTTTTAGATTTCTTCAAGGGTTTCATACTTAAGGCGGCAACCAGCCACAATAAACTCATCATTGCCATCACTAGAAAGATAGTTTGCTCACCATAACGACTGGCAATTGCACCACCAAGTACACCACCAGTGAAAGCACCAAAAAATTGGCTACTAGAATATATGCCCATCACGCTGCCTTTTACGCCAGCGGGCGCTAAACGAGATAATATCGATGGCATGGTCGCTTCTAAATAATTAAATGCGGTGAAAAACATGATAACTAGTACAACTAAATTCCAAAAACCGAGAGGTAGGTACCATAAAAATAATAGCGATAAGGTTAATAACATTACCGCAGCAGAAAACATTTGCTTTTCTTTCTGCTTCTTAATCGCAAAAATCATAAAAGGTACCATTAAGAAAAAGGACCCCAATAATGTTGGTAAATATAATTGCCAATGATTTTCTAATGCTAATCCACTGGCTACAAATTGTTTAGGCAAGGTAACAAAACAAGCAGTTAACGCCATATGAAGGATAAATACACCCCAATTTAAACGTGATAATTGTGGATGACGAATAAGCTTACCAAGTTGTGCCGGTAATGCGACGTTATCACCACGAGGCGCTTTATTGACAGAATATGGCACCATAAATTGGATCATTAACATTGCTAATATTGTTAAAGCTGCAGTAAACCAGAACAAACCGCTCAAACCAAAAGCTTTTGCAACAATAGGACCAAACACCATAGCCAAAGTGAACGATAAACCGATAAACATGCCAATGGTCGCCATAACTTTGGGTCGTTGTTCTTCACGGCTTAAATCCGCAGCTAGTGCTAATACCGCACTAGCAATAGCTCCCATCCCTTGTATAGCACGACCTAAAACTACGCCATAAATGGTGTCTGACATGGCGGCCACTATGCTACCAAAAAGAAAAACTACCAAGCCAACAAGTATTATGGGTTTACGACCATATTTGTCCGATAAAATCCCCATAGGAATTTGTAGCATCGCTTGTGTTAAGCCATAAGCACCAATAGCTAAACCTATCCATATAGGGCTGAAACCAACAAGTTGCTCACCATATATAGCGAAAACAGGCAAAATCATAAATAAACCAAGCATACGTAAACCAAAAACAGCCGCAAGGGAAAATGCTGCTTTCTTTTCAATACTATTTAAGCCGGTACCACTCATGATATTTACTAACCACTGTTATTTGAACACAAAAAATCGACAATATAATATCACGGCATCGACTTGAACAAAAATGAAGATTAACAACAATATTGCTCTTTGCAAATGTCTCGTCCTTCAATCGAAACAAAAGTGTAATTAGGTGTTTGCTTTCACATCATTACACTGTATATAATGCCAGCATTAATTTACGTGATATCAATCTATACCATTACGACTCAAATCAATCTGGTTGATTAATAATACGGACTCTATCTTAACGTGGACAAGTTATGAGAAATATAGAAGTAAGAGGGGCACGTACCCACAACCTAAAGAATATTAGTGTAGATATTCCCCGAGATAAGCTTATCGTGATCACAGGTTTATCAGGATCAGGAAAGTCATCATTAGCCTTCGATACCTTATATGCTGAGGGCCAACGTCGCTATGTTGAGTCACTTTCTGCATATGCTCGTCAATTTTTATCTTTGATGGAGAAGCCTGATGTTGATCACATTGAAGGATTGTCGCCTGCAATTTCTATAGAACAAAAATCAACATCTCATAACCCTCGCTCTACTGTAGGTACGATCACTGAAATTTATGACTATCTACGACTGTTATATGCCCGTGTTGGGGAACCTCGTTGTCCAGATCATAATCAAGCCTTAACCGCACAGACCGTGTCTCAAATGGTTGATAAGGTCTTGGCTTTAGAAGAAGGTACTAAAGTGATGATCCTTGCGCCAGTTCTACAAGAGCGCAAAGGAGAGCATGTTAAGTTATTAGATAACTTAGCTGCACAGGGTTATATTCGTGCACGAATTGATGGGGAAGTATGTGATTTATCTGATCCACCAACACTAGCATTACATAAGAAGCATACCATTGAAGTTGTCGTTGACCGCTTAAAAGTACGTCAAGATATACAGCTGAGACTTTCAGAGTCATTCGAAACAGCATTGAGCTTAACTTCTGGTTCCGCAAAAGTCGGATTTATGGATGAGCCTGATAAAGAAGAGCTTTTATTTTCAGCGAATTTTGCCTGTCCACATTGTGGTTATAGCATGCAAGAGCTTGAACCTCGTTTGTTCTCATTTAATAACCCCGCGGGGGCTTGTCAAACCTGTGACGGTCTGGGGAATCAACAATTTTTTGATGAAAACAGGATCATCACAAACCCTGAATTAAGTCTTTCTGGCGGAGCAATTCGTGGTTGGGATAAAAAGAATTTTTACTATTTTCAAATGCTACAAGCCTTAGCTAGTCATTATAAATTTGATTTAGAAAAATCATTCAATAAATTGCCGATAGATGCACAACAACTAATATTAAAAGGCAGTGGCAAGCAACAAATCGAATTTAAATACATGAACGATCGTGGTGATATTGTCATCCGTAAACACCCCTTTGAGGGCATCATCAATAATATGGAACGTCGCTACCGCGAAACAGAATCAAATGCGGTACGTGATGAATTATCAAAATACCTTAATAGCCAACATTGCCCTGATTGTAACGGCAGTCGCCTACGCTTAGAAGCACGTAATGTCTTTATTGATAATACACCTTTACCTGAAGTCTCAGAATATGCTATCGCCGATGCACTAAACTTTTTTCAAAAATTAAATTTAACAGGACAAAAAGGGCAAATTGCTGAAAAAATATTAAAGGAAATTTGTGACCGATTAGGCTTCCTGGTCAATGTAGGTTTGAATTATCTTAACTTATCAAGAGCAGCTGGCACGTTATCTGGCGGTGAGGCACAACGTATCCGTTTAGCAAGCCAAATAGGCGCAGGCTTGGTCGGTGTGATGTATGTTTTAGATGAACCTTCAATTGGTTTACATCAACGTGATAACGAGCGCTTATTAAAGACTCTTATTCATTTAAGGGATTTGGGTAATACCGTTATAGTGGTTGAACATGACGAAGATGCAATTCGTGCTGCAGATTTTGTTATTGATATTGGACCTGGGGCAGGTGTACATGGAGGTGAGATTATTGCTCAAGGTAAAATTGATGACATTTTAAAATGTGAGCATTCACTTACAGGTAAATACCTATCGGGAAGAGAGTGCATTGAAATACCGAAAAAACGTGTGCCTTTTGATAAACAAAATGTGGTTGAACTAAAAGGAGCAAGTGGCAACAATTTAAAAAATGTTAACTTAACCATTCCCAACGGTTTGATGACATGTGTAACCGGTGTTTCTGGCTCAGGTAAGTCAACGTTAATTAACGATACACTGTATAAGCTTGCTCATATAGAACTAAATGGCGCCACCACTCAAGAGCCGGCACCGTATAAAAAAATTACAGGCCTTGATTTGCTCGACAAAGTTATTGATATTGATCAAAGCCCTATTGGCCGAACACCAAGATCAAACCCTGCCACTTATACAGGAATATTTGGTGCAGTTCGTGATATTTTTGCTGCGACTCAAGAGTCTCGTTCGCGCGGTTATAAACCTGGCCGCTTTAGTTTCAATGTTAAAGGTGGTCGTTGTGAAGCATGCCAAGGTGATGGCTTAATTAAAGTAGAAATGCATTTTCTACCCGATGTCTATGTACCTTGTGACGTTTGTCATAGTAAGCGTTATAACCGTGAAACTTTGGAAGTAAAATATAAGGGTAAAAATATTCACGAAGTCTTAGATATGACTATTGAAGATGCCTTAGAGTTTTTTGCACCTATTCCAGCGGTAAAACGTAAATTACAAACATTAATGGATGTAGGTTTAAGTTATATCAAATTGGGACAATCAGCGACTACACTTTCTGGTGGTGAGGCACAGCGGGTCAAATTATCGAAAGAATTATCTAAAAGGGATACCGGTAAAACTCTTTATATTATGGATGAACCGACAACCGGATTACATTTTCACGATATAAAACAACTGTTACAGGTTATCCATCGTTTACGTGATCACGGTAATACCGTTGTTGTCATTGAGCATAATTTAGACGTGATAAAAACGGCCGACTGGATCATCGACCTTGGTCCTGAAGGTGGCTCAGGGGGCGGTGAAATATTGGTTACCGGCACTCCTGAAAAAGTAGCAAAACATAAAAGCTCACATACCGCGAGGTTTTTAAAAACATTATTATAGAATTTAACTTCTACATTTTTATTACTCCACCATTAAAGCTTGTTTAATTTTCAAATAAATTGAAAGTGTAACAAGCTTTTTTCTCCCCTAGCAACCGTAACAACTTATCGTTAGACTAATAGCATCATTACATCTTAAAAAAATAAAAATAATGCAGAAAAAAAATCAACATGCTTGGCAAAACCCATTAATTTACATACTCGCTTTTTCTAGTGGTTTTTGCATTATGGGTATTGAGTTATTAGGTGGTCGCATACTCGCACCTTTTTTTGGTAGCAGTGTGCATATCTGGGGAAGCATAATTACAGTGTTTATGTTGAGCTTGTCTCTGGGATATTTAATTGGCGGCAAACTATCCACTCAAGCAGCATCACTCAATAAATATGGAACTATTTTTATAGTCGCCGGTATAACAGTTGTACCCATAGCCATATATTCACAAGTGATAATGGAGTCAATATTCATCCAAATTGAGGATAGTCGTTATGGCTCTTTGCTTGCCTCGATGGCATTATTTTTTATTCCTACTGTTATTTTGGGTATGATTTCACCATATTCAGTACGCCTCTTAGTTACCGATAAAGAAAGTAGTGGTCAAATCGCAGGTATCTTATATTTCACCTCAACGTTGGGTAGTGCCTTAGGGACTATAATCACATCCTTTTATATGGTACTCGCGTTTGATGTGAACGATATTATTTTTAGCTTTAGCCTGATTTTAGCTTCACTTGGTCTAATTGCCATAACCTTTAATAAAGTAACGACACCTGCAACAAATACTAGAATGGAAACCAGCAATGACTAAATCAACGATTATATATTTAAGTATTTTATCTGTTTTTTTTAGTACCATTATAAATGCCAAAGTAATACATAGTGAACGTTCTCTCTATCGAAACATTATTGTTGACGATCAACAGGATTTACGTTGTCTAAAATTTAACGTAAAAAGCAGTAAGACCAGTCAAAGCTGTTTTTTAAAAAGTGATCCTCAAAAATTGGTCTTTAATTATACTAAGCTCTTATTCTCTAGTTTATTAATGATAGATGAACCTAAACAGGTACTCATTATCGGTTTAGGTGGTGGCACAATGTCAAACACTATTCATCAATTATATCCCGATGCAAAAATCGATAATGTTGAAATTGATCCGGCTGTCATTTCAGTTGCTCGTACTTATTTTGGTTTTTTTGAAAATGAAAATGTACGCTCTGTTGTACAAGACGGGCGCATATTTATTAAACGCGCTGCACTAAAAAAGCAACAATACGACTGGATTATTCTTGATGCATTTAATGGCGATTATATTCCTGAACATTTAATGACTAAGGAGTTTTACCAAGAAGCCAAAATGTTATTAAGTGATGACGGTGTGCTTTCTGCCAATACCTTTTCAGTCAGTAAACTATATCAACATGAGTCTGCTACTTATCATGCTGTTTTTGGTGATTTTTATAATGTTGCAAACCGCAAAAATAGCAACCGTATCATTCTCACCAATAAAAACACCCTACCTAGCGCCGAGAAAATAGCATTCCGAGTTAACAAACTGGCCGATAAATTAGCGGTTTTTGGGGTAGATATAAAATCAATACAGCGTGATATACAATCAACTACAACTCATAAGGATTGGTCAGATGATACCAGAATCTTAACCGATCAATATTCACCCGCGAACTTACTTAATTTAGAATAATTTAAAACAAGAAAAACCAAAGAGAGTTCCTTGTTAAACGGTAACTGTTAGCTACTACAAGGTTCTCTTTTCTTTAATATTCGTCCATTACAATATCCTATAAATGAACGGCCTAAGTCCCCCTCCTATTTACAAAAAAAGTGTTCATAACTTTATTTGACTAGATACTCAAAAAACTTGGTTATTACTTTGTTTTGTAATAACTAATATAACTAATTTTACAAAAAACAATATATTGGCTGTAAAATTAACGATAAAAGTCACACTATTCCTATAAAGGAAATAAATGATAGTTAATAAAGCGTTTATCTCTTGCGGTTTACCCGCTGAGGAAATATGATTGAGGATATTAAAACGATATCAATGATAAATTGGAAAAAATCTGTAAAACGAGATCGATGTGGATTTTGCAGTAATTTCAGATTAACTTTAAATTTGTTCGGGAATGTAAAACATGCGCTTAGCTTTAGTCGCCCTTACCGTTAGTTGTTTTTCAATGGGGTTTTCAACCCAAGCATTTGAAACAACTCAACGACAAAATACAACAGTCGAAAGTTTAGAAGTAGAATTAGCCAGTAAGCAAGCCGAATACGACAATTTTCTTATCGCCTTAACCGGGTTAAATGATCAAGTCGTTAACGAGCAAAGAAGGTTAACCAACTTACGAGCGCAGGGTAAAGAGTTACAACGTTTACGTGCACAAGCATTACTTCATATGAATGAAAAATATGAAGCGATGGTTGATAACCCTGATCAAGATATTGCTGAAGCACAAAACGCTTACCGCCAGTCAATCATTTCCCAAAAACAAAATAAAGACAATATTAAAGCCAGTATTTCAAATTTAGCAGATGCTAAAACAGAATTGAGCCAAGCAAATCTTGATCGATTCACCCTTGCAAATGCGCGGGAAGCATTGATTGAAGAAATTAATATTGCACGTGTTGGACGTTTACGTACTGAATTTGAAAAACAAGACGAGCTACAAGTTACTCAACTTGTAAACTGTGATCCGCAAGAGACATTCACTAAATGTATTACTCGCGGTAACTTACTTGCTAAACAAAAAGCTTCCAAGACTTTCTTAGATAAATTATATAATTCTGCTACTGAATCAGATCGCATCAATCAAAATAAAATTGATTCCGCAGCTCGTGTTCGCTTATTAAAACATAAAGTAGTTTCCGGTGAATTTAGTGGTCAAGGCACATACGGGACAACTATAACGGTAAAAATGCAAGGCTCATTACCTGAAAATGAAGCATGTACATTACTTAATATCTCTGAGCGTTATTGTATAAATCAATTTGCTCAAATTGTAACTGACGATAGAGAAACAGAAGAGTTTTCGTTAAATGATGACAGTTTAATGTATGAATTAACTGTGCGCTCAGATCAATATGATGATGAAGTCTTTATTGATGGTGTTAGTTATGGCTCAACTCGACTTTCTGTGATGTTATCTTCAGGAAGTCATAACGTTGTAATCAATAAACCAGGTTATGCGGATTTTGAACAAAATATTAAACTAAATAAAAATATGGTTATCAAAGCGGAACTGGCAAAGGCTGCTTTAAATCTTGCTAACGGTGAAAAAATCCAAGACATTTTACCCGATGACCAATTAGGGCCAGAATTGATTGGCATTCCAGCAGGTAATTTTCAAGCAGGTGATTTAAAAGGTGCAGGTTTACGTAATGAGAAACCTGCACGTAGTGAACAAATTCTCAAAGCATTTGCTATTGGCCAAAATCAAATTACCGTTGGTGACTTTAAACGCTTTATTAAAGAGACAAACTATGTAACAGAAGCAGAGTCAGAAGAAGGCTGTGCTGCTTTTGTAAATGGTGAACCGCAATTTGATTCAGTGTTGAATTGGCGTAACCCTGGCTTTAAACAATCAGATGAGCACCCTGTAGTATGTGTAAGTGAAAAAGATAGTCGTTCATACTTAAGCTGGTTATCAAAAACAACTGACCGTCGTTACCGCTTGCCTAATGAAAAAGAATGGGAATATGTCGCGCGCGCAGGCAGTGCAGATAATTATTGGTGGGGAAATGATGTCGGTAATGGTAAAGCTAACTGTGCCTATTGTGGTAGCAAATGGTCTAATCAAAGCACAGCACCAGTAAAGTCATTTAGAGCTAATGCCTTTGGTTTATTTGATACTGTTGGTAATGTTTGGGAAATAACTCAGGGTAATGATATCGTGGCTCGTGGCGGTTCATGGAACTTTGCACCTAAACTTGCTAGAACATCTGTACGTTTAGAGCTTTCAGATAGCTTCCGCTCTAATTACATTGGTTTTAGAGCATTACGCGAAAATTAATTTTTGGTAAATTATTAGATCAACAAAAGGAGCTTAATAGCTCCTTTTTTGTAAGCTGAAATCAAACTAACTGTTGGACTGTAGAATAAAAACATCAAGTATCTGGAAGGGCTTGTACTAAGTAGTTTATTAATAATCTAGTACATACTATGTGTATGAATTTTCATGTTCAAGCTACCTAGTTTCTCACTACATGTCCCTTATGATTAGAGCAATACAAGATAGCTTATCGAGCGATAAAAGGCTATTGGGATATGTAAGCACTCTACTTTTTATTAAGGCTCAATTTGGGCTTTTTATTGGTCATTGACTTGTTACTTTTAGTACGTTTAAAGTTTAAGTTCGAAGTATCAATTGGTGTTTTTTTATCTTCAACATCATGATGCTGAGGATCAGGTTCACCGTTTGCTGTTTTGGTTGAATTTGCAACAGCACTATTAATTTCAGCCATTTCCGTGGTAGTTAGTTCTCGCCACTGTCCAGGCTTTAGAGAACCCAACGTAACATTCATAATACGAGAGCGTTTTAACGTTTTTACTTCATAGTCCAAATATTCACACATCCGACGTATTTGCCTATTTAGACCTTGTGTTAGTACAATGCGAAATACAAATTTACTTTGCATGATGACGATACAAGGCTTGGTAATCGTGCCTAATATAGGCACTCCCTTTGACATTCTCTCAATAAAACGTTCACTGATTGGTTTATCAACACTCACAATATACTCTTTATCATGAGCATTTTCAGCTCTAAGTATTTTGTTAACGATGTCACCATCACTAGTTAAGAAAATTAGACCTTCAGAGGGTTTGTCAAGACGTCCAATGGGGAATATTCGTTTATTATGACCTATAGCCGCAATGATATTGCCACGAACATGGCTTTCAGTCGTGCAAGTAATACCTATAGGTTTATTATAGGCAATATAGATTCGATCAGACTTATTTTTAGCACTAGCCTTAACCAAGTATCCATCAACAGTCACTTTATCACCCTGTTGAACTTTGGTGCCAAGTTCAGGAATATTGCCGTTAATTCTGACGCGTTTTTTTTCAATTAATTTATCAGCTTCTCGTCGTGAACAAAAACCTGAATCACTAATAAACTTATTAAGGCGTATTTCATCAGCTACCACGGAAAATCCTAATGTTTAAAATTGCAATTATTTTGGATAGTTATTTTAACGAATTTTCTGTATCGCTGTCAGTGCTTTTATCATTTGTTTTAAGATAATTGCGATGCTCAAACGTTAACATTAGTTTTTGGTCAATTTTTTACCAGACCAAGCCCGTGTCATTGCCCAAACGGCAGATAAGATAAAAACTGAATGCACGAGTGTGAAATAACTGATCACATAAACCCATGTCCAGGCGGAATAAAATCCACCTACAACAATCATCAACCCGGTAACAACAATAAGTGCCAAAATGGCAAGGAGATTCAGTTTAATGCTAAATTTTAAATAATAGGAACTAAACCGATCATCGGGACTACTATTTAATTGCATCAACAACCAAATAAAAGAAACAACGGGTAGAAAAGTTAAATTTAATAATGACATTAAGGTGATAGAGGAAGCACGTTTGACTTCTAGCTTTGTACAACATGAAGTGGACGATGTATTCATTATTTCTTAAACACTCTATAGGTTAAATTGCACTCCACTATAAGCCTATTCTCATATGTTCATCAACATTTATCAATATGCACATATGTAGTGATCAACCTCAGTTGGGAAAAATGGTGTTAATGCTTAATAAATCATATTTAGGCAGCAGTATCGCTTTTTTAATAATACGATTGCTAGAAGCTGTATAAATGTCATTATATTTAGGTACAGAATTAAGATAACAATAAAAGCGCGACACCAGTTATGGAATTTATCTTAATAGAAGCTTAGCAATATTCTATTGAAGTGAATGGATTCACTAATGATGCGAGTGCAGAATGCACATGAGCAGCCTCACATGGGCTTATCGTAACCTAAGTCACACGACCATCGTCGTTAAGGAGTTTCGAACAAATAACTTGTTTGTAGTTATGCATATTCCAGATGCAAAAAAGCCCGTAACGTCAGTTACGGGCTTTCTCTTAATAGAAGCTTAGCAATGTCCTACTCTCACATGGGAACTCCCACACTACCATCGGCGCTACTGCATTTCACTTCTGAGTTCGGAATGGATTCAGGTGGGTCTACAGCGCTATTGTCGCTAAACAAAA
>Ga0209395_1006410_pt1 | contig 12748 bp, 12 predicted proteins | sample GOMGulsemesocosm_3_FD_184635 | JGI IMG/M metagenome (GOLD analysis project Ga0209395, IMG submission 184635) | Methane-oxidizing microbial communities from mesocosms in the Gulf of Mexico - GOM9D Gulf of Mexico (SPAdes) (version 2) | ecosystem: Environmental > Aquatic > Marine > Cold seeps... | reverse complement strand
ACAAGTAAACGAATATTAAAATGTCATCCTTTACATTCAGGGGGTGATGATCCCGTGCCAACAAAAAAACAAGAGAAATAAATCTTATGGAATCTCAACGCAGTCTGCTTTTTATTGCGCTTATGGTCGTTACCTACTTACTATTTACCCAATGGCAATCAGAAAATGCACCTATAGTAGAACAAACTCCTACAGTCATAGTAGAACAAGATGGCAATAGTGATTTTGTCCCCACATCTAGTGATACTAGCTTAGCACCAGCCCAACCTATCACCAGCAGTGCTAAAATAATAAATATCACCACAGACACGTTAAGTATTAAAATTAATACGCAAGGTGGTGATATTGTTGAAGCTAAATTATTGAAATTTGATACCGAGCAAGGCAATGGTATTCCATTCACTATTTTACAAAATAGTAATCAAAAATATATTGCTCAATCAGGCTTAACCGGTGCTAATGGCATAGATAGAGTTATATCTTTACAAGGTAAAGGTCGTCCTATTTATAATAGCGTCAACAGCAATTATGAACTAAACGGTGACGAATTAATCGTAGATTTAACCTTTGAAGATAGTAAAGACTTAATGGTTACGAAACGCTTTACCTTTAACGCCAATAGTTACCAAGTAGGTGTTGATTATATAATTAACAACAGCACTAATAACACTATTTCTGTACAGATGTACGGTCAATTAAAACAGTCTACACTACAAGATACTTCATCAGGGATGCTACCAACCTACCGCGGCGCAGCATTCTCAACGTCTGAAGATCGTTATGAAAAGTATGATTTTGATGATATTGCTGAAGCTAACCTAAATAAAACCACGCCTGGTGGCTGGGTGGCTATGCTTGAGCATTATTTTGTATCTGCTTGGGTACCAAATGCACAAGATAATAATCAACTATATACTAGCTATAGCAATAACCAAGAAGCTGTCATTGGCTTTAAAGCGTCTGCAATAACTATAGATGCAAACCAACAAGGAACAACATCTGCAATATTTTATGTTGGTCCTAAAGATCAAGAAGTATTAGAAAAAATAGCAGATAACTTAGATCTCACAATCGATTACGGTTTTCTGTTTATGATCAGCCAGCCACTATTTTGGTTGCTGTTATCAATCCAAAGTTTTGTCACTAACTGGGGTGTAGCAATCATTATTATCACCTTAATTGTTAAAGGTGGTATGTACCCGCTAACTAAAGCGCAATACACCTCTATGGCCAAAATGCGTGAATTAGCCCCTAAAATGGCACAATTAAAAGAGCGTTTTGGTGATGATAGACAAAAAATGTCGCAAGCTACTATGGAAATGTACCGTAAAGAAAAAGTAAACCCCGCTGGTGGCTGCTTACCTTTATTACTACAAATGCCTATTTTCTTAGCACTTTATTGGGTATTTTTAGAGAGTGTTGAATTACGTCATGCGCCATTTATTTTCTGGATACAAGATTTATCAGCAATGGACCCATACTATGTATTACCGGTATTAATGGGCGTTAGTATGTTTGTAATGCAGAAAATGCAACCGATGACAATACAAGATCCAATGCAACAAAAAATAATGCAGTACATGCCGGTCGTATTTTCGGTGTTTATGGCTTGGTTCCCTTCTGGCTTAGTTCTTTACTGGTTTATTAGTAATGTTATTTCAATCGTGCAAATGAAAATAATTTTCAGCGGCATCGAAAAGAAAAAACTAGCTGACGCTAAATAATAACAACATAAAATAACAAACGACCTCAGTCAATGTGGTCGTTTTTTTTTGCCTGTAATTTAGCCTTTACCTAGTAACTAACGTAAAATAGCTCTTAATAATAATCCTTTTACCTATAGCAACCCAAAGACATGACATCACTTTCAAAGCAAACCACTATAGCAGCGCAAGCAACAGCCCCTGGCCGTGGTGGTGTTGGGATAATCCGCGTATCAGGTCCTGAAGCTAAGCACATCGCCAAAGCTATTTTAGGTAGAGTTCCTGAAGTAAGAAAAGCCGAATATTTACCATTTAAAGACATTAATAATCAAATATTAGACCAAGGTATAGCGCTATTCTTTCAAGCACCTAACTCATTTACTGGTGAGGACGTGATTGAATTTCAGGGACACGGTGGGCCGGTGATTTTAGATATGCTGCTAAAAGCAATTTTAGCGTTACCAAACGTTATCATGGCTAAACCAGGTGAATTTAGTGAACAAGCCTTCTTAAATGACAAATTAGACCTCACACAGGCAGAAGCCATCGCAGATCTCATTAACTCGAGCTCAGAGCAAGCCGCTCGCTCTGCCCTGCATTCACTACAAGGTGACTTTTCAACATTAGTACACGACATGGTAGAAAGTATAATTCATTTACGCATGTATGTAGAAGCGGCGATAGACTTTCCTGAAGAAGAAATTGATTTTTTAGCCGATAAAAAAGTAGCCAGAGATCTTAAAGCTATTATTAAACAAGTTGAAAGTGTAAGAAAACAAGCGCAACAAGGCAGTATTATCAGAGAAGGCATGCGCGTGGTTATAGCAGGTAGACCTAACGCCGGAAAATCGAGTCTATTGAATGCCTTAAGCGGTAAAGAAAGCGCCATTGTTACTGATATTGCCGGTACCACTCGTGATGTATTAGCAGAGCAAATCCACATAGATGGCATGCCGTTACATATTATTGATACCGCAGGATTGCGTGAAAGTGATGATACCGTAGAGAAAATAGGCATTGAGCGTGCGTGGCAAGAAATAAATCAAGCTGACCGCGTATTACTGATGGTTGATAGCAGTGAAGATCACAGTGTATTAGAAGATGAGCAAGAAATAAAAAATTATTATCCTGAGTTTTTTGAGAAATTACCTAGCAATATAGGCTTAACTTTAATTAGGAATAAGGCTGATATAAATCCAGCAATAAAAAAAGAGCACTTTGGCTTAGTAGAGTTTACCGATCAGCAAAAAGTTAACCATACAGTAATTACCTTATCAGCAAAGACCGGCAATGGCCTAGATGCACTTAAAGAGCACTTAAAGTCTGTGATAGGGTATCAAGGTAGTACCGAAGGTGGCTTTATGGCAAGAAGAAGGCATTTAACGGCTTTAGATAATGCTTATCAGCATTTGATCATTGGATTAGAACAACTAGAGTCCTATGTCGCAGGAGAAATACTGGCTGAAGAATTACGAATTTGTCAGCAAGAGTTAGATAAAATTACCGGAGAATTTACCAGTGATGATCTACTCACTAAGATCTTTAGCTCTTTCTGTATTGGTAAGTAATAAGCTAAAATAGACTTAACAAAGTAAAGTAACCTCTGTAAAAATAACAAAAGTCGCGAATTATATTGCGGCTTTTTCGTATATAAAACCTGTAATATAATAAATCCTCAATTAACTGCCCTATATACACTATAGATAATCTATTCACATTACATATAAAATCCCCTTTATATAGGGATTTTAGGTATACAATACGCTCATAGTTAATTCAAATATTGGCCGATAATGAGTACATTTCAAATAATCGTTGGTAGCATGTTAGGCGCTACAGAATATGTTGCAGAAGCATGTGAAGAACAGCTTAATAGCCTTGATCATCAAACCCATTTACATCTAAATCCTAAATTTTCATCGATCCTTCAAGCAAGTTTCCCCAAAGATCATAGCCAAAAAGATCACTCAAAAGTCAATTGGCTGGTATGTACCTCTACCCACGGTGCTGGGGACTTTCCTGACAATATCCAATCATTTGTTGAAGATCTTAAAAAATGTGAACAAGATCTATCCTCAATTAGTTTTATGATCATTGCCATGGGCGATTCTAATTACGATACCTTTTGCCAAGCGGCTATAAATATAGAAAACCTATTAATAATAAAAGGTTGCACCAAGATGATGGCGAATAAAACCCTTGATATGAGCCTAGATATTGATCCAGAAGATCTGGCTAGTTTATGGATAAAAGAAAATAGTGATCTTTTATAACGCGGTTACACATAAGTTATTCACAAAAGTAAGCCAAAAACTCCATGGTTGTGGATATAATCATGAATAAGCTATTAATTTCCTATTATTATTCAGTTATCAATTATTGATTTTACACAGCCTGTGTATAAAGTGCCTTTTTGATCAGTGCTTATAAAGTACTTGATCAAAGTTTGATCACAAAGTTATCATTTAATTAAAAACATGATTACTATAATAAAAAATCACTTACCCACAGCAAATAGCTTCCTTAATAAATAATAGTAATAAGATCTATATAAAGATCTTATAATATATTAGAGAGATCGAGCATTGATCTTTTTACGCAGATGATCATTTCCCTATTGGAAAAAAAAAGTTAAAATACCTTTCTTAATTTTTCTTAAAGCAAGTTGCTTTAACGTTTTTGTTCAAAGGTTAAAAGTTTATGTGGTATCAAGAGTCTTACGAAGTAATCGTGGTTGGTGGAGGACATGCAGGCACCGAAGCAGCGCTTGCCTCAGCACGAATGGGATGTAAAACTCTCTTGTTGACCCATAACATCGATACCTTAGGACAAATGTCTTGTAACCCAGCCATTGGTGGAATTGGCAAAGGACACCTGGTAAAAGAAATTGATGCTCTCGGTGGATTAATGGCTACAGCAATTGATCATAGCGCAATTCAATTTAGAACTTTAAATGCCAGTAAAGGCCATGCGGTAAGAGCCACACGAGCACAAGCTGATCGCGCATTGTATCGATCTTATGTTCGTAATTTTCTAGAAAACCAAGAAAATTTAACTATATTTCAACAACCATGTGATGACTTGATCCTTGAAAATGATCGCGTTGTTGGTGTTTCAACCCAAATGGGATTGAAATTTAAAGGTAAAACCGTGGTGTTAACGGTAGGTACTTTCCTTGCAGGCCAAATACATATAGGCTTAAATAATTATCAAGGCGGTCGTGCAGGTGATCCTGCAAGTATTAATTTAGCCGCTAAAATGCGTGATATGCCGTTTAGAATGGATCGTTTAAAAACAGGAACACCGCCACGTTTAGATGCAAGATCATTAGATTTTTCAGTGATGGAAGAACAACCAGGTGATACCCCTTCTCCAGTATTTTCATTCATGGGATCAACTAAAGATCATCCACAGCAAATATCTTGTTATATCACGCATACCAATGAGCAAACTCACCAACATATTCGCGATGGTTTAGATCGTTCACCAATGTATACCGGTGTTATTGAAGGAATTGGTCCACGCTACTGCCCTTCTATTGAAGATAAAATAACTCGTTTTGCAGATAAAACCTCACACCAAATATTTGTTGAACCAGAAGGTTTAACTACTCATGAAGTTTACCCTAATGGTATATCAACCAGCTTACCTTTTGACGTACAAATGAATTTAGTACGATCAATTAAAGGCTTTGAAAATGCATTTATAACCAGACCTGGCTACGCCATAGAGTATGACTACTTTGATCCACGCGATCTTAAACAATCTTTAGAAAGTAAATTTGTTGAAAACCTTTATTTTGCTGGACAAATTAATGGTACCACTGGCTACGAAGAAGCAGCTGCTCAAGGTTTAGTTGCGGCTACCAATGCTGCTAATAGAGTGAAAGAGCGTGATGAATTTATTCTAGGGCGCGACCAAGCTTATATGGGGGTGTTAATTGATGATTTAGCGACCTTAGGAACTAAAGAACCGTACCGCATGTTTACGTCTCGTGCAGAGTACCGTTTATTGTTACGTGAAGATAATGCTGATATTCGCTTAACAGAGAAAGGTCGTGAAATTGGTTTAGTTGATGATCTTCGCTGGCAACGTTTTAATGAAAAAATGGAAAACATAGAACAAGAGCGTCAACGTTTAAAAGAGACGTGGGTGCAAAAAGATCATATCAATGTTGATCAAGTCAATAAATTACTAAAAACGCCAATGAGTAAAGAAGCAAGTTTACAGGATTTGATCCGTCGTCCAGAAGTTAACTACAGTGATCTAATGAAAATTGAAGGTTTAGGTCCAGCTATCGCTGATATCGAAGCGTCAGAGCAAATAGAAATTCAAACTAAGTATGCCGGTTACATTGATCGACAGCTTGATGAAATAGCCAAGAAAAAACGCCATGAAAATACCTTGATCCCAACAGCGTTTGATTACCAACAAATATCTGGTCTTTCAAATGAAGTGGTCGCTAAATTAAAAGATGCTCGACCAGAAACAATTGGTAAAGCTTCGAGAATTTCTGGTATTACTCCAGCAGCAATTTCGCTATTATTAGTGTACTTAAAGAAACACGGCTTACTTCGCAAAAGTGCGTAGTAAAAACAACCGATAAGACCAAATAATGACCCTTACTGCACAGCTCCAAATATTAATAGCTAAAACATCCTTAAAAGTATCAGATGAACAAGTAGCATTACTTGTTCAATATGTAGAACTTCTGCATAAATGGAATAAAGCTTATAATCTGACGTCAGTACGTGATCCTCAAGAAATGTTAGTTAAACATATCATGGATAGTTTGATGGTAGGCCCTGTGCTACAAGGCGATAACTTTATCGATGTGGGCACCGGCCCAGGTCTACCGGGAATCCCTTTAGCTATTTTGTATCCACAGCGCCACTTTGTTTTGTTAGATAGTTTAGGTAAACGTATTACCTTTTTAAAACAAGTGGTCTTTGATTTAAAATTAGCTAATGTAGAACCAGTTAAAGCTAGAGTTGAACAATATCAGCTTAATACGCCCTTTGACGGAGTGTTGAGCCGAGCCTTTTCTTCTCTTAATGATATGGTAAGCTGGTGTTCTCATTTAATTACTGAAGAGCACGGACAGTTTTTTGCGTTAAAAGGACAATATCCTAAAGAAGAATTGACCGAGTTACCTGAAAATATTAGCTTAGTGTCTAGCCATGAAATCAACGTGCCTGAATTAGTAGGCGAACGTCATGTACTTATATTGAAAAAGTGCTAAAAAACATAAACTACTAAATCTACTTATAAACTGAGGCGCTTGTGGGAAAAATAATAGCTGTTGCAAATCAAAAAGGCGGTGTTGGTAAAACAACCACTGCAGTAAACTTAGCAGCCTCGTTAGCTGCGACTAAACGTAAAATATTACTTATCGATCTTGATCCTCAAGGTAATGCCACTATGGCTAGTGGAATAGATAAATATGAAGTACCGGCAACTTGCTATGAGTTATTGATTGAAGAAAAGCCTGTTTCAGAAGTTGTACAAACTGATACCTCTGGTTTATACGATCTCCTTGCCGCTAATGCCGATGTAACCGCTGCCGAAATTAAGTTGATGGAAGTTTTTGCGCGCGAACAGCGGTTAAAAACAGCGTTAGCGCCGGTAAAAGATTATTATGATTTTATTATCATTGACTGCCCTCCTTCACTAAATATGTTAACGGTTAATGCAATGACCGCCGCAGATTCAGTATTAGTGCCGATGCAATGTGAATATTATGCGCTTGAAGGCTTAACAGCATTAATGGATACCATTTCCAAATTGACTTCAGTGGTTAACGATAAGCTTCATATTGAAGGTATTTTACGTACCATGTATGATCCTCGTAATCGATTAGCGAATGATGTTTCTGAGCAATTAAAGCGTCACTTTGGTGATAAAGTATATCGTAGTGTTATTCCACGAAATGTACGATTAGCAGAAGCCCCAAGCTTTGGCTCTCCAGCCATGTATTATGATAAATCATCAACCGGTGCCAAAGCCTATTTAGCATTAGCCGGTGAAGTTATCCGTAAAAATAGTACCGCGAAAACTGCCAGTAGCGAAAAAACGTCAACAGCCATTCAAGATACTGCCCAATAGTTCCAAGGAATATTATGAGCCCAGCAAAAAAAAGAGGTTTAGGCAGAGGCCTTGACGCACTACTGACGCCACAAGTTAAAGCACCAGAAAATATTGATGATAATGCGACAGAAAAACCAAAAGATGGTGATCTAAGTAAAATAGCCATTGATCAACTAACACCGGGTAAATATCAACCACGTAAAGATATGTCAGATGATGCTCTTGAAGAGCTGTCATTATCGATTCAATCACAAGGAGTCATTCAGCCAATTGTTGTTCGTTTAGTTGATGATGAAAATAGCGATGCTTCACGCTATGAAATTATCGCCGGTGAGCGACGTTGGCGTGCAGCGCAATTAGCGCAATTAACCGAAGTACCCTGCTTAATAAAAGATGTTCCTGATGAGTCTGCCGTAGCGATTGCGCTTATTGAAAATATTCAACGTGAGGATCTTAATGCGATGGAAGAAGCAATCGCATTAGAGCGCTTACTTACTGAATTTGATCTTACCCATCAAGAAGTAGCCATTGCGATAGGTAAATCACGCACAACGGTAACTAATTTACTCCGCTTAAATAATCTGAACGATGAAGTAAAAACGTTCTTGGAAAATGGCGATATAGAAATGGGCCATGCCAGAGCATTACTTGCACTTACCGATGACTTACAAGCTAGCGCGGCAAGAACAGTTGCCGCTAAAGAGCTTACCGTTAGAGAAACCGAAGCGCTAATTAAAAAAATTCAAGATCCGAGTGAAGAAAAGCCTCAAAAAGAAAAAGATGAAACTAGCACTACTATAGAGCAACAGTTATCATCAAAAATAGGATTAAAAGTCGCTGTTAATCATAATAAAAAAGGTAAAGGGAAATTAGTAGTTTCTTATGCCAATATAGCTGAATTAGAACAATTTATCGCTAAAATCAGCGCTTAATAATTAGTAAAAAGTTTAGTGGCAATATAAATATTATTGCCATCATTAATTATATTATATTTTTAAATAATGAATATTCCCGTAAAATATTACTCAAGACATACATCTGATAAAATATAGGTGTATAGTCACCTCCCATTACTGCTGAACTAGTTAATGCCACAGCCTATTTATTGTTAAAATTCAGTTTTATAAAAAATATTAATTATTCGCACAAATAAAGGGCGTTCGTTGCCCTATCTTCTTGCAAAAAAAGACAGAATGAGTATACTTGCGCAAACTTTTGAACGTTAAAGTTTTTACTTTAAAAAAGTCAATGTAGTACGACTTTATTCGTATACAGAGATATAAAATTTAACGATTTAGTAAAGTTATATAAATGAATAATAGATTAACCCATATAGGTAAAAAAATAGCTTGGCAACAAAATGCCCTATCGGTACTTGTTGTTTTGTTGGGTTCATCAATAACATATTTTTGTTGGGGATTTTTACACGCTAAGTCAACCTTGGTTGCTGGCGTCGTAACCATAGTGCCCAATATAGTTTTTGCTCTGAAAGCATTTAAATATGCAGGAGCGCAATCGTCCAAAAAAGTGGTTGAATCCTTTTTTAGTGGCGTGAAGTTAAAAATGGTTATTATGGCTTTGTTATTTGCACTCGCCTTTAAATATTTAGTGCTATTGCCAATACCATTTTTTGCAATGTTTTGTCTGGTTATGATTATGCCATTAATAGCACCACTGTTTTTACAGAGTGTTATTAATAATAATCCTAACCAAAACAACTAATTTTTTTACTTTAATCATTGGGATAATTAATATGTCTGCAGCTGCTGAATTAACCAGCCAAGAATATATTAAACACCATTTAACCAATTTAACTGTCGGCGAAGGTTTCTGGACCTGGCATTTAGATACTTTAGGTTGGTCGGTGTTTTTAGGGTTCGTTTTTCTTTATATCTTCCGTTCGGTTGCTAAAAAAGCTACCACTGGGGTACCGGGTAAATTGCAATGTGCAGTTGAATTGGTCGTAGAGTTTGTTGGTGACAGTGTTAAAAGTACCTTCCACGGTACCAACCCATTAATTGCGCCATTAGCGTTAACGGTGTTTGTTTGGGTATTATTAATGAATGCCATGGATTGGGTACCGGTTGATTTATTACCTTGGTTAATTAGTGTAGTGGGTGGCATTGAAATGTCGCATGTTTACATGAAGCCAGTGCCAACAACGGATCCAAATATGACTTTTGCGTTAGCATTGGGTGTATTTATCCTGACAATATACTATTCAATTAAAGTTAAAGGTATTGGCGGCTTCATTAAAGAGCTAACTACCCAGCCTTTCGGTCACTGGTCTTTATATCCGGTTAACTTTATCTTGGAAATGGTTACCTTATTAGCACGTCCATTGTCATTAGCCTTACGTTTGTTCGGTAACTTGTATGCGGGTGAGTTAATATTTTTACTTATTGCGACCATTGGATTGTTCCAATTGCCAGTACACTTTTTATGGGCAGCATTCCATTTGCTTATTATCCCATTACAGGCATTCATCTTTATGATGCTAACTATTGTATATCTTAGTTTAGCGCACGAAGATCACTAGTTTACATAGAGCACTTTAATTTATTGAAGGGCTCTGTTTAATTTTTACTTTTTTTTTAACTTTTAACATTAACTTTAAATTATCGGAGATAAATATGTTATTCATAGCTGTTGCGTTATTAATCGGTCTAGGTGCCTTAGGTACTGCGATTGGTTTTGGTTTATTAGGTGGCAAATTTTTAGAATCTGCTGCTCGTCAACCTGAATTGGCCCCACAACTTCAAGTAAAAATGTTCATCGTAGCGGGTCTTATTGATGCTATCGCGATGATCGGTGTTGCGATCGGCCTATACATGTTATTCGTTCTTGCTTAATTAGTAAGTACTATATTTTTTAACGAATAACTAACTAGGAGGTACACAAATGAACATTAATGCCACTCTATTTGGTGAATTAATTGCATTTTGCGTATTTGTACTTTTCTGTATGAAGTTTGTATGGCCGCCAATTATGGCTGCTATTGAAGCTCGTCAAGCAACTATTGCTGATGGACTTGCTGCTTCAGACCGTGCTGCAAAAGATCTTGAGCTTGCTCAAGAGAAAGCTACAGCTCAACTAAAAGAAGCGAAAGCTCAAGCTGCGTCTATTATCGATGCTGCTAAAAAGCATGAAGCTAAAATTGTTGAAGAAGCTGCTGGCAAAGCACAAGCTGAGAAAGAAAAAATCTTAGCTGCTGGTCACACAGAAATCGAAACCGAACGTAACCGTGCAAAAGAAGAACTACGCCAACAAGTGGCCGTTCTTGCAGTTGCCGGTGCCGAGAAAATTCTTGAGCGTTCAATAGATGCTGCTGCACATAGCGACATCTTAGATAAACTCGTCGCTGAGCTTTAAGGGGAGAGCGCTATGTCTGAATTGACTACTATCGCTCGTCCGTACGCGAAAGCTGCGTTTGACTTTGCTGTTGAAAAAACTGCTATTGATAGCTGGTTAGCCCAGTTATCTTTTGCGGCTCAAGTTTCACAAGATGAAACTATCCATACCTACCTTAGTGGTGGTGTATCGGTTGAGCAAGCCACAACATTATTTTTGAATGTTTGCGGTGAGCAAGTAAATAGCGAAGGCCAAAACTTTTTAAAAGTTATGGCTGAAAGTCATCGTTTGCTGGTGCTACCACAAGTGCTAACTCAATTTGCTGAATTAAAAGCAGAATATGAGAAGATCATTAATGTGAATGTAACCTCTGCTGTTGAAGTAACAGCTGAGCAGGAAACTAAAATTAGCGCCGCGCTTGAAAAGCGCTTGGCACGTAAAGTAAAGCTCAATTGTAACGTAGATGCATCCATTCTTTCTGGTTTGATTATTCAAGCCCAAGACATGGTTATTGATGGTTCTATCCAAGGTAAATTGAACCGTTTAGCACAAACATTACAATCCTAGCACTGATTAAATAAGGGAACAGAGCATGCAACTGAATTCCACTGAAATCGCTGAACTGATCAAAAGTCGTATTGAACAGTTTGACGTTGTCAGCGAAGCTCGTAACGAAGGTACTATCGTTTCTGTAACAGATGGTATTATTCGTATCAATGGCCTTGCTGATGTAATGCAAGGCGAAATGATCGAACTTCCAGGCAACCGTTTTGCTATCGCATTAAACTTAGACCGTGATTCGGTCGGCGCGGTAGTAATGGGTCCGTACGCGGATCTTGCCGAAGGACAAAAAGTAAAAGGTACTGGTCGTATTTTAGAAGTACCAGTAGGTCGTGGTTTATTAGGCCGCGTAGTAAACACATTAGGTGAACCAATTGATGGCAAAGGCCCAATTGATAATGACGGTTTCTCTCCAGTAGAAGTTGTTGCACCAGGTGTTATCGAACGTAAATCAGTAGACCAACCAGTGCAAACTGGTATCAAGTCTATTGACTCTATGATTCCAATTGGTCGTGGCCAACGTGAATTAATCATTGGTGACCGTCAAATCGGTAAATCAGCGATTGCACTTGACGCGATTATTAACCAAAAGAACACCGGTATTAAATGTGTTTATGTTGCTATCGGTCAGAAAGCTTCAACGGTTGCGAACTTAGTTCGTAACTTAGAAGAGCATGGCGCGTTAGCAAACACTATTGTTGTTGTTGCCTCAGCTTCTGAAGCTGCAGCATTACAATACCTAGCACCATATGCTGGTTGTTCAATGGGTGAATACTTCCGTGATCGCGGTGAAGATGCACTAATCGTATATGATGATTTGTCTAAGCAAGCAGTTGCTTACCGTCAAATTTCATTACTTTTACGTCGTCCGCCAGGTCGTGAAGCCTACCCAGGTGACGTTTTCTATCTTCATAGTCGTTTATTAGAACGTGCTGCTCGTGTAAACGAAGCATACGTTGAAAAATTCACTAACGGTGAAGTTAAAGGTAAAACAGGTTCATTAACTGCATTACCAATTATTGAAACGCAAGCGGGTGATGTATCTG
>Ga0209395_1006408_pt1 | contig 12751 bp, 11 predicted proteins | sample GOMGulsemesocosm_3_FD_184635 | JGI IMG/M metagenome (GOLD analysis project Ga0209395, IMG submission 184635) | Methane-oxidizing microbial communities from mesocosms in the Gulf of Mexico - GOM9D Gulf of Mexico (SPAdes) (version 2) | ecosystem: Environmental > Aquatic > Marine > Cold seeps... | reverse complement strand
CTGAAAATAACACAATTTGTCTTTTCTTAGGAAGGGCTGTAAGAATTGTTCTTAATTCTTGCTGAATGCCCATGCTAACTAATCTGTCAGCTTCATCCATTACAAAATGTTTTAAGTTATCAAGTGAGAAAGTACCTAGCTTTAAAAGGTCAACTAAACGCTTAGGTGTCGCAATAACAATATCAGCACCACGTTTAAAACGCTTAACTTGAGATTCAACTCTTACACCACCAAAAATACTGATAGTACGTAAGTTTAAATCTTTACCATAGTTAGCTATTGCTAGCTCTAGTTGTTGCGCAAGTTCACGTGTTGGTACTAAATAAATAGCACGTACAGGGCGTACTTCATCTTGACTATGATCAACCTGACTTAATTCTTGTAATGTAGGCAATAAATATGCAGCAGTTTTACCAGTACCAGTAGGTGCAATAGCATAAGTATCAGCGCCAGATAAAACAGCTCCAATAGACTTCTTTTGTATAGTGGTAGGTGTTTTATAACCCAAGCGCTTTATGTTTGCTTGTAGGGTCTTGTTTAGGCCTAATTCAGCGAATATCGTCATTTTGATCAACTTGTAACAAATAATGGCGGGCATTATACCTACAATTAACTGCTTTATACATATAAAACACGCGTAAAGTAATTCTAGTAATGTTCTAGAATTATTTTCTTCCAAAGTTTTGCAAAAATTATCAATACTTTCTTGACCTCAAGTTAACGTGAGGTTTTATAGTTTGCGCCAGATAACTTAATTAATGGAATAAATATGGCAACGGTCATTTCACTCGCAAGATTAAAGCGCTTTTCAAATTTAATTTGGATAATGCAAATTGGTAATTTTTTTATTCGTGGCACTTATTATATGGTTTGGCCATTTCTGGCTGTGATTTTATATCAAAAATTTAACCTTTCAGCATCAGAAGTCGGGTTATTGCTTACAGGTTCGTCGGTTTTCTCTGTGGTGTTAGGCTTTTATACTGGCAATTTATCTGACCGGTTTGGTCGTAAACCTGTCATGGTGGTGGCTGCATTGTTAGGGGTTATCGCATTTTCTTGGCTGGCGGTAGCAGATACGTTATTTACTTTTTGTGCTGCGGTGTTTTTAGCCACTTTACCACGCTCATTATGGGATGCCCCAAGTAAGGCGGTATTAGGTGATGAGTTACCAGATGCGAAAGACCGAGAACTCGCAATGCAAATGCTATATTTTTTAGTGAATGCTGGCGCTGCAATTGGTCCATTAATCGGTTTATGGGCAGGCTTAACGGGCGAGCAATCTAGCTTTATGTTTACTGCCATATCATATGTTGGATTATTAATTGCTGTATTAGTCACTTTTAAAAGTAAAAAGGTGAACAAACAAAGCCAGGCTCAAACAACACACAACTTTAAGCAGATTATTGCTTTGTTATCTAAAGATCATGTTTTTTTGTTAGTCATGCTCGCTAATATGCTGATTTTATTTATATACGCACAGGGCGATTCAAGTTTAATTCAATATTTAACACGCGCCGAAATACCAGAACTTGTTACCTTAATTTCAGCAATTATTGTATTGAATTCTTGTGTCATTGTGATTTTTCAATTTCCATTATTAAAATTAATGGAAAACATAGAGATAAAAAACAGGTTATATATCGGCATTATATTATTGGCAATATCGCAATTAGTATTTGCATTTAATCCTGTTGATTACTTTTTTGGCTGGCTGATAGGCACATTTATACTCAGTATTGGAGAGGCTATTTTGTTCTCTAATATGAATGTTCATTTAGATAGATTAGCGCCTAAAAAATTAAAAGGTAGCTACTTTGGTGCCGCAGGATTATGTTCATTAGGTTTTTCTTTTGCACCTTTACTTGGCGGTATCGTATTAGATGTGTGGGATGGTCCGACATTGTTTATAATCGCGTCAGGATTGAGTGTGATAACCATATTTTTATATCAAACAAGTGATAAGTTAAAACGCCCCGATTTTGAGGCTTTAGAGTTAATTTAAAGTTGAGAGGGTTATCAATGCCCAAATAAGGGCATTGATTTAGGTGGAGTATTTTTATGAGTTACTTCAACTTGTCTTGTTTATCCGACAATATCTGTCCAATTTTTTGTTTTTGTTCACTGGATAAGTCGTCAGGTGTAATTTGATCTAAAATGTTGTTTAGGTCAGTATGTAGTTTAAAGTGCTGTTCTTTAACTTGGTCATGCACATCGATAACACGATAAGTTTGTATTGGGTAAGCAATGCCTTTAACTGTGATTTTTTCTCTTTTCTCACAAAAAACAATGTCTTTTACTAACATATAAGTTTGGTGTGATATCAGTAGTTCATCAGGTTGCGCGAGAGACTCTAATCGACTTGCCAAGTTAACGGTACCGCCAATGATGGTATAGTCTAAACGATCTTCTGAACCAAAATTACCCACGGTACAGTAGCCCGTGTTTACGCCGGCTCGGATCTGCAACGCTTCATAAATTCCTTCTGAAAGCCACTTTTCTCTCAGTATATTCATTTTTTTTCTCATTTCTAGACCCATGAGAATACAATCTACGGCATCTTGTTTATGGCCCTTACTTTCCGGATCGCCATAAAAAATCATAATCGCATCACCCATATATTTATCGACAGTTCCGCCAAACCTGATTGCAATTTGTGACATTTCATTAAAGTACTCATTGAGTAAAGTCGATAAAACTTCAGGCTCGGTTGAGTCTGTCAGTTGTGTGAAGCCTTGAATATCAGAAAAGAATACAGTGAGGTTTTTTCTATTAGTTTCTACTTTTACAGAGCGTTCACCAGAAAAAATAAATTTATAAATTTGCGGTGATAAATACTTAGATAAACTAATCGCCATTTTTTCTTGTTTGGCATAAAGGCGAGAAATTGTTAGCGCAAGAAAAATTGATAATATAGCAGCTGCTAATAAAGTAATTACCAACACCGACACGGCAATATTTTGTACGCTTTTAGCCTCCTGTTGTACAAGTGTTTTTTGATTATCAATGTTGCCTTGAATATATTCTATTAATATATCCAATAGATCTGTAGGTGGTCGATCTAAGCCTCTGACATATTTATCTGCAGCTTGATAATCTTTATATCCTGAATTTTCAAAAATGATTAAAGCTTGAATATAGCTTTTTTGTAAACTCTGGTGAGCGGTTAAAAATTTATTTAAAATCGTTAACCCTTCATTTGATATGTTTAGTTTAGCGAGGTGTTCGCCTCGTTTGATGACACTGTTATATTGAGTATCAAACTTTTCTTTGTACTTTACAAAGTCAGCTTGCTGATGACCACGTACTAGTATATTTTTCCATTCTTGTACTTGTTTTTTGAAGTCGACCTGCATGTTACGCACTTCGTCTATCGATTGCGTATTATTTAATAGTTGATCATATCTAGCGTTTAATCTATCCATTTCAAAGTAATTGAACAAGCCAACAAACAAAATGAGTGTTAAAAGTATGATGTAGCTAATAATGACTTTCATGAAGATTGACATTTTCATTAGATTTGAAGCCTTTGTTATAATGAGTATGTGTTAAAAATATGTGAATTTAGATATTTTTTGACTTAAATTAGCCGTTTGAATGCAGTAAAGCAAGGCTCCAAATGAAACAAGACATAGAGCATTGATAAACTAAGACGCTGACACCTTACACCAAGGTGCGTTTCTACATCGTTTTTCTAAAAAATCTAAAAATATTCTTACTTTAGGTGGTAAATGTTCTTTATGTGGGTAAACAGCATAAACGCCAACGGGTTCGAGTTCATAATCAGTTAAAATAGGCGTCAGTTTTCCTGTGTGCAGCTGTTCACAAATTCCCAATTTTGCAATGGCTGATATACCTAAACCATTCACTGCAGCTGAAACAACAGCATCAACAGAATTGGTTTTTAAATTACTATTAACTTGAATATGTGTGATTTTACCCGTTGATTTATGGGTAAATTGCCACTTTAAAGGAGAGGGCAATATAGAGAGGTTGATCCATTGATGATTCACTAATTCTTCTGGTGTATTAGGTATACCATATCGTGTTAGATAATCATTTGAAGCAAATACTAGAGTCGGGCTTGAGCATAATTTTTTAGCTATTAAATTAGAGTCTTGCAGCCAGCCAATTCGGATCGTTAAATCTATACCTTCTTCCACCATATTTACTACGCGGTCTTCTAGCAATAACTCAACTTTTAGCAAAGGGTAGAGGCAGCGTAATTCTTTAATAATAGGAATAAGTTGATCTCGGCCAAATGCGATAGGACTCGCTATGCGTAATGTACCCGTTGGTTGATGTTGATATTGTCGAAGTTCATTTATTGCAATTTCAGCACGATCAACAATTTGTTCGCAATGCTTGAAATAAATATCACCCGCTTCAGTTAAGCTGAGTTTACGTGTAGAGCGGTTTAATAAGCGTACACCCACTTCTTGTTCTAGCAAACTCACTTGTTTACTCACCGCCGATTTTGCAATGCCTAATTGACGGGCTGCCTGTGAAAAGCTTTTCGCTTGCACGACTTTAGTAAATACGCCAATGCGCTTTAACTCATCCATATTTAACTTTATTGTTCTGTTAATGAGAACAGTGTTATATAAATACTCCATCTAGTAAAGATTTTAATAACTGTCAGAATGAAATTATTGAAATTTGAGATAGATATTTAGGAGAAAGGACATGACAACTAACACATTATTTAAACAAGTAGATCTCGGTGCAGGTTTAATATTAAACAATAGATTAGTAATGGCACCTTTAACAAGATGCATGGCTGATGATGATTTAGTGCCAACACAGGCTATGGCTGAATATTACGCAAGACGTGCTGATACAGGTTTAATTATTACTGAAGCAACGTTGATTTCTCAATCAGGTCAAGGCTACCCTAATACGCCTGGTTTATATAATCAGCAACAGGTAGCTGCATGGAAAGCAGTCACGCAAAGAGTACATCAAAATGGTGGTAAAATATTTGCACAATTGTGGCATACAGGCAGAGTCTCGCATCCGCACTTTTTGAATGGAGAAAAACCAATGGCACCTTCGGCGTTGGCGATTGAAGGGCATGTGCCTCGTATGGAAGACTTACATTATGGTGAGCCTCAAGAAATGACACGTGAGCATATAAAGCAAGTGGTAACTGATTTTGGACTTGCTGCGGCCAACGCTAAAAAAGCAGGATTTGACGGCGTTGAAATTCATGGCGCAAATGGCTATTTAATTGATCAGTTTTTACATTACGCATCAAATGAAAGAGAAGATGAGTGGGGCCAAACGCCACAAAACATGAGTCGTTTATTGTTTGATGTTATAGATGTGGTAAAAAAAGAAATTGACCATGTTGGTGTACGTTTATCACCAGCGGCGTATTTTAATATGGCACATGATAAAAAAGACGTTGCTGTATTTGATTATGTATTAAATACATTGAATAAAATTGAATTAACTTATGTGCATACGGGGATGTTTGAAGACAGTAACATAGATTATTTAGAGGGTACTGTAACACAGTATATCCGTAGAAATTATCACGGTACTGTGATAGCAAGTGGTGGTTATTCTGCACAAACAGGAGAACAAACTGTATTACGTGGTGATGCTGATTTAATTGCAATCGGTCGACCATTAATCGCCAACCCAGATTACATCGAGAAAATTAAAACAGCAAAGGTATTAACAGATTATGATGACAGTATGTTAGCTGAGCTAATTTAAATGAAATCGTTTAATTGTATTCGCAGGTTAAATTAAAACGTTAGTAGATAAGTCTATCGGCACTGATAATTATTGCGGTGCTGATACTTGTGCTAAGTATTGAGTGATGTTTTTGGTATCTGATGTTGTAAATTTCTCATCGGTTGTGAGCAAAGTTTGAATGCGATCAATACGAAATTCTCTATAATCTTGACGTAATAAACAAAAAGCAATAATCGTCCACTTGCCACCCCAATATACTAAACTAAGTGGCTCGATTAGCCTGTCACTGATATCATTTTTAGCATCAATATAACTAATTTTTAATACGCTAAAAGCCTGAATTGCTTGTCTTATTGTTGCTGAATATTCACTATGCTTTTGCTCTATGTGAAAGTCAGGCACAATAAATGGCATAGGTTGATTTTGTTGTAGGTGCTCTGGGATAATGGCTTCAATTTTTTCAAATGCGCTGGTGGCACTTTTAGCCAAAGTTTTATCGCTCCAAGCTTGCACCATTTTACTGCCAAGCATTAAAGCCATTAATTCATCAACTGAAAACATCAGCGGTGGTAATTCAAAATGGTTTGGTAATAAGTATCCGATGCCAGCCTCACCTTCTACTGGAATCCCAGATAATATCAAAGCTTGTATATCGCGATAGATAGTGCGCTCTGAAACTTCTAAAGTTTCAGAAAGCGTTTTAGCAGTAATAGCTAAACGACGACCTCGTAGCAATGTTACTATTTGAAATAATCGTTCTGCTTTACGCACTAAATATCCTTATCTGAGTTATATAAGCCCTATGACGCTTTTGCTTGGCTATCACATTGGCTTTGAGCCAGTATATCTAAATGATCTATTATTACTGAGTCTTTTTCGATACATTTTGCAAACTCAACACATAGTTCAGAATCAAAAAATGCTTGTTGCGCCAGTTGTGCTTGTTCTAGGCTTTCCCAGTAAACTATGTCAGTGTAAGTTTCACTAGAGTTACTTTTACATAATGAACGATACAACATACCTGATTGTTCATTTAAAAATTTTTCAAACTCATCATTTGATTTTAAAAAATCAGCTTCTGTTACAGTTTCATTAAGTTTAAAGTGTACAATTTCAACAGCCTGTGCCATTTTTCTCTCCTTCGATTAAGTGAGGCACAAGTGTAACTGAGCCTACTGACAATAAGTGTCAGTAGTGATAAGTAATATTAAGGTGTGTCCTTAACGTATCATTTTATCTTTAATAGTGATGATGGGAGTTAATTATGAGCTTTTATTGTCTTCATTGGCAACCTCTGCTAAATCTTTGACTGCATCATGAATGACTACAATATTTCGGTTTATTTCTTCGCATGTAATGCTTTGCTCTTCTACAGCAGTTGCAACTTGTGTCATATGATTGCTAATACTATCAACTCCAGAATTGATGATTGTTAAGGAGTTATATGCTTCTTCACTTTTGTTTACGGTTAATTCAGTCTTGTTTACCCCTTCTGCTACTTTCGAAACCGCGCTTTTTACCTCTTCTTGTAACTTATTAATGAGACTGCTAATTTCTTCGGTTGAGGATCTTGTTTTAGATGCTAGGCCTCTAACTTCATCTGCTACAACAGCAAAGCCTCTTCCTTGTTCACCAGCTCTAGCTGCTTCAATAGCTGCATTGAGCGCAAGTAAATTTGTTTGCTCGGCTATCATATTAATCGTTTCAACTATGCTGCTAATATTTTCACTACTATTTGAAACTTCAGATATCGCATCGCTCGCTAAAGTAATTTCTGTGGATAGCTCTTTTATTTCGACGACTGCTTGGGAAAGAATATTTTGAGTCTCTTCAGCTGAAGTGACCGCTTCGGCGGCATTATCAGCTGATTTTGTCGCTAAACTAGAAACTTCACTGATAGTAGTAGACATTTCATTCATAGCTGTTGCTACATTTTCTATCTCAGTACTTTGCGTTTTAGTATTGGCTATTATTAAATTTGAGCGCTCTAATAGAGCTTGTTCTATTTCCTTTCGCCGTTGTGACATAAAATTAATGGATTCGGCTACAGTATCATTATTACTTCGTTTTTCCATACAGGCACTGAAATCACCTGCCGCAATGGCAGTACACAGTTTATCTATTTGTGAATAAGAAGCACCCACTTTTTCTAAACTTCTTGCCATAGCTGAAATTTCATCTTTTCCTGCGGATTGATTAAATGAAATTGAAGACAAATCACCTATGGCAATATTTTCAGCTATAACCATGACGTTGTTTACTCGTGAACTTATCGATTTTACAAACCATAATGAAAGCGAAATAAGTAAAATGATACAGACGATTGCAAACAAACTCGTTTTAAAAAATAATTGACGAATGGGACCGATAACTTGCTCTTCAGGTTCTGCAAGTATTACTAACCATTGACCTGTTTTTATGAAATTACTTGCAAAATAATAGGGCTGTTCAGTTATTGGATCCGTTAATAATTTAACTTGTTGTTTATCTTTATGTTGATAAATTTTGCTAAAATTATTTTTATAAACGGAATTTTCAATAGATTTAGTTTGTAATTTAATTGTCTCTAGTGTGGTTGAAATAAAATTACCATCTCGGCTGATCAAGAAGATATCTCTATTTGTTTGTCGTTTTATTTTTATTAAATAGGACTCTATATCTGATAATGAACGATCGACCCCTCCAATTCCTAAAAACTTATTATTTCTAGTAATCGGGTAGCTTTGCTCAACAATCATTTTTCCTTGATAGATATAAGGCTCAGTTACCATGGCTTGTGGTGATTGAGATTGTTCAAATAACTGCTTTACACCATTATAATAAAGACTTGATTCCATATCAGCTAAAGGTGCGACAACTAACTTTTTATCATTATCTCTGTACCAATATGGAAGAAAACGACCATTTTTATCGGTTGTTTTATCTACATGCTCTTTTGTCGTGTATTTTGAATCTAGACCGTTTATATTTTGTTCATAACCAAAATATGCACCAGTATATTCGGGAAACTCTTCTAATACTCTGTGTGCAAATTTACTTGATATTGCACGTTTGCCAAACATCTCAACTTCTTGTGCCAAAACCATCATTTTTGCAGTTCTAACAGCATTCGCATTACGTCGCTCAATTTCTAAGGCGACAACTTGTGCTGCTTGTTTTAGTGAAAACTCTGCTTGTTTTCTTGCCGAAGAAAATGAGGAGTTAGCTATCACTGCAACGATTGTCACAATTAGCATTATGGTAGGAAGTGTGAGGTAGAGTAAAATCTTGCCTTTTAGGCTATTTATAAATTTAACTTTATTTGCAGGCATAAATAATAAGATTTTTAGCTATTGAATAAGATAAAGGCTAGTTTATTAATTAATTTATTTCAAAGAGATGTACACTCAACTTATAAAATTAATACATGATTATACAAAGGAAAATAAATGTGGATAAAGCCATTACAGCTTGAAGGGCATTTTGTTGTTTTAGAGCCCCTTAATAAAAGCCATATTAATGATCTTATATTAGCGGTAAAAGATGGTGAGGCTTGGAATATTTGGTTTGCAAATGTGCCTCATTTTGATGAAATGAGTGATTATGTGAATAAAGCAATAGAAGGTGCTGCCTCAGGTAACATTGCTTATGCAGTTAAATGTAAAGTGACAAATAAAATTGTAGGAACAACTCGTTATTATAATGTTGAAAGTCATCATAAAAGAGCATTGCTTGGATATACTTGGTATTGCAATGCAGTAAGAAGAACAGTAATAAATACTGAGTGTAAGTATTTACTATTGCGAAATTTATTTGAAAAATATCACGCGAATGCTGTTGAGTTTAGAACGCATTATTTTAATAAAGCATCAAGGAATGCCATTGAAAGGTTAGGTGCTAAACAAGATGGCATATTAAGAAACCATCAAATAATGAAAGATGGATCTTTAAGAGATACGGCTGTCTATTCTATTCTTGCCAGTGAATGGCCTGCTGTGAAATGTAATTTATTGAGTAAGTTAAATTAGTTATTCCAAAGACAATTTATTGATTAAATGATTTCGGTGATTATCAAATGCATTCCAAAAGTTATCTATTTGCTTTTGGTGTTTTTGATAAAAAGCTTTATTAAATGCGACATGCCAATGAGTTTCTAATAAGTGTCCTTTAGTTGGAATAAGCTTATCTGTTAACCTCAATTCTTTGGTTAAATAGTTTCCGATATGTCTATCGATAACAAATCCATCTAGTTTTCCATTTGCTACAAATTTTAAAGCTTGCGTTGGTGTAAGGTTTAATGAAGTTAATACTCTTTTCTCTTCTAATATTTTTCGCACTACATACCCTAAAGGTGCAAACAAACCATATTTTGCTAAAGGGTGATATACAGCAAGATTTAATCTGCCTTCCATAATTAATTTATTGTTTGTATGGTCTAAATCAAAAGGGCCATTTTTTTGAACGAATATAGCGTATTGTCCTTTAAATAAGTAAGCCTGTTTAGAGTTTAAACTTTTTGGAAACGCAAAAACTTGGCTCCTTTCGTCTGTTTGTATCATTGCAAATAAGGCATTTGCGTGGTTTTGTTTGACGAGTTTTTGGCATCTTAACCAAGGTTTTGAGGTTAAGTTTACAGTGATCCCTGCATCTTTAGCTGATAATAAAATCAAATCTAACAATAACCCTTTTGGTTGCTGATTGTTTGCAGAAGTAAATATAAAAGGGGGGAAATTCCTATCTTCAAAGCAAAAAGTGACAGTATTGGCATACAGTGAATAAGAATGAATTATTAACACAAAAAAGAATATTTTCATTAACATCCAACTTTGGTTTCAAGTCTTTTTATATTAGCAGACAATAGAAATATATTGTCGTAGTGCATGATGTTGAGTCTATCAAGCGTGACAATAGAAATAGCATATTGATTTAATATTGCATTGCAAATTGCGAAAACAAAAAGTGAACCAATATTTAATTTATATTAAATCAATGGCTTGTGTTTGGTTCGATTATTGAATACAGCTACTTTAGTATTAATAAATATTAAGGTAGCTAAGATGAAAGAGAAAATATGGAATATAATATTGATTGGCACATTAGTTGGCTGTGGAGGGGGAGGAAGTGAAGCCGATTCAAAAACCCCACCACCTGTTAGCAGCACTCCTCCAGTTGAAACATCAAACTTACTTATTGATAACCCAATTTCAGATAACGCACAATTTAGTCAGTACATGTCACATTCAGTCTCTATCTTGCCAGAAGATTATGGCTTTAGCTCAAGCGAAGTTTACTTAAAAATTTATACACTTGATCAAAAGGTTTTATTTTTAGGTAAAGTCGCCAGTATGAAAGCATTTAGTTTGCATTTGCCTTCATCAATTGACAGGGTTTACTTTGATTTATTTTCACCTATTACATCTGAAGAGCAATTTACTGGGGAGATAATATTATGAGATTATTTATTTTTCTTAGTTTGTTAGTGATAGCCTTACCGACTCAAAGTTTAGAATCAGTAGCACTTAAAGACACAATTAAAAAAGGCTTTGCTAATGTTGATTTATTTGAGGCACAAATTAATAACCAAGATCCTGATGCTGCAAAATTAGAAGCATTTCGTCAAAGTAATAGCGGTAAATTAGTATTTGCAGTTGATGTTAACGAAGCTGCCAATGGTACTGAGAAAGCACAAAGTCAGGGCGTTACTGTAAAATCTGCTTATATTACAATTACAAGTGGTGGTGTGAGTACACAATATAGTGATTTTAGTACACCAACAACAACGCTTGTTGCAGAAACTGGTGAAACTCAAAGAAACCGATATTACACTTTAATTGGAGAAACAGGTTCATCACGTATAACACCCAATAATGATGGCGTAGCTGATTCTTTTGATGGTGTTTTAACTATAGTGGTAGGTGATGATATCTCATCAGCAACTGAGGCTATTCTTACAATTGAATTTTTAGATACTAATGTGGGCTTGGGTGATCCTGAAGCATTTTATGATTATTCTAATGGTCCTGAAGACATTGCAATTATCACCGATGAAGATGCATCATACTTAACAACTCTCGCGCCAGGAGAAGGTGAAGCGCCATTAGTTATTGCGCAAAACCAAATCAATAACCCTGTAGACTCATGGGTTTACTATCCAAGTAGTGACTCCTATTATGTTGTAACTTACGAAGATAATTATCCTCAAAGAGGGGATTACGATTTTAATGATTTGGTTATTGGCTATAGAGTTGGCTTTGGTATGAATGATACTGATGTTGTATCTTTAGTTGCCACGGGTTATATGATAGCGAGAGGGGCATCATATACACATGATTGGTACTTACATTTACCTTTTTTATCCGATGTAAATGGGACTGCAACAATCAATATATTTGAAGCGGGTACTACCAATCAAATCAATGGATATCCAATGCTTCAAGATATCAATAATACTTTTGATGTTAAAATATTAAGTGATAGCAAAAGCTTAATGAATGTACCAGGCCAGCAATTTGTAAATACATTAGCCGGTCAGACCGCAGTTCAAGGTAAAAAGTTTAGTGTGGCTTTTGATTTAGATTCAAGCGTGGCATTTAGCCAAGTTCCGACTCCGCCTTATGACCCTTATATTTATACTGAAGTAACTGGGTATGAATTACATTTACCTGGCAATGCGACACGCCTTAACTTCTCTGCTAATAGTGGCAGTGCTGATATTCAATATAAAGATGAGTCGGGTTACCCTTATGCTTTGGTATTCCCTGATGATTGGGTACCGCCACTAGAGTATGTTGATTTAGGTGATGCATATGATTTGTTTCTTGATTATGCAACAAGTTCAGGCGTACAAAACCAAACTTGGTATTTGTCACCAAAGGTTGAAAAAACAAAATCCATTACCAGTGCATTTTGGAAATGGTAAAATTAATATCATTCCCGCCAATATAATAATCACTTATTCAATGTGATTGGTATTAGAATAATACAGGGTTACTTTTAATTATAAGTGACCTTGTATCAAATCAATCCCAACCTGAAATTTATTATTTTTATAGACTTAATTTATCGATAT
>Ga0209395_1006407_pt1 | contig 12751 bp, 9 predicted proteins | sample GOMGulsemesocosm_3_FD_184635 | JGI IMG/M metagenome (GOLD analysis project Ga0209395, IMG submission 184635) | Methane-oxidizing microbial communities from mesocosms in the Gulf of Mexico - GOM9D Gulf of Mexico (SPAdes) (version 2) | ecosystem: Environmental > Aquatic > Marine > Cold seeps... | reverse complement strand
TTTAACCACATCAAAAACCACTTCACCAATGCGAATTTGTTGCCAAGTATCCTCGGCAAAAGCACTGGTATTTTCAATCACCAAATTAGGCCTAAATTGAGACATCTTCACATGGTGATCAGTCAATTTATTATTTAAGTCATCTAATGAAGCTTGTGAGATCAGCAATAGTGGATAACCATCAGCAAAACCTACTTGTTTAGTTGAGTTTTTAACGGCTCTATTGGATTGTTGACCAAAAAAATGCAACTGGCATTCAAAGCCAAGAAATTCACTAAACCATTGATCGTATTTTTTATGACAATATTGACTGTCTATTTGATCAGCCCAGACGGTTACTTGCTGGTAGCTGTCACTAAAGTCTTGGTAGCTTATTTCAAGCAACGGCATTTCTGGCGCTGATAATACTAATCCGCTTGCGGTTAAACTGGCTTGTACTAAGCAAAGCCTAGGTTTGGTGCGTGCCGTGATGAATTTACCTTGAGCATTGGTTAAAACAAAACGACGGTCAAAACTTAAACCAAAATCATCAACCCAGCTATTTGATAAGGCAATGCCTGCGGTTGATTTGATTGGATAAATATGAATAGAAGATAGTACCGGTGTGTTCACGTTATTCCCTTATTGGTTTAATGCTTAGATAAGTGTATCAGAGTATGCCATTTTGTTGATGGTTCAGGTATATTGTCAGCAAATTGAGTATTATACCAAGTCTATTAAGTTCTGAGTTGGTATCAGTAAAAATATTTATTGGATTGATTATGCATCTTCACATTTTAGGTATTTGCGGCACATTTATGGGTGGTATCGCTGCAATTGCTAAACAATTAGGGCATCGAGTTTCTGGTTGTGACGCCAATGTTTATCCGCCAATGAGTATTCAGCTTGAAGCTTTAGGTATTGAGCTAAAACAAGGTTATTTAGTTGAACATTTAAAAGACGAACCTGATTTAGTGATTGTTGGCAATGCGATGTCGCGTGGTAATCCTATGGTGGAATATGTTTTAGATCGGAATATTCCTTATACTTCGGGTCCACAGTGGCTATTAGAGAATGTTTTAAAAGACCGCTGGGTCTTAGCTGTTTCAGGCACGCATGGCAAAACAACTACTAGCTCAATGCTGACTTGGATTTTAGAATATGCACATATGAAGCCGGGCTTTCTTATTGGTGGTGTGCCACAAAACTTTGATTGTTCTGCTCGTTTAGGTGATGCACCATTTTTTGTTATTGAGGCAGATGAATACGACACGGCATTTTTTGACAAACGATCTAAGTTTGTTCATTACCGTCCCCGCACGTTAGTGATCAATAATTTGGAATTTGATCATGCCGATATTTTTGATGATATTAGTGATATTCAACGGCAATTCCATCACCTTATTCGTATGGTGCCAAGCAATGGTTTGGTGATCCACCCTCAAAGTGAGCAAGTGGTTACTGATACGTTAGAACAAGGTTGTTGGACTCCAATAGAAATCAGTGTGGATCAACAAGCACAAATGTCAGGCTGGCATGCAGAAAAAACTATTGCCGATGGCAGCGAATTTATTGTCCGTTTTAAAGGTGATATTCAAGGCACGGTTAAGTGGAATTTAATTGGCGACTTTAATGTTGATAATGGCTTGATGGCGATTGCAGCAGCACGTCATGCGGGGGTGCCCGCTCATGTTGGGATTGAAGCTTTAGCCGAGTTTATTAATACCAAACGACGTTTAGAATTACGTGGTGAAGTTAATGGTGTTCGTGTTTTTGATGATTTTGCTCATCATCCTACTGCTATTAGAAAAACACTTGCTGGTGTGCGAGCAAATGTTGGAAAAAACACCGAAAATAATAATCGTATCATTGCGGTGTTAGAGCCTAGATCTAATACTATGAAGTCAGGTGTGCATAAAGATACTTTAGCTGCATCTCTAAAAGAAGCCGACTTAGTCTATATTTATCAAGGTGAACAAGTACAGTGGTCAGTTGAGACATTAATTGCGGATTGTACTCAACCTTGTATTGTTGAAAACGATTTAAACAGGTTTATCAATTTGATCACTGAAAATAGTCAGTCGGGAGACACCATTGTGGTGATGAGTAATGGCAGCTTTGGTGGTATTCACGAGAAACTATTAACAAAGCTGGATGAGTTAACCTAATGAGCGAATTTAAAGAAAAAATCACACTCGCGATTACTGGCGCTTCAGGCTGTCTCTATGCGTTACGCCTTATTGAGTGTTTAGTGGCGGCAGATGTGCAACTTTATATTTTATGTTCTAGCGCCGCTCGGGTGGTATTTGATACTGAAGTAGGATTGAAATTACCGAGTTCACCAGAAGCTGCAAGTAAAGTATTAACGGAAAAGTTTAATGCTCAAGAGCAGCAAATTACTTTTTTTGGCAAAGAACAATGGTTTTCACCGGTGGCGTCTGGTTCAGCAGCGCCGAAAAAGATGATTGTTTGCCCATGTTCAACAGGCACCTTAGCGGCCATTAGTCAGGGCATGAGTGATAACTTAATTGAACGTGCTGCGGATGTGGTCATAAAAGAGCGTGGGCAGTTAATTTTAGTGCCAAGAGAAACACCTTTTTCGACTATACACTTGCAGAATATGTTAACGCTTTCACAAATGGGAGTTACCATCATGCCAGCAGCTCCCGGCTTTTATCATAATCCACAATCGATCAATGATTTGATTGATTTTATGGTCGGTAGATTATTAGATCATTTGAATATTGAGCAAAGTATTATGCCGCGTTGGGGATATCAAAAGTAACTTCAGTCTAAGTTTTTAGCACTCATTTTTCTCTTCTAGAACGTCTTTTATCGAAACACACTTTCATCTATGGTGAAAGTGTGTTTTATTAAGAGTTAAGAAAATTGTATACAATCTTACACATCAAAAATAAAAATAGGTACAACAAGCATGCCTCAATTTCAAACTCGCGTTAAAACTTTTGCATTAGCTATCGCATTAACCATGGTCGGTACTGCTCCTTCGATTCATGCCAAAGACGCAAAAGAAAGCAAAGAAGAAAAATGGTCGGTAAATAATCCTCAAGGGGAATTTATGACCGCCAAAATTGACGTCACCCAAGGGACTTGGATGAATGTTGATATTAGTCCCGATGGTCAAACATTGGTTTTCGACTTACTAGGTGATATTTACACATTGCCGATTGACGGTGGTGAAGCAACCGCATTAATGACCGATATCGCTTGGCAAATGCAACCTCGTTTTAGCCCTGACGGCAAACATATTGCGTTTACCTCTGATGAAGACGGTGGTGATAACTTATGGATCATGAATCGTGATGGCAGCAACGGAAAAGCGGTGAGTAGTGAAACGTTTCGTTTATTAAATAGCCCTGCATGGTCACCAGACGGTAATTATTTGGTAGGCCGAAAACATTACACTAGCTCTCGTTCATTAGGCGCAGGAGAGGTTTGGCTTTACCATAAGTCTGGTGGTAATGGCGTGATGTTAACCAAACGACCTAATGAGCAAAAAGACTTAGGCGAGCCTGCTTATTCACACGATGGAAAATATGTTTATTTCTCACAAGATGCCACTCCGGGAAAAACCTTTCATTACAGTAAAGATTCTGAAAAAGGCATTTATAAGATCAAACGCTTGGAATTAGAGACTGGTGAAATTGAAGTGGTAATTTCAGGTAAGGGGGGCGCTATTCGTCCGGTACCATCGCCTGATGGAAAACATTTGGCTTTTATCAGCCGTGATGACTTTCAATCTAACCTTTATTTATACGATTTAGAAAGTGGTCAACAGCGTTTGATTTTTGAAAACTTAGACCGTGATATGCAGGAAACATGGGCTATCCATGGTGTTTATCCAAATATGGCTTGGTTACCTAATAGTAAAGGCATGGTCTTTTGGTCAGGTGGACAGATAAACAAACTTGATTTGGCAACAAACAAAACCAGCATCATTCCATTTCATGTTAAAACGCAAAAGAAAATGCAAACGGCACTACGTTTTCAGCAAGACATTAATCAAGACAGTTTTGATGTGAAGATGTTACGTGATGTCGAAATTTCACCTGACGGTAAAAAAGTCGTTTATGAATCGATGGGCCATATCTACCTACGTAATGTCGCTAACGGTAAAGCAAAAGGTAAAGCTAAACGCTTAACTAAACAAAACAACCATCGTGAATTAAACCCAAGCTTTTCTCGAGACGGTAAAAAAATTGTTTATGCGACATGGAATGATAAAGATTTAGGTCAGATACGTACGATTTCCACTCGTGGTGGTAAAGGTAAGGTGATCACCAAGCAATCTGGAAAATATATAGAACCAAGTTTTTCTCCTGATGGTAAAAATGTTGTTTATCGCAAAATAGCAGGTGGTTATATTACCAATCCTATCTGGGGATTAAACCCAGGGGTTTATGTTGTGCCTGCTAAAGGTGGAAAAGCTGAACTAGTAACTAAAAATGGCATCTCGGCACATTTTGGTAGTCGCAATGACCGTCTTTACCTTTTACGTCACGATAAGGTCACTCAACTGGCGAAAATTGATTTAGACGGTCAAAACGAGCAAATCTTGTATCAAGGTAAATTTGCTACTGAGTATCGGGTATCACCAAACGGTGAATATTTAGCCTTTACTGAACGTTTTAAAGTGTTTGTTACACCGCTTGTTGAGCGAGGTAAAATGATAGAAACAGGACCAACGGCGAAAAACATTCCCGTTAAACAGCTATCCACCCGTGCAGGTGAGGGGATTAATTGGAATGGTAAATCAGACCAGTTGTATTGGAGTTTAGGAGCGGATTTATATCAAGCTTCCATCGAAGATGCATTTGAGATTGCCGTGGTTAAGGACACGACGGAAAAAGAAGCGACTGACAAAGAGTCAAAGGCAGCTGAACCACTTAAAACGTATTTAGGTTATAGTCAAAAAGCAGATAAACCTTCAGGTAAAGTGGCGTTTGTTGGTGGCAAAGTGATCACTATGGAAGGCCAGCAAGTGATCAATAACGGTGTGGTTATTGTTGAAGGCAATGTCATTGTTGCTGTAGGTCAGCAAGGTGAAACTAGCATCCCAAGCGACGCTAAAATCATTGATATTACCGGTAAGTCAATTATGCCTGGCTTGATAGATGCTCATGCTCATGGCCCTCAAGCCAGTAATGAAATAATCCCTCAACAGAACTGGAAAAACTACGCAGGATTAGCGTTAGGGGTGACAACCGTTCATGATCCATCAAACGATACTACGGAATTTTTTGCAGCCAGTGAAATGCAAAAAGCCGGTCAAATAGTTGCGCCACGCTTATTTTCTACCGGCACTATTTTATATGGTGCAACACTGGCTGGGTATACTTCTCATGTTGATAAACTTGACGATGCTAAATTTCATATCGAGCGTTTACAAAAAGCGGGTGCATTTACGGTTAAAAGTTATAACCAACCACGTCGTAACCAACGTCAGCAATTCATTCAAGCGGCACGTGAAGCTAAGATGATGGTTGTGCCAGAAGGTGGATCATTATTACAGCATAACTTATCTATGGTTATTGATGGGCATACGACTTTAGAGCATTCTATTTCTACCGCGAAAATTTATGATGATATCAAACAACTTTGGTCACAATCTGACATGGCGTATACCCCTACTATGGGTGTTGCTTATGGCGGGATTTCTGGTGAACACTTTTGGTACGATACTACAGATGTTTGGCAGCACCCACGTTTGAGTCAATATGTGCCAAGTGAAATTTTAGATCCACGTTCAATGCGTCGGCCTAAAGCCCCTCATCATCATTACAATCATATCAATGTTGCTCAAGTTGCTAAGCAGTTACAAGACTTAGGTGTGCTAGTGAATGCTGGTGGTCATGGTCAACGTGAAGGCTTAGCCATGCACTGGGAAATGTGGATGATGGCACAAGGCGGTATGTCGCCGCTTAACGCCATCTCGACAGCAACCATAGCGCCTGCTAAAACCTTAGGGTTAGATACACAATTGGGTTCGTTAAAAGCAGGGAAGTTAGCTGATATGATTGTTATCGATGGTGATGTTACCAAAGACATTCGTTTATCTGATAAAGTTGTTTATACCATGGTTAATGGTCGTTTATATAACGCTGAAACCATGAACGAAGAAGGCAATTATGATAATAAACGTGATAAGTTCTATTTTGAACAGTAAGGTTTATTGAGCCGTTGATATGATGCATGGCTATTGGTGTTATTTAAATCTAAGTATTTATTAACACTTTTTAGCCTTTTTCCGGTCTAATATTACGTATCGGTATTAACAGAGGACAAGGTGATGAAAAAGCTAAGCGCAATCTTAACAACATTATTGTTACTGATGTTTGCAAGCCTATCTTTGGCTGGCACAAGCGAAGTGATCTGGAGCAATCCTGATGATTATCGTGATGTACATGCCGGCGAAGGGCATAGGTCCAAATTTAAAGCCAGAGTGTTTGCTAGTTTTGATGCACATTTTGCTCAACTTGCCGAAAAGCTACCCGACGGACAAACCTTATTGATTGATGTGACAAATGTTGATTTGGCTGGTGATGTTAATCATGGCGGTATGCATCGAATTAGAGTGATTAAAGAGTTATTTATTCCTCGTATGGCATTTTCTTACCAGTTAGTTGATCAAAATAAACAAGTAATCAACTCTGGCGATGTAAACCTTAAAGATATGGGGTTTATGATGGGCTCAAAGTTACGTTATCGTAATGATACCTTAGCTTACGAGAAAAAGATGTTAGATGACTGGTTTGCCGAGACGTTTACAAAAAAACAGTAACAGGGCAGAGGCATGAACAATTTAATCATTAAATTGTTCATTGTTATCAGAGGTGATATTTGTTGAGCATGGTTACCACTAGCTATAACTTTGTTCAAAATTTCCCAATACTTTGAAGAATTGTTCTATTTTTTTCACTAAAGCGATCAATAAGTTTTGATCGTGAGATTGTTGCCAGTTAATTAAGTCATCAGCTATTTCTTCAACGTAAGGTTGAAAGGTATCAGCTGAACAATTAAAACCGGCATCTTTAGTGAAAATAGCTTCAAAGCTGGCTTGTTTCTTTTCTCTTAAATCAGCCAAAGTGGCATCGGCAGTTAAGGATTTTTTCAAGATAATTGAAATGTTGTCGATCAATTGTTTGTCGATAGTATTTGTCATAATAAGGTAAGCTGCTAAAAATAATGGCGCTATTATGTCAAATTTATTGGGGTTTTGTTAGCTTCCCCAGCAATTTCTCTCACTACTTTTGGCATTAAAAATCCAGGCAACTTTGCCATCATCTGCTGAACAATTTCTTTTGCTTGTTGTTCTTCAACATCAAAGTGAGCAACTCCTTGTACTTTATCGAATAAATGCAAGTAATAAGGTTGAATGCTAACATCAAATAACGTCTCGCTCAGTTGAGATAAAGTATCAACATCATCATTAATGTCTTTGAGTAAAACACTTTGATTAAATAAAGGAATGCGAGCTTTAAGTAATGGTTCAATGGCTTTAATAACGTGACTATCAATTTCATTACTATGATTGATATGAAAAACAAACGTTGCTTTTAAACGTGAATTTACCAATAAATCAACCAGAGCAGGGGTGATGCGTTGTGGGATCACGATGGCTAATCGACTGTGAATTCTCAGTCTTTGTATATGAGGAATACCTTCAAGTTGTTGTACTAACCAAGCCAAATGCTCATCACTGGCCATTAATGGATCACCACCACTAAAAATGACTTCATTAATTTCTTGATGTTGTTCAATGTAGGTTAGGGCTTGTTGCCAGCGTTGTTTATTTGGACTGTTGTCTTGATATGGAAAGTGACGACGAAAACAATATCGACAGTTAATCGCACAGCCTGATTTCACCATCATCAGAACGCGATGCTGGTATTTATGTAATAAACCTTCGGCAACCGTGTCATGCTCTTCTAAAGGGTCTTCAGTAAAGCCATCACTAATGACAAACTCTTCTGATAATGGCATCACCTGTTTTAATAATGGGTCATTAAAGTCACCTTTTTTCATTCTATTGATAAAAGGGCGGGGCACTCTGACAGGAAATAACTCCCTTGCAGCAAAGTGTTGCAAGTAGTTTTCAGGGGAAATACCTACCGCCGCAAGCAACTTTTTAGGATCGGTAACGACATTTGCTAATTCTTTTTGCCAAGAAGTGTGCAAATTATCGTTGATTTGAGGTATTATCAGCGGCATTTCTATTTTCAACTTTAACTCTCTGCGTTAATAAAAAGAGAACAATCTTATGGCGAATTTCAGTACAAACCAATTCAAAGCTGGTCTTAAGTTAATGATCGATGGCGAACCGTGTAACATTTTAGAAAACGAAATGGTTAAACCGGGTAAAGGCCAAGCATTTAACCGAGTCAAAATCCGTAAACTAATTTCAGGTAAAGTACTTGAAAAAACCTTTAAATCAGGCGACTCATGTGAAGGTGCCGATGTTATGGATTCAGAGCTAGGGTATTTATATGCCGATGGCGAATTCTGGCATTTTATGAATAATGACACTTTTGAGCAAGTAGCTGCGGACGAAAAAGCAGTAAGTGATGCGATAAAATGGTTAAAAGAAGGTGATATTTGTACTATTACTTTCTGGAATGGCACACCAATTTCGGTAACACCGCCAAACTTTGTTGAATTAGAGATCACTGAAACGGATCCTGGTTTAAAAGGTGATACTGCAGGAACTGGTGGAAAACCAGCAACTTTAGCAACAGGTGCAGTAGTACGAGTACCATTGTTTATTCAAATAGGCGAAGTTGTTAAGGTTGATACTCGTTCAGGCGAATACGTTTCTCGTGCCGGTAAATAAAAGTAGTCAATGCTAATAAAGTATTGCTCATAAAAAAGCTCACCTTATTGGTGAGCTTTTTTGTTTGTACTTAATGATTTTAATTATTAGCGATATTTTGATCTATCGCTTGGCCAACCACTTAACGGAAAGGGATATTTATCAGAGCTTACCGTTAAAAATTCATTAATTTGATAAATGTAATTATTTAAACTTTGACCAAATAGTTTCAAACCTGAATTTGGCTTCTTTGTTAATAATAAAGAGAAGAACTGAATTATCGCGATAAGCGTGATCATAAAGCGAGCAAAGCCGCCGATAAAACCAAACAATATCATAAAGAGTCCACGCATCCATACGCTGGTATTTTGCCAATTTTTAGTATCTGTTGTATTTACATCTCGCATCACTTACCTCTAGTAACATTTACTGATTAATCAAAGTGCTATTCATATTAAGCAAAAACGAAACCAATAAAAATATGTTTTTATTTCAATTGGTTAGGTTTTTAACGAAATGTGGCTTTAGTTATTTAGACTAATAGTCAGCTTATTTGGCTAATTATCGTATATTAATCGTTTTCACTTTATCAAAAGAAAATTTACTTTTTGTTCATCAAATAACGGTCAAAATATTCCACTTTCATTGTTTGTAAATGCAAGCTAGTCCCTTCCCCTTCTCGTAAACTATGGCTACGGTTTGGATAAGACATAAATTGAAATTGCTTGTTATGTTTAACTAATTCATTAATTAAACGCTCAGTACCTTGATAATGGACATTGTCATCACCGGTGCCATGGACGAGCAATAAGTTACCTTGCAAGTTTTTTGCGTGAGTAATAGGCGAACCCTGTTTATATCCTTCCAGATGATCAGGTAATAATCCTGAATATCGTTCTTGATAGATAGAATCATACAGTCGTTGATCAGGCACTGGGGCAATAGATACACCAACATGGTATTGGTCAGGATATCTGAACATCATGTTTAAAGTCATAGAGCCTCCGCCCGAATGTCCCCATATACCCACCCGGTCAGTATCAATATACGGCCAACGTTTCGCCATAGTGGTTAACGCATCAGACTGATCACGTGATGTTAAAATGCCCACTGCACCATAAATTGATTTACGCCAGTCGCGACCTTTTGGTGTTCGTGCACCTCGACTATCTATCGAAGCAATAATGTAGCCTTTTTCTGTCAACATTTGGTCAACCAAATAAGAGTTTCCTCGCCAATTATCTCTAACTGTTTGGCCTGCTGGCTCACTGTAAACATAAAAGATAATAGGATATTTCTTGTTGGCATCAAAATCGGCAGGGCGCATGATGTATCCATCTAAAACCACGCCATCTTGCGCTGAAACTTGGAAAAATTCATGACTAGGCTGTTCTAAATTTGCTAACTGATTTACTAGTTTTTGATTGTCCATCATCATGTGTTTTTCTACATGACCATTGATTAAAACTAATCTTTTTTGTGTCGGTTGGCTAAATGAAGAATGACTATGGATTGCCCATTGGCCATTTGGGGATATTTGATAATAATTAACGCCAGCAAATTGTTCTGGAGTCATTTGTTGATTAACAATACTGCCATCTAATTTACTCCGATAAAGATACTGCTGCGAGGTATTATTGATGGATGCCGTAAAATATAACCAGCCATTCTCTTCATCAATTGCCTCTATCGCGCCAAAAGCAGCGACATCAAAATTACCAGGTGATAAGTTAATAACGTTTTTACCATCTCGTGTAATGCGATATAAATCTCGCCAACCACTTCGTTCACTTGTCCAAATGAATGAGCCACCATTGTCTAGCCAATGAGCATCGTCATAAAAATCAAGAAAGTGCTGTTCCTTTTCCGTCATTAATTCAGTTAACGTGCCATTTTCACTGTTAGCTAAATAAAGGATATTTGTATCTTGCTTACGGTTAACATGTTGAATAACGATAGCTTCAGAATTTCCCGCCCAGTTCATGCGAGGTACGTACATCTCACGTGAATTATCGGGCAATTTAGGAAATATACTGTTACCCGAAGCTAAATCTACAATGCCTATTTTAGCTAACGAATTGGTTTCTCCTACTTTGGGGTAAGGGAATTTAGTTAAGGTTGGGTAAAGTGCATCAGTATTATTGATCATGATAAAGTCTTTACTGCCACTGGTATCTAGTTGCCAATAAGCAATTTTTTTACCGTCAGGACTCCAACGAAAGCCGTCTTTAATTGAAAACTCTTCTTCATAAACCCAATCAAATAAACCATTGATAATGCCATTTTCAGCATCATTGGTTAATTGTGTTATTTTATTGCTTGATAACGATTCAAGGTAAATATTATTATCTACCACATAAGCAACTTGACTACCGTCTGGGGAAAATTTAGCGAACATCAAGCTACTTTCTTTTACGCTTTGTCCACCTAACTGGCTAAGTGAATTTGTCGCTAAGTTTAATAGCCAATAATCACCACGACTATTTGAACGCCAAACTTTTTTACTCTTGGTATAAATTAGTAAGCGTTGTCTGTCTTCAGACCAAATATAATTATCAATAGTCAGTGGAGATTCGGCATTTTTTGGTGTTAGTTGCTCGGCGCTAACTAAAATCTTGCGGGATAAATTTTCAGGATCATAAACAACAATATCTTTGCCAATGCTCAGCTCTTTACCATCCTTGTCAGCTTTAGTGGTTGCTGATTTTTCAAGTGCAGTATAACCACTACCATCTTTTAACCAGCGTATTGTTCCAATTCGAGCAGAGTTAAATTCATGGTCTTGATAAATACGCTCAAGTGTCAGGGGATTTTTTTGGCTAGTTTGATGTTTCTGAGATGCTTGATTATTTTTGGCAACAGCAGTGTCTTTTTCATTGGTATTTTGACAGGCGGCAAGGGTCGTCACCATCACTGCACCAATAAAGCACTGTTTTAAAGTTAAATATTGCATGTATTATCCTTTTTATTAGTGGTGATACTTTAAATTGTATACAATTTTACCGCAATGTTTTTCATCGTGAAAAATTTAACGTTTAGCTGAAATTTAACTGAGTTATTTTCGTTTTAAGCATTGAATTTTTCTATTTTTCCCCCATTAACCAACATTAAAACAACATTAATTAACTAGAGTTATTAACATGCATAAAGCACTGGAAATTACTGGCTTGGAAAAAACTTACAAAGGTGGCTTTCAAGCGTTAAAAGGCATTGACCTAACGGTTCAAAAAGGTGATTTTTTTGCATTACTGGGTCCCAATGGCGCAGGTAAATCAACCACCATAGGTGTGATCACCTCTTTAGTTAATAAAACCCAGGGTAAAGTGAAAGTTTTTGGTCACGACATAGATAAAGAGCTTGAAACAGCTAAAAGCTTTTTAGGCTTAGTGCCGCAAGAGTTTAATTTTAATCAGTTTGAATCATTGATGAAAATCTTAGTGAATCAAGCGGGGTATTATGGTGTTGAACGTTCTATCGCTAATCAACGTGCTGAAAAGTATTTGAAGCAGTTAGAGCTTTGGGATAAACGTAACGATGCCGCACGTATGTTATCTGGTGGCATGAAACGACGATTAATGATTGCCAGAGCGTTAATGCATGAACCACAAGTACTTATCCTTGATGAGCCTACCGCAGGTGTTGATATTGAACTTAGACGTTCTATGTGGGAATTCCTTCGTGAGCTAAATAAGCAAGGCATCACCATTATTTTAACGACCCATTATTTAGAAGAAGCTGAAATGCTCTGTCGTAATATTGCGATTATTGACTCTGGCGTGATCGTTGAAAATACCGATATGAAATCATTATTGGCTAAGCTTGATGTCGAAACTATTGTACTTGATCTTAAAACCGGTAGTGCCGAGCCAAAATTTGAAGAGTTTTGTTTTCGGATCATTGATGACCATACCGTCGAAGTTGATGTTAAAAAATGTCAACGTA
>Ga0209395_1006405_pt1 | contig 12752 bp, 12 predicted proteins | sample GOMGulsemesocosm_3_FD_184635 | JGI IMG/M metagenome (GOLD analysis project Ga0209395, IMG submission 184635) | Methane-oxidizing microbial communities from mesocosms in the Gulf of Mexico - GOM9D Gulf of Mexico (SPAdes) (version 2) | ecosystem: Environmental > Aquatic > Marine > Cold seeps... | reverse complement strand
ATAGTTGTTATTTATTAAAATTTTGTTGAACAATATACCATCCTCAACCGAATTTTATACAGGTGTAAATACGCGATTTTATGAGTTGTCATTACTGTATTTATATTTGTTTTTTTTTAAAAAAAACACCCCTGACATCATTTGACATTATCTGCGACTATTTTTGTAGTAGTTAAAAACAAATAGAAATGAAGAAATCGGAATTTACAGAGGTAATTAATGCATCAACAGAAAAAGTATGGGAGGTATTATTTACCCAATATGGAGATATACATGTGCACAATCCAGGGATGGTAGCTTCTAATTATGTAGACGGTACTACAGAAGGTGCCCTTAATTGTGTGAGACATTGTCAGTTCAGTGAGAAGTTAGGTCTAGACGAAGTAATCACTAGAGTAGATGCTCATAAAAGCTTTAGAGTGGTTGTTACAGATCATAATTTACCATTACTGAAACACATGTCTGCGACTTACGAATTAACAGGTTTGGGAGATGATACAACAGAGATAAAGATGACTTCTTACAATTCTACTGCTCCTCGTTTTATGATCCATTTGGTAAAAGGACCGATGGCAAAAGCATTGCGCAAACATTTATTTGGATTGAAGTATTATATAGAAACAGGGGAAACGGTGAATGCTGAAAATTACAAAGCAGTTTTTAATGACTATTATTATAATTAGGAATTGGAGAAAAGAAGCCATAGGCAAAAGAACATAGAATAAAGACAAAAGACAAAAGAGGATAAAAAAAATCAATGCTCAGATGAGCATTGATTTTTAGAATTTATGTTTTTGAAAAAAAGGTTTTAGTTCTTTTCTATGCGATCTATTTGTCTTTTAAAATATGCCGAGTTTGGAGAACCTAATCTCTTTGCAATTTGCATGGCACCTTCAAAAGCTTTGGCTGCATTTTTAAATTGTTTTAGGCCTTCATAGGCTCTTGCTAATGTATTAAATGCTCCCATGGATGATGGGTTGTTTTTGGTATTTAATACGAGCAATTCAAGGCCTAGTTGTTCTTGTTTATCTCTAATCAAAACCGTTGCTAAACGTCTTAATGTATTATCAGCAATTACATTTTTGGTATTGTATTTTTTAGCTCTTGCTGTATAATAGGCTTTTAATTGTTGCATGCCTCCACGAGAGGTGTATTCTACAAAACTGCTGTATATTGGCGATTGAAAATCGTTAAATACGGCTGTCAATCCTTTAAACATTGTTAAGTACGGCGTTGTCATGTGTACTTGATTTGGAATAAAATCATATTCCCAAGGAAAACTATTGGGAGCATCTTTTTTTAAAAGTGCAACAAAAGTATTCATAGCATCTGTGACCGCCTGACCTTCTGCTTCAACACCTGCAATTGAAAAGTACAAGGGTTTAGAAATGTTTGGCTGTGTTTTAAACAGTGTGCTGTATTGTGTTAATAATTCTGAATTAAAGATTTGAACCACAGGACTTGCTGCAATATAATTGTCAAACACCATTCCATTAGTAGCCAAATAATTTAATGTAAACGCCCCAGCCATAGAATGACCGAACAAGGTTTTGTGTTTGCTAGTTCTGTAATTGTTGTTTACAAACGGAATTACTTCTTCTTGGATGTATTTTTTGAAATTGCCTCTTCCACGACCTAAATCTCTACCTCGGGTTCCTCTGTTATTTGGAATGGCAACAATAATAGTCTCTGGCATTCTTCCGTTTTCTGCCAAAAGTGTGGTAGCGTTTATGGCTTGGTTAAAATGGTTGTCACCATCTAACACATAAATAACTCCATATTTTTTAGAAGAAGTTTCATAACTATCTGGTGTATGAATTAACAAGGTGCGTTCTTCCTTTAAGATAGAAGAGGCCATTTTGTATTCAGAACCTAAGGTTGTTATTATTGCTGTTGAACTAGGTTTTTGTTGCGCTTGTACGATAACAACAAATAAAATTGCTGTAAGTTTTGTAAGTGTTTTAAACATGTAGGGTTGGTTCGTTTTTATCAAAAGTAATCCCTTCTTAATAGGTTATTGGCCTTTTAAGAAGGGATTACCAGTACTTTAACAGGTTCTGCTAATGTTGTGTTAAATGAACTGAATTATTTGTTTTGGGTTTTCTTTTTTACACGGGCCAGATTCTTTTCAAATGAAGACGTATTGGTATGAAAATAGGTATGTGCCAAGGCCACTGCTTTTGCATAAGCTTTTGCTGCTTTATATGGCAGTTGTTGCTTTTCGTAATACTCGCCCAAACTATCCCAAGCGTTGGCAGAGGTTTTAAAATGTTTGGTGTTTAGCGTAAAATAATACAATCCTTTAGCAGCATCTGTTTTTGCAAATTCGTAACCAGCTCTGTTCAGCATGTCTTCTGCATCTTGGTTCTTTTTGATACAACTGTGCAACACTTTTTCTAAGGGATTGGTGTCCATTTTTTCTTTGATGTGCATTCTAATTACTCGTTGCAAGTAGCCTCCTGATGGGAATATCTGGAAGCCTGCGCTTTTGCTTAAGACCTTGTGGTAGTTTGTAATGCCTTCATAACCCCCTTCTTTAAAAAACTGTGCTTTGCTTCTATACCCAGGAACAATAATTCGTGAGCTTTTGCTCAGGTCTTCATTGTGCATCTTTCTGTAAATATCAGCCACCAATTTATAGGGCTGAATCCTACCCGCATTAGACAATACAATTATGGTGGTACCATCATCACCTAAAAATACATAACTCGTAAATATATTTACGCTTCCACTATGTCCATAAAACTGTGCTTGGGGAATGTATTTCAGTATTTCCTTGTCATTGCGCATCCATCCATAGGTATAGCCATTTAAATTCTTTTTAAAGAACTTTTTTGTAAAGCGTTTATTTAATAAGGTGTTGTTTTGGAGTGCTTGCGACCAAATAAACAGTTCTTTTGCGGTGCTATGCATGCCCCCAGCGGTATAGGTATTGCTTTGATCTCTATTAGGGCTTTCTTTGTACTTGCCTTTGCTAAAGCGATAGTTTTTTACAATCTCTTGTTGTAAGAAAGCATTGTCTCCAAAACCAGTGTTTTTTAAGTGCAAGGGTTTGGCAATTTGGTTTTCTAGCAGTTGAGAAAATGTCAACCCTGTTGCCTTTTCTAAGACAGCACCTAATAAGACATAACCCAAGCTGCTGTATTGGTATTTAGAACCCGGAATGGCAACCAGTCCTGTTTTGTTTACCAATTGCCCATATTCAGTAGGGGTCATTTTTTTGCTAGAAAAAGCACGCATGCTTTTGATATGCCCGCGCAGCCCATCATAATGCGGAATGCCAGAGGTATGTGTCAATAAACGGTGAATGGTGATGTGTTTGCCTTTTTCTTTGTCTATATATGGTAAGAAATCGGTAATGGGTTGACTCAGTTTGATGTTTCCCTTTGCTACCTGTTGTAGGATTAATTGGGCCACAAAAGGTTTGGTTACCGAACCGATTAAGAATTTAGAATCTGTGGTAAGTGCTTGCTTGGGGTTGAGGCTTGCAAAACCATAAGCTTTGTTGAGTATGATTTTGTTGTTTTTTGCAACCAAGACCACTCCGTTGAGGTTGGCCCGAATGCCCAATGCTTTTCCTTGGGTGGTATATTGTTGTACTAGCGCTTCTAATTGTTGTGCGGGTAGTGGGTTTGCTAATACCAAAAAGACAATGGCAACTAAGAATTTTTTCATGTTAAAATTGATTATTATTTCAACGCAAAATTAGAAGGTTTCCCACAATTTTCTTGCTGCATTCCCACAGCTTTCTTAGGTCATTCTTACCTCATTGCAACTATAACTGATGGTAAACAAGGGGTTTAGTGCTTTTTTTTTGTAAAATGTTATCTAAAAGAAATTAGGAACAAAAGAAAATATTTTTTGGTTTGTAACATTCAGTTTTGATACTTGTTTTAAGCTGATGCCCAAATTGAGTACCACAAAAAAGAGGTAGATAAAGAACTCTACAGGAACTGGTCTATAGCCTTCCAGACCTGTAACTAAGTAAATGACAAAATCTGCTAAAAAGAAGGACAGCACCACCGCAATTGTCCATAGAATTTGAAAACTTAAGATGCTTCCCGCAGCAAAACTATTTGAAAGCAGCTTTTTCTTTCGTTTCCGAAATACCAGCGGAAAGAAAATGTTACATAGTGGAATCAGCGCACCCAACATGCCCAAGAGTACCATGCGTTTTAGTGCAGGGAATTCTTGTACTGATGTGTCTGCAACAGATTCTTGTGCAGTTTCTTCTACGGCAATCAAGGTTGCAAAATCAAGTTCCAAAGTAGTGGCCAATGTTTTTAGGGTAAAAGATCTTGGTTGCACCGCATTTTTTTCGATGCGTTGGATGGTGCTCAGAGAAACGTTTGCCATTTCTGCCAATGCTTCTTGAGACAAACCCTGTTGTTTGCGTGCCGCCACAATTTTATGTCCAATGTTGTTTTTGCTCATGGGTGTGATTGATGCCGCTAATGTACAGTTATTGGATTGGATGTGCCTAATGAAGTTTGATAAAGTGAGAATTTGAGTGATTAATTATATAGGGTATTAGGTTTTACTATTTTTAATTTCGTTGTTTCTAAACTTTATCATTGGAGGGGCTTCATAATCAATTTCAGTAGAAGGGACAAGCTCACATTTAATCGATAACCTTTGTGCTTTTCGTTTTTTGTATAAAATAGTTGACTATATAAGAGGTTACCAACCGTAGTTGTTCTAATAATTCATTTCTAAATTCTTCTGAATTTTGGGCTTGCCATATTTTATAAGTCCTTTCAGCTGTCTTAATTGAAATTGATTGATCTACACATTTTAGACCTTTCATTCTATATGCAAAAATGAAAAGAATGAGAGAGAGAAGAAGTTTTGAGTATTTGGTTTTCACATCCAAATCAAATACTTTTTAAAACGACACCCCTTTACCTTTTGTTCCTCTAGCTACTTCAAATCGGAATTTCGGCATTGGCCATGCCGAATCTTCTTAACTTCCATCAACAGCCATAATTAGCTTTTCGCCATTTCTTGTGAAAAATTCATTACAATAAATTCAGCTGGATGCACAATTGCTACTTTAACTGTAACATTCATAAATCCGTTTAAAATGTCTTCGGGAGTCATCGTAGTGCCTAGCCCACATGCCACGCTATAAGCATTTGCTGCTGATGCACCTTGCAACCCTCCATCTTTCCAAATACCGTTAAGAAAGCTCGATATCATTGAAATTACACCAGTCCAAGTATTCTTGTCGTTTGGCTCAAAAACATATGCATGTGCCGCCAACTTACAAGACTGCTCAAGAAAAGTCATCGTTCGTCTTACAGGAAGATACCTCCAATCCAAACTATTACCATCTAATGTTCTGGCTCCCCAAATAAGAATACCTAGCCCGTTAAAAAAACGTATTGCATTGATAGATTTTCCTGAAACAGCATCCACATTTAAATTTGCTTGCTCACTGTCAGATAACCTAATTGGTAAAGTTGCTGCTCCAACCATAGACACATTTGCTGGTGCTTGCCATGGTCCAATCTGATTATCAGTTGTAGTAATTACTCCTGCCATTCCGCCACTTGGAGGCATTATATTAACATCTGAAAGGACATGCTTAATTATTAAAGCATACGTTTTACTAGCGTTGGTTAATGCTTGGTTGTTTTGTGAAACTGTAAGAGAACTTAAATTCCCTAAGATTGTTGCTACACTCTGGTTTGGAGCATCAGACGGGTTAATCAAAGGCTCCAATTGCTTAATGTCTCCACCAAAAAGATTGGTATAATCGATATCCGTATTTTGCATTATGGTTGTACCAACAAAAGGATAGTATGCTGTTCCATACTTTAAACCATTGGCCCCCGTATTATTTCTAAAGGCTTTAATATCGTTTGTATACAAGATAGGATCCGGGTTTCTACCACCAATAACATCAAAAATACTAATAGCGGTTTCCATTTCTTCATTTTGCAATAACATCTCTTGCATCAAGGTTCCGTTATCTTTAACTGCTAGCAATGTTGCTTCAGGACAAATGTACATGGTAGGTGCTTCTTCATTTTTAAGTAGCGCTAAGCCTCCCATTAAATCATTCAATTGCACATTAGGATTGATAATTTGATCGCCTGGAGTCATCGCTTTACCTGAAGGAGCACCATATTTTCCAACTGATACAATATAACAAGTACCACCACCATTTTCATAAAATAATTTAATACTGTTGTACAAAAAATAAATGGTGTTTGGATCAGGAACAATTGAATAATAGGTCTCTCCTATAAGCATATAGTCTCCTTTTGTAGGTTGACTTTTTTCTGCGACCAAATAGTATTTCGGACTGTATTGTTGTACTGGAGCCGCTGGTGCAGCAGGCTCTGGGAAACAATAAAATGCTTGAAACTCTGCAAACGAATTTATTTGTTGCGGAATATTCAAATAAGACTTTCCTTCATAGGAAGCTTGTGGGGTATACCCAATAAATGCAGGCACAGCCGTTGCTACAGGTTCAACTGCATTTCCAAATGCGTTTATTTCATTGATATATACTCCGGGAGTTTTAATGTTTGATGGATTCATAAGATGTATTTTTTTTGTTTAGCCCTTAGGTGATTATAGAAGTTCCACGTTCAAGATAAATTGAGGTTTATTTCATTTTATTCATTCAGCACTAAATGTAACAAAAGCCACGAGATGCGTTTGTGAGATTTGTCAATTTGTACTTAAAAATGGTAAAAACGGGTGTTTATACCTAGTGTTTTCGAGAGGAAAGAAAAAAGAGAAGAAAGAAGTTTTGAGTTGTGAATTATGAGTTTTTAGTGTTGAGTTAGCATTCTAATAGACAGATTGCTTCACTGGGTTCGCAATGACGGTGTGTTTTGTCATTGCCAGTGGTAACAAAGCAATCTCATTACTTTCAGTTACAATCAAACAGACTGCCTCGCAGTGTTAGTCTAAATACTCATTTACAGATAATAATTTATATTCAGGAGAAGCATCGAATAAAAAATTGAGTAAGTTCATATGTCCAGCACCGTATAGTACCAAAATTCTATCTTCTGGGCTTGTACCAACGCGTTGAATGTTTCTAAAAATTCGCAAGTTTCTATTAAACCACCAAGACGTAACGTAATCAGGTCCAAACTGTTCATAGCCTTTTGTCTCGTATTTAAAAATACCTATTAAATAAGCCCCTAAATCCTTTTTAATGTATTCTTCGGAATTTAATCTTTTCAATTCGGCTAAAATACCCTTAGTTTTAAACAAGGATTTTTTACGATTTGGTTTTAAAATACTATCTGGATTGTTAAAAAAGTAATGCAGAAATTTTGCTTTGGCAATGGAGTCTCTTCCATCAACAATTTTTTTCACATCTTCATAATCAGATCCCCAAGCATCCGTGCAGTATAATTTAGTTAGTCCCAAACGTTTGGCCAATCTAAACCCTATTTGTTGCTCTTCGCTTCCAGATAATGTATGTGTCCCATTTACATAAGAGACATAAAGAGAATCATACCTTTGCTGTCTTTTTGGTTCTCTTTCAATAACTATTTTAGTAGGGTTGAATTTGGCAAGTTTTGCTACGATGGATTCAATTTCTTTTTGATACTTGGCATCTAACACATTAATTTGATCCTTCTTATTTGTTTTAGCAATGTCTAGATTTGGAAAGGTAAAATGAAAAGAGCCGAGCGTTAGCACCTTGGTTTGTGTGCTGTTACTTTCTTTTTCTTTATGAATTGGAGGGTGTTTATCTCTTGTTTTGTCGTGGGTACACGCATAAAAAATACTGGCAATAAGGAAAAGGGCGACTAATTTTTTCATATTAAATTCAAATTTCTTTCTCAAAGACAGCATGAATTTTAAATTGTTACAGTGTCAGGAAAATGTGCGTCTTGTGTGGTTGGGTTTTTAGGGAAAAGAGAAGAGGCCAACTAGAAAAAAGAGACCAACTAGAAAAAAGAGAGCATAGAAGAAAGAGCATAGAAGAAAGAGGCTAGAGAAGAGCGGACGGAAGTGATAAGTTAAAAATGAAAAAAGGATGATTTACATGTCGAAAATTGTACTTTCAATAGCTACTAGCCAACAACCAGTAACTAACAACCAATAACCATGTGTGTCATTTCAACAGCACGAATGGTGCGTGACGTGGAATTTCATGAATGGAAGTTCCTGTATGTACAGTTTTAATAAAAACTAATCCAGACAAAAGACATTAACACCGATGAAAAAAGGATTAATATAAGCGCGGCACCTAGTACTTGATTAATTCCATAGTAGGCAACCGTCTTTTTTTTATTTAGATAGAGTACGAGACCAAATAAAACTAAAAAACTTGCAAAAAGACCACTAAGATTGGATTGCGTTAACATCAGAAATACATTTGTTTCTTGGTAAACATTTACATAAAAATGGTAGGTGGTGAGTCCAGAAAAAACAATATTAACTAATGAATAGGTGAGCAAAGAAGTGGTAAGGTACCAACCATATTTTTTTATTTTCCAGAAGCCAAAAATGGCAATTGGATAGAGTAAAAAAGGAAATATATACAGAAGTGTAGTTGTATTCCAGTTGCTCGAATTTACTATAATTGTGCTGATTGCTGAAAAATTACTGACTATATGAATCAAATATACTGCAGATAGAAATAACGAGAGTGACCGTAAGTTTTTAGAAATACTACCTTTTTGTGTAGGGATCACTTGCTTTCCAAAATGAATTAGTTTGTGTATAAATCCGGAAATTTCTTGTTGTTTTTTAATCTTGTGATTTTTTTGAGTTTGAATTGTGTTTTCAAATTCAAGGAGTTTTGGAGGTGCAATCGTTCGTTTGTGAAATTCATTTTCTGCAGATGTAATTGCTTCGAGGGTATATCCATTTCTTTTATGATGTAAGATTTCATACAAAATAAAGTCTGAATGTTCAGACATGATGGCGTCAAGCTTGTTTTTCATGCAGTTCTTTAATTTAAAGAACCAAGGTAGTAAAACAGAAGGGAAGGAACAAAACGAAATCGATTTGTTCTTAACGCACCCAAGTTTCCATACAAGGAAATGCTTCTGTAGTACACAAACCCATCCATGTTAATAGTGGTAACCCGATATAATTCTTGTTTGTAAATTGCGCCATCAGCCACTCAGAACTTCCTTTGTATCCCTCTGGGTGAAACACAATTTCTAATGGGAGTTGTAAATGGGTGCACGCCGAAAAAGACCACAGAATGGCCGCTATTTCTTCGCCATCTGTAGGCCATGAAGCTTCCATTTCTGGGGTACCAATTAAGTCCCTTTTTTTGTTTTCTGTTACGGCAATATGTCCAGCCTCGTGTAAAATGTCACCGGGGTATTTTAGTTGCTTGGGGTCTATTAGCACCGTGTTTCCAAGGATGCTCAATCCTGGTAAAAAGCAATCTTTTGGTAATTCTTTTTCTAGCACGTTAATGTTGATGGAATGCAGAAATTGAATGATGGTTGCTGTCGTTTTATCTAGGGAGTTTTGCATGGACGTATTTAAGAAGTAGAAGGTTTTATTCCAGTTGTTTAATTACAAACTAAAAGTAGTAAAAGCAATGAGATGCGGTTCTAAATACGTGTTAAAAAGTAGCGTAGAAAGGTGAAAACAGGTATTTGTACCTGTGAAAAGAAGTTATCGAGATAGGAATGTTGATTTTTTGTTAATCAGAGAAATACGTGCTACGATGCCGATAACGATTATCAATACTATAAAAAAGACAGTGGTCGAAACACTTTTTACCACAGAAAAGAAACTCGTTACTTTTACAGCGGTCGCTGTCAAATTGGAACTGTTTTGTAAGAGTAATATAATGCCTATATTTTCTAAATAATCGGCAATTCCTGCAAGTATTGGAAGCAGACAAAGCAACTGGTATTGGGAGTTGTGTTTGTTTAATTTTTTAATATAATAGGCCAAGAGAAAGCTATAGGTAAGTCCAAAAAGTAAGGGGTATACCATGTCTATTGGTAGTTGCGTTGTTAGATAGCTATCACGCCCAGCAGTTCCAAGCGCATTGAATAAGCGTGTCACATAGCTCAAATCGTAGCCCATGGGCATCATGTCTAATAACTTGAGTCCATTTGCAAAACGCATGGTATGCGGAATACTAATGGTTAGCATGTACAGAAATATTGCATTGGTCCCTAGAAAGAGGACTAATAGTGTGCGTCCAGAAATGTTCGCATTTAAAAGTTTTCTAAGCTGTTTCATTTTAAGAAGAACGGTTACGTTGTTTGTTTTAAGGTGGGGACTCAATAGCGCTATGCAGGATTTCTTGAAGTCCTGCCAAACCGTTTACGGATCAACCATTGTGCAACGAACAAGTTCGCTATCCAAGAAACCCATGCATTAATTGGATAGGCTTCTAGAAAATCCAATTGAAAAGCAATGATTAAAAAGGGCATCCACAGTCTAAAAGTTACGCCTGTAAATGTCACGGCATAACTACGAATCATCCAGCGTTCGTGTTTTAATATGTCTTTATTTCTAATCGCTTTGTAAGCCATGTAGGTACAGGCAAACCAGGCAATAGACATTCCAGAAAAACCTGTTTTTGCAATAATGCCTCCAGTAGCATAATAGGCAACAAACAACCCTGTAATACTGCTTAATAATACTGTAATGATGTATACTTTTCCTATCAAACGATGCAGGTGTAATTTTTTTGTTCTGAATTTTTTTAGGAATAACAACCAACCAATCAAGAGTGAGAATCCACCCAAAGAAATATGTGTGTAAAAAGCAATACTCCAAAAGGGGTTTGCTAATAATTCGGGAGTTTTATGTGCCAACAATCCTTCATTGTGATTTACTTCTAAAAAGGTTAAAGGGTATAAACCAATGGCAATTGCTAAAAGAACAACCAACACCCAAAAAGAGGTATTGGTAATTTTTTTGATTGAGAATACTCTTGGTTTTTTGGTTGCAATAGACATGTGTGTATTTGTTTATGAATTTGAAACAAACTTAGGCAGTCTATAGCATTTAGGCGTGTCAACTTGTACGATGACACCTATTTTTGTACAGAAGTAGCATACTGAGAAGGTGTAAGACCTGCATGTTTTTTAAAAGATCTATTGAAAGAAGATTTCGAATTAAAACCGCAATCGTATGCCAATGCTAGTAATGTGTATTGTTGGTTTGTTGGAATGGCAACCAGTCGTTTAAATTCTGCTACACGAAAGGCATTGATGAAATCGAAAAAGTTTTTGCCTTCCTTTTCGTTGATGATTTGTGATAAATAGTTTGGTGAGATGTCTAATTTTTGTGCCAACTCATTTAAAGAAAGAGTGCTTTCGGTATAGTAGGCTTCTTGTGTAATTTGTTCAAGCAGGTTTTTATATAAATCTTGAGCAATTTCAGAAGAGAGACCAGAATTGGCGTATTTTACTTTTTTCGCTTCGGATGGAGCCTGTTTTATGGGGCCCGCATTGCTAAAAATATCCCGCTGTTGCACACCAAAAAAACCAATCAGAATAACAAAAATGGATACCCCTGTAAAGATATAGGCTCCGTTATTAAAGAAAATAACAATGATCCAAATACTCCCGATTCCGAATATTAATAACTGCAACCATCTTAAATTGATGTCTTCGATATCCGAAAATTGATGTCGAATATTTTTTTTATGTTTCCAGATTAAATAGCTAGACCAACAGACATAGACAACGCCAGAGGCAAAAATAAAAATGAGATTGATAAGCCCAAACAGCTCACTATAGCCTTTTCCTTTGTTTTCTAAAATGACTGCTTTTTCTTCGGGCGCTAATAAAAAGAAAGGCAGTAAAAAGAGATAGGACAGTGCAGTTGGTAGTAGGTGTGCCAAGGTAATGATCTTTTTCTTCGGGAAATAATTGGTCACTGAAGCCACATAAAAATATAAAAATACCGCTTGAAGTAATGGCATTGGTAAGTGCACACCCATTAAAAAAGGTGGAATTTCTCCGAAATAATTTGAATAAAACAAGGACAAGTGTGCCGCCATTAACAGCATCCATAACAACAGAATTACATCTGAGTTGGACTTTTCTTTCTTGTTTAAAAGCAATGCTGAAATAAATAAAGCAATGCTTGCTCCTGCAATGTAAATCATGATTTGGACCGTTAACCAATCACGAAAGTACAGTATTCTGTGATGAATAGAAAGTGAAAAGTGAAAAGTGAAAAAGGAGAAAGTAGTTGCTAGTTGTTGGAGGGGGCTTATGAGTTTTGAATGTTTAGTGATTTGGGCAAAAAGGCAAAAGGGGAATAGACAAAAGAGAAGAGAGAAGCGAAGTGCTGAATTATGAGTGTTGAGTTGTTAAGTTTTGAAAATGAGCCTCAAAGCTGCAGAGGTTCAGCCTGCTAAACGAGTAGGGATTAGAAATTTAAACAACCAACAACTAATAACCAATTACCATAGCTGTCTTATTATTTAAAAAAGAGTTAAGGCAAATCCCAAAACAGAAGCGCCCAACACAATAAATGCAGAATTCAATTTCTTAAATCCAAAGACCACTAAAAGACTAAGAATAGCAATAGTTGTGGTTTTCCAATCTACAATACTGTCTTTTCCCATGTCTATACACACCGCTATGATAACTGCAACAGCGCCTATATTAACAGCGTCTAAAAAAGCACCAATGGTGTTTGACTTTCGCAAACGGGGCATTAACGGATTTAGAATAGAAACAAATATAAATGACGGTAAAAAGATGCCGATGGTGGCTGCCAAGGCACCCCAGAATCCATTGAGCTGCCAGCCAATAAAGGTGGCTGTAGACAATACA
>Ga0209395_1006403_pt1 | contig 12758 bp, 10 predicted proteins | sample GOMGulsemesocosm_3_FD_184635 | JGI IMG/M metagenome (GOLD analysis project Ga0209395, IMG submission 184635) | Methane-oxidizing microbial communities from mesocosms in the Gulf of Mexico - GOM9D Gulf of Mexico (SPAdes) (version 2) | ecosystem: Environmental > Aquatic > Marine > Cold seeps... | reverse complement strand
ACCGCTTTTCTGACGAATGAGTGCCTGAAAGGTCTTGCAGACCAAGGCGATAAACCTTGGTTCGCGCATCTCACCTGGATCCGCCCACACCCTCCGTTTAACGCGCCTGCGCCTTATAATGACATGTATGATCCGGCATCTCTGCCCCTCCCAGAACGGCTTTCACGCGACGAGGAACACGCGTTTCATCCATATATGGAACCCTTGCACGACTATGCAGCGATCGCTGGCACAGTTGAAGGGTTTGCGGATCTGGATGACAGTGACGAAAACGTACAAACGTTGCGAGCGATTTACCTTGGCCTAGCAACGGAAGTGGATGTGCATCTGGGGCGGGTTGTGCAGTGGTTGAAAGACAGCGGGCAGTATGACGACACGCTTTTAGTGGTCACGGCAGATCATGGGGAGCTACTGGGAGACCGTCATGCATGGGGCAAACTTGCGCCGTTTGATGCCGCCTATCACACGCCTTTGATCATCCGTGCACCCGGTGCAATACCACGCAAAATCAATCACTTCACAGAATCCACAGATGTCACGCCAACCATTCTGGATTGGATTGGACAGGCGCGCCCGTCATCAATGGACGGACGCTCCCTGATGCCTTGGATACAGGGTGAAAACCCTGATTGGCGGGACTTTTCATATTCGGAACATGACTTTGCAAACCCGGTTGATCCGACACCTTGGGAACGGAAACTTGGGCTACATCAGAGCAATGCAAATTGCGCGATCCTGCGGGAGGAACGGTTCACACTGGTGCATTTCGCTGATGGGATGGAGCCAATGCTGTTTGACGCACAAGGGCGTGGGGAGCTTGAAAATATTGCAGAAAACCCAGAATTCGCGGGGGAGATTCTGCGCCTGACGCAAAAACTTCTGAGCCACCGGATGCAAAACACTGACCACACCCTAAGTACCACGATGATTACAAAGCAAGGCCCGGTGGAAACACAAAGACCGGGCTAAATGGGATAAACTTTAAAGTTTTTAAGACCCAATTCTTTGCCCTTTGACTGTTGGAAAATCAAGCGGCGAACATAGCAGCTTCGTTTTGGCGCAAGCATGGTCGTGCTTTTGAGCCATAGATATGTGTGTTCACGCCCAACACCCAAAACCCAAAACCCAAAACACTGATAATCAAAAAACGGGCCCCCAAAAGGGCGCCCGTTGGTTTTTTTGTTGCTGGCATAGAGCTGGTTAGTCCTCTGTTGCCGTGGACAGATTGGTTGGATCAAAGACTGACCCGAGTGGGTTGTCTGGCGCTTCGCCCTCTTCTGCTTCTGCTTCACCGTCTTCCGCACCATCGAGGTTCGTGGGCGCAAAGACGCTCCCGAAGGCTCCGGTGCTGCCACCTTGTGGGGTGGCTGGTGTCGCGGCTGGTTCTTCAACCTCACCATTGGCTGCGGCTTCTGCTTCACGTGCTGCGGCTGCAGCGGCGCGACGTTCAGCCAAAGCACGCAGGTTTTCCGCAGCTTCAAGCGCACGTATAACCTGACGCTCTTCTTGCACCTGGGCGATACATTGCCCGGGATTGTGCGTCATCGCATTCACTGCAGATAGACCAACAGCGGCCACCAGCATGACCACCGCAATCATTGCGGGGTTGCGTGAGAGGAAAGTCGGCAGGCGGAAACCGCCATCAACCTTCTTCACCGTATCACCGGAAGACGCGGCCTGAAGTTCCTTGCGGCGTTTTAATGCCTCATTGGTAAGCGCCCCAAACACCGTCAGCACAATGATGATAAAGGCCAAGGCCGAAATCGCAGGGCTGATGCCGTAACGCACTTTTTGCGCCAGCTCGATCGTCAACGTCGGGTAATCCCCGAAGGTGAAGGTCGTGGTGTTATAGTTCTCAAAGCTAGCCAGAAACGCCAGCACTGCAGATGTCGCAATCGCGGGCATCATGAAGGGCAGAAGGATCTTGCGGAAGGCTTGGGTATGGGTCGCCCCAAGATCAAGCGCAGCCTCGTTCAAGGTCATGTCATAGCGTTGCAGACGCGCCACCAACACCAGCATACAATAGCTGGCTATGAAAGTGGATTGGCCAATAATCGTCAGGAAAAGACCATCAGCAAAAATGCTGTCTGGGCCAAACCCGAAGAAGTTGTTCACACGCTGCCAAAACACCACGGTTGAGATCCCCAACACCACGCCAGGCACCAAGATCGGCGCAATAACGATGGTGTAATAGGTCGCCCGCAGTTTTGGCCAAATCTGTGTCAGGATAAGCGCCCCGGACAGACCCATAGTGACCGACATGATAACAGTGCCGATACCCACAACGATCGAGTTCTTGATACCATTCAGGATACGTTCATCCTGAAACAGTTCAGAGAACCAAACGTAGGTGAAACATTCCCATGGGCTAACACTTGGAAAGCCGTTAGAGTTGAACGCCGTAAGCGCCATGATAACGAGCGGGCCAAGCAGATAGGCAAAGAAGATGCCCAGATAGACCCAGATCGATACACGAAGGAAGAGATTATTCATTTCCCGATATCCCCCATGTTCACTTTGAACATTTTCATGAAGGCCAGCACGATGATGATACAGCTAACCAAAAGTACGATGGCGTATGCCGCACCTTGCGACCAGTTTCCGCCGTCATTGAACCACTGGTAAATGATCTGCGTGAACCAAAGCGAACTTGGTCCGCCAAGGATTTGAGGTGCAGCAAGCGCCCCAGCAGAAAGCATAAACACCATGGTACAACCGGAACTGATACCGGGTTTCGCATAGGGCACAACGATGCGCCAATGGATCCGCCACCAAGGCGCACCAAGGTCACGGGCCGCTTCGATCTGATTGTGATCAAGGCTTTCAATAACGTTGTACATTGGGAAAACCATCAGCAGAATATAGGCATACCCAAGACCCGCATAAAGCGCGATGTCAGCCCGGATAAAGTCGAAAGGTTCATCCAAAATGCCCATGCCGATCAGCACAGCATTGATCATCCCTGTTGCGCCAAAGATGATTTTCAACGCGAAAGCGCGCAGAATTTCGTTAATCCAGTAAGGGATAATCAGCAGCATCGCGAAGATACGCAGCTTCATGCCTTTGGCAACTTGGCCCAAGAAAAACGCAATCGGATAGCACAGCAGAAGGTTGAAGATCGTCACACAGATGGCAGCGACAATGGTGCGTGTGAAAACCTTAAGGTCAACATAGTTGTAAGGATCAGACGCGCCCTCGGCCCCGTAAACCAGGTGGCGATAGTTTTTAAGCGTGTATTCCCCGACCTGACCTGAGGGCAGGTATTCACGCAGCGAATAATCCAGCATCGACAGCTGGGGCAGGATGATTAACACCCCGATCCAGAAGGTTAAAATCACAAGCAAAGCTGTGCCTAAAACCCTTCCGTTGTGCTGGTAAAAGTTGTGAAGGAAACCCTTTTTCATCTGGTCCCCCTATTCCGTCGCCAATTCGCCGGCGGGCAAAGATACAGCATTATGCACCTCATATTCCAGCGTGAGTGGTTCGCCTTTATGGCTCTCGAAACTTTGACCAAGGTTGGGCAGTGCCACTTTGATTTCCTTGCCGCCCTCACCTTCCATGAAGATGTTGAAGCTGTTGCCCTCAAATTCTTCATTGGTGACTTGCGCGGTTACGAAATGATCACCTTGGGTGCCTCTGGGTGCAATGGACAGTGCCTCAGGACGGATAAACATCATCGCGTCATCGCCAACTTTCATCTTGCCTTGGTTGGCCGTAGAAATACGAGTCAGCAGGTCACCGGAACGGTTGGTTTCAATCAGGGCTTCGTTACCGATGATTTTTTTCACCGTGCCACGGAAGACGTTATTTTCGCCCACGAAAGACGCAACAAACGAGGTCGATGGATCGTTATAGATCGTCTTCCCATTGCCGATTTGGTCAATAACCCCAGCCTTCATCACCGCGATATCATCTGACATGGTCAGAGCTTCGCTTTGGTCGTGGGTGATGTAGATGAAGGTAATGCCAACGCGCTTTTGGATTTCGCGAAGCTCGGTGCGCATGTGTTGGCGCAACTTAAGGTCAAGCGCCGACAAAGGCTCATCCAGCAGCAAAACATCGGGTTCAGCACAAAGAGCGCGCGCAATCGCGACCCGCTGTTTCTGACCACCGGAAAGCTCGGATGGCAATTTGTCGCCTTGGCCGGGCAGCGCGATCATATCCAAAAGCTCGTCGGCACGCTTGCGACGTTCCTTGGCAGAGGCGCCTTTAATTTCCATTGAGAATGTAATGTTTTCCCAGACTTTCATCAGGGGGAACAATGCAAGGTTTTGAAAGATCAATGCGGTCGGGCGTTTGTTCGGGCCGATGCCCGCCATGTTGTTGCCACCGATCAGAACATTACCTTCTGATGGGTCAAGAAAGCCTGACACCGCACGCAAAATCGTTGTCTTCCCGCAGCCAGATGGGCCGAGGAACGAAAAGAAATCGCCGCCATTGATATTTACGTTTGCGTCGCGCACTGCAACGAAATCGCCGAACCTAATCCATAGGTTTTCGAGGTTTACCCCGACACCAGCACTCATATTATTCTCCCCGCTGTAAGTAATTCTGACATTTGCCACCCCTAGGTGGTTGCGTTTTCACCGGCGCCAGATCCGGTGGTTTCCGGCCCCTACGTGGGGCCGGAATGTGTTTCAGTAATCCACTTATGCAGATTTGAAACGGTTCACGAACTCTGTGCGCACAGCTGCGTACCATGGCGCTTCTGCAGGCCATGGGTTCAGGTTTGCAAGGCTTGAACCTGGATAGGCTTCGGCAAAGTTCTTCTTATAAGTATCGCCAGTGTGTCCATCTGCACCCAAAACTGGGCTGTTATAACCATGGCTGTCAATTGCAACGCCAGCATCTTTCGCACGATATGCGAATTCGATGAAGGCATAGATTTGGTCAGTGTTTGACGCACCGGTTGGCATTGACAGACCGTCAACCCAAGCCATCGCACCTTCAACAGGCGCTTGATACGTCACTGGTTCACCAGCAGATTTCAACGCAAGCGCTGGACCATCCCAAGTTTGACCAACGATCACACCATCATTCAGCAGGCCGTTCTTTTGGCTATCTGCATCGTTCCAGATCAGTTTGATGCGGTTTTTACGCTCAACACACCAATCAGTCACTTGGCCCCAAACTTCACGCATCTTATCTTCGCTTTCGTAAGCCGCCCAGATGGAACCAGCTTCCATTTCGCCAGAAGCTTCCATGTGGAGACCAGCACCCAGCATCATGGAATGCGCACGACCCATGGTTTTGCCAGCGTTCTCTTCGGACCAAACATCGCCATAAGAAGGCGCATCACCATTTGGAGCCCAGAGATCAGTACGCCAAGCCATACCTTCAGTGCCCCAGATGTGTGGCAGCCAAGTAGAACCGTTACCACCGAAATCCCAAGCTGTGTCGCCAATGGCAGACATCGCAGGGTTCACGCGGTCGATCTCTACGCGAGACATGTCAAACGGCTGCAGAAGCTCAAGTGGCTCCCACTGGAGGGACCGGTTATTGGTCGGTGACACGATGTCAAAACCCTGACCGTTGGTCGCCTTCATCTTGTTGATGATTTCTTCGTTGGAACCAATACCAGTGTAGTTGATCTTGATGCCAGTCTCGCCTTCAAAATCGGAAATGAACTGGTCGGGCAGATAATCTGACCACATCAGAATGTTGATTTCACCGGATGTCGCCAAAGCGTTTTGCACCAATGCGGGTGTCGCAAGTGCAGCACCACCAACGGCAGCAGTACCCTTCAGCACTGAACGGCGATTCATTTTATTTTTTGTCATATAAACTCTCCCTAGTTTTTTGACGGCCGGTTGACCCGACACGAGTTTGATTTCAGCCCCACCAGCGATTGCCAGCAAAACCCAAACCTGTATTCCGAGATGTGAATCCCAGAAACGCTCCTCCGTGCATTAGACAATCGGTCATCGCAACGAAGGGATATAGCCAGAATCCAAAAGCCTTATGACAATTTGATAATATGCGACAGAAAATGTCAAAATTAATCTTTCGTTATTGGGATTTAGGCTATTTTTTATTGATCTCTGTGCAAGGCCAGTATTTGGAAAAATAAGTCCAGATATGGTTTTTGGCCAGTATTTTGCCTTAAAAATCAGCAAACCCCATCCAGAAAAGACCCGAATGGGGTTTGTATTGTGTCAAATTTGACAGATTCAGATGCACTCGATGAACAGCTGACGGGTGTTTTCTGCGGTCAATTCGACAGGATTCCCGCCGCAAGATGGGTCGGCCAAGGCTTGGCGCACCATCTCATCCAACTGCTTATCATCAACGCCCATGGCAGACAATTTACGCGGAATGCCGAGGCTGTCGTTGAACTCCTGTACGAAGGTTTGGAAGCCCTTAAACCCGCCGGAGATACCCAGATAAGCCGCAGCCATATCGAAACGATCGGAGATTTCAGGCGCGTTAAATTCCAGCACCGCAGGCATGCAAACCGCATTGGTTGTGCCGTGGTGGGTGTTGTACATCGCACCGATTGGGTGGCTAAGCGCATGGATCGCGCCAAGGCCTTTTTGGAAGCCCGTCGCCCCCATGGCAGCCGCAGACATCATATGCGCGCGGGCCTCGATATCGGTGCCGTCCTTATACGCACGTGGCAGGTAATCTTTGACCAAACGCATGCCTTCCAGCGCAATGCCCTGCGACATCGGGTGGTAATGCGGGCTGCTAAACGCTTCGACACAATGCGCAAACGCATCAAGGCCGGTGCCTGCGGTAATGAACCCGGGCATGCCAACGGTCAATTCTGGATCTGCAATCACAATGGCGGGCAGAACTTTGGGGTGGAAGATGATCTTCTTCTCATGGGTCACCGAATTGGTGAGGATCGAGGCACGACCAACTTCAGATCCCGTACCAGCGGTGGTCGGCACAGCGATGATCGGCGCGATAGCATCGGCATCCGCGCGTGTCCACCAATCGCCCACGTCCTCAAAATCCCAGATCGGGCGGGTTTGACCGGCGTGGAAGGCAACCATCTTGCCCAGATCAAGGCCTGAACCGCCACCAAATGCGATCACACCATCATGATCCCCGGCTTTATAAGCGGCAACACCAGCCGCAAGGTTCAGCTCGCTTGGGTTTGGATCAACTTCTGAGAAGATACCACGGCCAAGGCCAGCGGCCTCAAGGATATCAAGTGCTTGCGCCGTGATGGGCAGAGGGGCCAGGCCCTTATCTGTCACCAAAAGCGGGCGCTTCATGCCGAGACTTTTGCAAGCCTCAGCCAGTTCAGAGATACGGCCAGCGCCGAACTTCATTGTGGTCGGGTAGGACCAGTTTCCAACAAGGTTCATGATGTCACCTTCTTCAAGTGGTAGGATTTTGGACGGGTCAGGTTGTGGAAGCCGATGACTGACAGACCACCCCCGCGCCCGGTGTTTTTGCAACCGGTCCAGCACAGGCCCGGATCAAGATAATCGGCACGGTTCATGAACACAGTGCCGGTTTCGAGTTCATCACCAACGCGTGTGGCGCGATCAAGATCTTGCGTCCAGAGGCTGGCCGTCAGACCAAATTCACTGTCATTCATAAGCGCGATTGCTTCCTCATCAGAAGACACCTTCATGATGCCAACAACAGGGCCGAAGCTTTCGTCGCGCATCACGCGCATCTCGTGGGTCACGTTGGTCAGGATTTGAGGCGTTAGATATGCGCCGCCATCATCTTGTGCCATTGTCTCGATATGGGCAATGGCACCGTCGGTGACCGCTTCTGCGATCTGGGCGCGAACCTCCTGTGCGAACCGCACATTGGCCATCGGGCCCATGGTGGTTTCCGCATCCATTGGATTGCCAAGTTTGTAGCCGTTCACAATTGCCACGGCCTTCTCAACAAAGGCGTCATATAGGCTTTCATGCACGTAGATACGCTCGATCCCGCAGCAACATTGACCAGCGTTGAACATCGCACCGTCAACCAGCGTATCAACCGCGGCGTCAAGATCAGCGTCTTCCATGACATAGCCCGGATCTTTACCGCCAAGTTCCGTGCCAACACCCGTGAAAGTGCCCGCAGCGGCGCGTTCCATCGCCTGACCACCACCAACAGAACCCGTGAAGTTCACAAAATCAAAAGCATTGCCCGCAATCAAATCATTGGTCACGTCATGGGACAGGAAGACATTTTGGAAGACGTCTTCCGGGATGCCCACGCTATGGAAAGCCCGCGCCATACGCTCACCCACCAGCAGGGTTTGCGTCGCATGTTTCAGCAGCACTGTGTTACCCGCAATCAAAGCAGGCGCGACGGTGTTGATCGCAGTCATGTAAGGGTAATTCCAAGGTGCAACTACGAAGACCACGCCATGCGGGATACGTTTGATGTAACGTTTGAAAGTCGCATCTTCGCTGACCTCAATATCCGCGAGGGTTTCAACGGCGATAGAAGCCATATGCCCCGCGCGTTCATTAAAGCCACCAAATTCACCGCCGTAACGTGTGGGGCGACCCATCATATGCGCAAGTTCTGGCACGATTTCATCGTTCATCGCGCCAACGGCAGCAACGCCTGCCATCACAAGATCAACACGTTCCTGCACCGGGCGCGCGGCCCAAGCTTTTTGCGCAGTGCGCGCCCGCGCGGCAGCAGATTTTGCCGCATCCAACGTCAGCACCGGACGTTCAGCATAAACTGATCCGTCAATCGGTGAGATACATTTCAGTGTCTGGCTCATGCCATATTCCTTTTCACGATCAGGGGCTTGCTCCGCCCCCTCTTCATCTTGCCAAAAATACTCTGTCAAACGGTGCGCTCTTACGCCCGCTCAAAACCCCGTGCGATTTCCCAATCTGTAACCACGCGGTCAAACTCTTCTTGTTCCCATTCGGCACAGCGATGGTAATGGGCGACAACATCCTCACCAAAGGCTGCTTTTAACATGTCAGACGCATCTAAAGCCGCCATTGATTCCGTCAGATTTGCAGGCAGTTTTTTGGCTTTAGGATCGTTGTAAGCATCACCAGCTTGGGGTGGTTGAAGCTCAAGCTTTTCCTCCATACCCGCAATACCCGCAGCCAACTGCGCTGCCATAGCGAGATAGGGGTTCAGGTCGGCACCACCCACGCGACATTCCACGCGGATCGCCTTACTACCCTCACCGCACAGGCGGAAACCGGCGGTGCGATTGTCAATTGACCAAACAGTCCCTGTGGGGGCAAAGCTGCCTTTTTGAAACCGCTTGTAGCTGTTCACATAGGGCGCAAGAAAGACCATCATATCGTTGGAATATTTGATCATGCCCGCCATGTAATGACGCATCAGCTCAGACATGCCGTGATCCGCTTTGGGGTCGAAAAACACGTTTTCCCCATCCTTCCAAAGCGACTGATGCACATGCGAGGCAGAGCCCACACGATCCTTGTGCCACTTCGGCAAGAAGCTTGAGGCATGGCCCTGTTGCCAAGCGATTTCCTTGACCGCATGTTTTGCGATGGTGTGATGATCGGCGCAATCCATGGCGGCTGCGTATTTGATGTTCAGCTCTTCCTGACCTGCTTCAGCCTCACCTTTGGACCCCTCAATCGGGATGCCCGCCGCGTAAAGGTGATTGCGGATCGGGCGCATCACATGTTCTTCTTTGGTGGTCTGGAAGATGTGATAATCTTCGTTATAGGCGCTGATCGGTTCAAGATCACGGAAGCCCCCAGCACGGATTTCATCAAAGCTTTTCGCAAAGAGAAAGAATTCCAACTCCGTCGCCATAATAGCCGAGAAACCCAGATCAGCCAGACGCGCGATTTGCTTTTTCAGCACGGCGCGGGGCGAATGGGGAATAGGATTGTGGTGATGGTCAAGCACATCACACAGCACCATAACTGTGCCCTCAAGCCAAGGCATGGGGCGAATGGTTTCGAGATCGGGTTTCATAATATAGTCGCCATAACCACCCTGCCAAGAGGTCGAGGCATAACCATCGGGCGTGGCCATCTCAAGATCGGTGGCCAGCAGGTAATTGCAGCAATGGCTTTCTTCCCAGCCGCTGTCGATGAAATATTGCCCAACCAGACGCTTGCCCATCAGGCGGCCCTGCATATCAATCACACAGATCAGAACTGTGTCGATTTCACCGGCAGAAACTTTGGTCTTCAGATCGTCAAAGCTCATTGTCATGGGCTGGCCCTTCTTCTTTCACCGCACTATTGGCGGGCGTCGGAATTCGTCTCGAATTCCAGTTCGGATTTTTCAAAAAATCTGGGGCGGCGTGTACCGCCCCAGAGTATTACGTTCGGTATTCCAGTACTAGCGGTACGGTTTACCTGCTTTTGCCATATCCGCGTTATAGCGTTTGAAGATCTCTACAACCTTCGCTTTGGTCTCAGATTCTGCAGCAATCTCATCCCAAAATTTCACAGCTGCATCTTCAACAGTTGACCATTCTTCATCCGGAATCGAAGTCAGCTCCATTTTCGGGCCATTGACCCGAAGGGAAGCTTCACCACCCCAATACCACCACTGACGATAGTAATGTGACTGATCAGTACAGGCACGGAATAGGGCTTGCAGATCTTCTGGCAACTCATTCCAACGATCCATATTGGCAAAGAAAGACCCTGCCCAAGCACCAGATATATTGTTGGTGAGGAAGTAGTTGGTCACGTCAGCCCAACCCACAGTGTAATCCTCGGTGATGCCAGACCATGCGATGCCGTCAAGTTCGCCAGTTTGCACGGCAACCTCAATGTCTTCCCAAGGCAGGGTTACAGGCACAACGCCAAACTGCTCCAAGAAACGGCCAGCAGTTGGGAAGGTAAAGATGCGTTTACCTTGCAGATCAGCAAGGGAACGGATCGGATCTTTGGTGGCGAAATGGCAAGGATCCCAAGCACCAGCGGAGATGTGTTTCACACCCACGGCGGAATACTGTTCGTCCCAGATTTCATTCAACCCGTACTGGTTAAACAGCACAGGCACATCAAGGGAGTAACGGCTGCCGAATGGGAAATACCCACCGAAAACAGTTACTTCAGTTGGTGACGCCATGGAGTCATCATCAGACTGCACCGCATCAATTGTACCACGCTGCATGGCGCGGAACAGCTCACCAGTGGGGACCAGCTGATCGGCGTAATACAGCTCGATCTCCATCCGATCACCGGCGATTTTGTTGAACATATCGATTGCAGGTGTGATCACATGTTCCGCCAGTGCAGCACCAGCATATGTCTGCATGCGCCAGGTGATTTTACCCGATGCGATCGCGGGTGCAGCTAGGGTAGCGCCAACAGCGCCAACACCAGCAGAGGCCAAAAACTTACGTCTTGTAGTCATAATTTCTTCTCCTTTGTTGATTTTGTCCCGCTTAGATGCGGGCTTCTTACTAGTTAATTAGTTGTACACAACACCTGGCAGCCAAAGTGCGATCTGTGGAAAGACCATCACAAGTGCTAAGGCCACGACCATGATCAGCGCGAAGGGCACGATGGAACGATAGATATCCCTCAGGCCAATTTCCGGCGGGGCCATCGCACGCATCAGGAACAGGTTATAACCGAACGGCGGCGTCATATATGCGATCTGAGTGGTGATCGTGTAGAGCACACCATACCAAATCAGATCAAAGCCAAGTACCCCAACCAGCGGCACATAAAGCGGCGCAACGATCACCAGCATCGCCGTGTCATCAAGGAAAGTACCCATCAGAAGGAAGCTCAGTTGCATCAAGATCAGGATCATCCAAGGCGACAGGCCCAGTTGATCAGTGAACAGGTGATCAATCGCTTTGACCGCACCAAGGCCGTCAAACACCGCGCCAAAACCAAGAGCAGCAAGAATGATCCACATAAACATGCATGAAATTGCCATGGTCTGACGCACAGAAACCTCAAACACCTCGCGGTTCATGCGACCCTTCAAAATGGCTGCGAAGAATGCAGCCAAAGCACCAATGGCAGAGCTTTCCACAAGCGATGTATAGCCAGACACGAAGGGCACCATCATCACAGCGAAAATGCCAACTGGCAGGATGCCCGCGCGCAAAAGGCGCAGCTTTTCCGCCATGGGAATATCGCGTTCTTCTTCCGACAAAACCGGACCAAGGTGTGGCTGAATGCGGCAGCGCACATAGATGTAAATGATGAACAAGGTCGCCATCAAAAGCCCAGGCAGAACACCAGCAAGCCAAAGTTGGCCAACCGGTTGGCGCGCGATCATAGCATAGAGAACCAGCACAACAGATGGTGGCACAAGGATCCCCAGTGAGGACCCCGCCTGAACCACACCCGTGACCATGATCTTATCATATCCACGACGCAGCAGCTCTGGCAAAGCAATGGTCGAACCAATCGCCATACCCGCAACAGACAACCCGTTCATCGCTGAAATCAACACCATCAGAAGGATCGTGCCAATCGCTAGGCCACCGCGCACAGGGCCCATCCAAACGTGGAACATCTTGTACAAATCATCGGCAATTTTGCTTTCCGAAAGCACATACCCCATGAAGATAAACATCGGCAGGGTCAGCAGCGGGTACCATTTCATCAGCTTCATTGCGCTGGAGAACGGAATTTCGACACCACCTGTGCCCCACAATAAAACGGCGGCAAAAGCACCAATAAATCCAATAGCGCCAAAGACGCGCTGGCCTGTCAAAAGCATCAGCATCATGCCGGAAAACATGAGTGTGGCGATAAGTTCGTGGGACATTAGATGTCTTCCCCTTTGATGCGAAGTATGTCCTTGAAGAACTCAGATGTGGTTTGGATAATCATCAGTGTGATGCCCGCCGCGAGTGTTAG
>Ga0209395_1006402_pt1 | contig 12758 bp, 8 predicted proteins | sample GOMGulsemesocosm_3_FD_184635 | JGI IMG/M metagenome (GOLD analysis project Ga0209395, IMG submission 184635) | Methane-oxidizing microbial communities from mesocosms in the Gulf of Mexico - GOM9D Gulf of Mexico (SPAdes) (version 2) | ecosystem: Environmental > Aquatic > Marine > Cold seeps... | reverse complement strand
GATATCATTCGTGAATTGACCTATACCGCTCGAATCTTCAGTGGCCATGAAGCCGGCGAATACGGTTTTGCTACCCGCGTCTGCGATGATCCACTCGCCGAGGCTCAAGCTACCGCAGAACAAATTGCCAATAAAAATCCTCATGCTATCCGGGCCGCCAAGCGCCTTATCAACAATCAGCGTCAACCCGATTTAGCTGCGGGTTTAATGGCGGAGTCTGAAGAGCAAATGGAACTGATGAATACACCCAATCAACTTGAAGCAGTGAAGGCAAACTTCGAGAAACGAGCGCCGAAATTCACCGATCCAATCTAGAAGGAAACAAGCATGACTGATATGTACGTTCTAATCTCTGGAGGCCACACAGGTGTGGGGCTTGGTTTGACCAAAAAACTTCTGGTTCCTGGAAACAAAATTGGTCTAATTATTCGCTCAGAAGCACGGAAAGAAGAAGTCATTAGCGAGTTTGCAGGTATCGCAAAAGAACTTGTAGATGGAATTGACTTTTTCTATGCAGATTTAAGCGATCAGAGCCAGGTTAAAGCAGTTGCTGCGGAAGTTAGTGCGGCATGGCCTCGTATCGATCGCCTGTTTAACAATGCAGGTATATTGACTGATGCGGGTAGAAAATCTAATCAGGGCAATGAACTCCATTTAGAAATTAATGCCTTATCGCCTTATCTGCTAACCCAAGAGTTAAAGCCATTGTTGCTAAATGCTGCCGGTGCGAAAGTTATCAGCACGGGAACCGATGGCATGCATCGCCGTAAACTGGATATTACCCCGTTAATGGGGATAATTAGAAAAAGGGCTCTGGCCACTTATTATCAGTCAAAGCAGGCTATGATGATGCTTATGAATGATATGGCGGCTAGTTGGGACGGGGTTGATTTTTTGACTGTTAACCCGGGTCCCAACAAAACAGGTATGACCACCAGTAGTGATGCGCCAGCGATTATCAAATTTATAAGCCGATTTTTTCCCGATCCATCAGTCGGCTCAAAGCTTATTTATAAGGCTGGGTTTGATTCAAAGTTTTCCGATAGTAATGCCGTTTACATTACTGGCAATAAGGTTGCCTCGATAAAGAGTGTTATGACAGCCCAAGAGAAACAATCTCTTTTATCTGAGATTCAAAGTTAGCTAGTCTCTCTCTTAGTGTTTTAGTTAAAATAACCTTGCTTGTGCTTGGTGTGCTGCTCTTAGATTACAAGCGGTTAACCAAACAAAGTGCAAGTATAGGTCTTTACGGTTCGCACAGCTGGAGTCTTTTGAAAGAAAGGCTCCAGTTTTTTTAACGGTATTCATATCGAACCTTTGTTCTTTAACCACCGTATCGTAGCTAGCTGTGGCTAGGCGGTATTGGTTTTATCTTCTCTACGGGTCCTATTTCCCAAAACCCATGATGTGGGTTGCTTTTGATGTTGATGTCCTCTTGAAGGGTTATCCCTTGTCAAACATTTCACTGTCGGCTACTTGAGCGAAAAGCTGATTCAGCTCGTCGAGTAGGTTGTCTAACGTTACTCTGTCGTCATATCTTACATAAGCTTCATAAAAGCTACTGCCACTTGTATTACAAAACATCAGGCGTGGAACCTGGAATGTAGACGAGTTATTGCTCTACTGACCGTGGCCTGACTGACACCAATGGCGTCGGCAGTGGCCTGCTGGCTATAACCCTCTTGCTTTAATACATAAATCTGGCATCGTTGTTCGTAGGTTAGCTGTTGGTAGTATTTCATCGTTGCATCTCTTGCCGGAGAAAAAAGCGATTAGCCTACAGGCAGCTAGCCGCTTCTTCTATCCCATCAAGTTATGCACTTCATATTTGAATCCAAGGAAGTTAAAATATTATCTGCCTTATTTTGATCTCTTCTAAACACCAGCCGGTATCCACTAAACTGGCGTACCCATTAAACTTAGACCTCATTGTTCTTTGCTGTAAGGTAAATACGGCTCAAGATCAGGCGGAAAAATGGCTCAGAAGTTGCTTTATTTAGCCACACCAGTTCTCTTCAAGCGGTTAACGAGAAAGGCAAACAATAAGTGTGTTATCGGGTTTTCTGCAAAGTAGGGAAGAAGCTTAAGCGGTAAGTTAAACAATTTGGCACGTGCTTTTGTCGTTTGAATGTGATCGACGAAGTTTGCAGGTGATGTTTGATTGTGATTTAACAGAGCCTTAGATTTTTACGGCAGGCGTTATATTTTAAGCTATCCAACTTAACATGACGTGATAGAGATAACCAGAAAAGTTAGCACTTATGGGATCAAGTCTGAATTGTTGCAGGTAGTGAGAGGGTAAACCGGTCACAGAGTGTTAGCCATGCGACCGGTCCAAGGTGTTATTAGTATTCTACGATTTGCAGGTTGTCAAAGCGTGCATGGGTCTTCACTGAGCGAAGTCCTACATTACCACCGCTAAGAGCGCTGTCTTGTATATCGATAAGTAGGTTTTCATTCACAATAACCTGAATATAAGAGCCGTTTTTATTGACCTTGATGTGATTACGAATTGAGTCATCATAACCTTCTAGTTGAACAACGCCGATATTGAATTTTTCATCGCCTACCGTTTTGTCCAACGTTAGTCGGCCGTCAGATTTTACATAAGCTTCATAAAAACTGCCGCTGCTTGTATAGCAAAACATTAAGCGTGGAACCTGGAATGTAGACGCTTCATTGCTCTTACTAACGGTTTTTACCGTTACGCTTGTGGTGAATTTGTCTCCGATAGTTTCTTCAACAATCGCTCTTGCCGTTACAGTCTTATCTTTGCTGTCAAGTGTGCCCTCATCGCGAACATGCCATGAACCGCTGACTACACCATAAGAAGAGTTAAATAGGTCATCGCTACTATAATCGTCATAGAAATCCAGCTTTGTCCCTGGTCCAGGCCCCTCTGGAATATTGTCATAAATCCATTCTCCCAAGTTGGGAAATTTGGCGCCGGTATCAATATCGTATCTGTAGTCTTTTATCCATACACCATTTTCCCAGATCTGGTCTATAAAGTCGTAGGAACCATAGCCAAATGTGGATTCATGCTCTCGGAGGGCATGGATAAATATACCTGTTGATCCGGCTGTCCAATTAGCTTCAGAGTGTTCAAAACCTAACTTAGCGTCATGGGAATTATCTGTTGGGTAATTGTCGGGGTGGGCATTTACAACCGGAATGTCAGCATTTGCAAGCAATTGCTCATCAGTCAGGTTTACGCTTTGACCTTCTTGCATAAACACATTCCAATTCCATAAGCCCCTAATGCCAGTGGCCTTTTGGTTATACACAATATCATTAAAGATAACCCCGCCAGCAGAACCACCACCAACAAATATCTGCTCAGGATTAATTTTGTACTTGTCTTTGTTGTCTTTTAGGTAGTCTATTAAATCAAGGACATCATTAATCGATTTTTCGACTCCACCATTCTCTTGGCCGTGTAAAAGGTAGTTTGTGTCAACGAAAACCACATTGTCAGCTTTAAGCAAAGGCCCAGCAAGATTCATTCTCTCTTTAGTTCCGCCGGTAAAACCTCCACCGTGGGCATAAATATAAACGGGGTAGGAGCCGGCACCTTCTGGAATCCAAACATCAAATAACTTGTTATCACCTTCGTTTGATTTTTCAAATTCGTTATCGTCGGTATCTACCAAGCAGTCATCACCTTCGCCGTAGCATTCGTTGGGAAAGTCAGGTCGGTCGGCTACGGGCCATGTATACCAATCCCAATCATAATCAGCTGGATCAATAAGATTCACAGCTGCGGCATTATGAGCGGCTCCCAAAGCCAGTAATCCTACAAAGGGGACTAGTTTTTTTGTTGTCTTGCGTATTAATGCGCTCGTTTCAAAAATATTCATAAACATTCTCTATTATTTTATATAGTTATGAAAAATTTAAGCCTCAAGAGTCCGTTAACAACGAGGTCAAAGTGCGCTTATTTAAATTCTTACACTTTATTTAACCTCAGTTATAACGGTGACTGGTCCCTCTCTTGTTATAGGTTTTTGCAATTGATATAGTGCTTTCTATTGCTTGTGGTGCAATTACAGCTAATTTTTCCTTCGCTTATTTCCAAAGCGCGAGAAAATTAACTTCGTTATTTCAATCTCCTTGGTATACCAGTCGGTTACCGATCATCCGTGTTCTAATGTGAATATATGCGCCATTTATTCTTGCTGTAAGGTAATTAGGGCTCAAAATAAGCCGGAAAAATAGCTCAAAAGTGGCTCCAGTCTAACTACATCAATTTTCTTCAACGCTTAACGGGAAAGATAAGTAATATGCCTACTATCGAGGTGTGCTGCAAAATACGGGGGAGTCGAAAGCTGTGGGCTAAACCGCAGGGCGGGTGTTTACGTCGTTTGAATCTGATCGACTAAAGTAGTAGGCGACTAAGATAGCCGGCAAGCAAGGTAGCAGGTAATGGTTGATCGTGATTTAACGATCCTCTAGACCTAAATAGCAGGCGATTTATTCAAAACCATAAATACGCCTGCTGCCATTAAGGTTAAACCGGTAATACGCTGAATGCTTAATGTATGTTGCTGGACCCCAATTAGTCCGAAATGATCAATAAGGCTCATCGCTATCAGCTGGCCAAGAAGCACAAAAGAAATTGCATTGGATACCCCAAAACGAGGGGCGACCCAGGTAATACTTAATACATAAAATATTACGAAAAACCCGCCGAAATAAAAAAACCATGGCGTGCCTTTGTGATATAGCGTCGAAGGAACTCCATCGGTGATTAAAAGATAAGTAACGGCAAAAAAACAAGCCTACGGATAATAATATCGTTGCAGCAAGGGCTGGGCTTTGAATCTTGGTGGCGAGTCCTCCATTTAGCGCAGCCATAATGGGAATTCCTAGACCCGCCGCGATCATGATAAACGAATAGATTAAAGTGTTGTTCATTTCACATCCATTGCTGAGGAAAACCGTAGGGGCTGGTTAAGGTGCTGGTTAAGGTGCTGTGTGAGGTGTGAAGTGTGAAGTGTGAAGTGTGAGGTGTGAAGTGTGAAGTGTGAAGTGTGAAGTGTGAAGTGTGAAGTGTGAAGTGTGAAGTGTGAAGTGTGAAGTGTGAAGTGTGAAGTGTGAAGTAAAGCACACAGTACGATCTTGGTTTGAACTATTCCACCTGAACGTACTGTTATGTGTTTACGCTTTATTACTTTCTAGACCATCCAGAATTTCACTGGGAATATCACAGCTTCTACCTTGACCATAATCATAATATACGAGCAGACCCTCACCTTCAGCGACGATGCCATCCACCTTCTCGCTGTAGACCACGTACTCCATGTTGATTTTTTTGGGTGGCAGCGTTTTGAACCGAGCGCCGATATGAATGCGATCTGGGTAGGTAAGCGGTAGTTTAAAGTTACAATTTGTTGCAGCTAATATAGGGCCAATTTTGTGCTTTGCCTTGTACTCATTTACACAAAACCTATTGAAAAATTCCATTCGAGCATCTTCAAAGTAACGAAAATATACGGTGTTGTTGACGTGCTCAAACGCATCCATATCCCCCCAGATGACATCCTGAAAGAGTATGATTGGGTAATCTTGTTCTAATTTACTCATATTAATCGTCATCTTATTTGGTGGATGATTCTTTATTTCCGAGCTTCAGAAAATCTATTCATAACAAAAAGGGGACGGAGGAGTTATTTCTAATTCCCTGCGTCCCCTTGCTTGATTTTCAAGCGGTGATTCAGTTTAGCCTGAAATACCTTTTACTTCCAAGAAGTCAACAAAGCCGTGCGGTCCAGATTCACGTCCGTTACCAGACATTTTAAAACCACCAAAAGGCATTTCTCCAATTGGGTTGGCTCCATTAATGTAGATGTTTCCAGCACGGATTTGCGCCGCAACATCTTGCATTTTCTGCTCATCGCTACCTTGTATGTAAGCGGCCAGGCCATACTCTGTATCGTTGGCAATCTCGATGGCTTCTTCCACGGTATCGTAGGGGATCATTACCAATACTGGTCCGAAGATCTCTTCTTGTGCTATCTGCATGGAGTTACTAACTTCTGAGAATACAGTCGGCTTACAGTAATAGCCTTTGTCCAAACCTTCTGGGCGACCAGGTCCACCGAAAACCAGTTTAGCACCTTCGTCGACACCAGCTTGCATTAAGCTTTGAATCTTATCAAATTGAACCTGTGACACAACTGGGCCCATAGTTGTGCTTTCAGCAGTAGGATCACCAACAACTACTTTGGCGGCTGCTTTGCTCGCTGCTTCTTCGGCTTGAGCCAGTTTGTCTCTGGGTACAATCATTCTGCTGGGAGCATTACAGGATTGTCCGGAATTACCAAACATGTGTAGCACGCCGCGTTTCACCGCTTTTTCTATCTCGGCATCGGGCATAATGATGTTTGGAGATTTACCACCAAGTTCCTGTGCTACTCGTTTTACTGTTGGTGCCGCGTTTTGGGCAACCAAGGTGCCGGCTCTGGTCGACCCAGTAAACGAAATCATGGCAACATCCGGGTGCTTAGACATTGCGGTTCCAACCACGGCGCCATCACCATTGACCATGTTGAAAACGCCTGCAGGGACACCGGCTTCGTCTAGAATCTGAGCGAGAAGGTAGCTCGAAAGAGGAGCAACTTCACTGGGTTTCAAAACCATCGTGCAGCCAGTGGCCAATGCTGGTGCTACTTTCAGCAGGACCTGATTCATAGGCCAGTTCCAAGGAGTGATCATGCCGCATACGCCAATCGGCACCTGCACAATACGTTGGCCTTCTGCGACCTGCTCTTCAAATGGGTAATCTTTCAATACTCGTAGCGTGGTCTTTAGGTGGCCAAGCCCTGATTTTGCCTGAGCGTGGTTTGCCAAAGACATGGGGGCGCCCATTTCGAGCGATATAGCTTCTCCCATTTCTGGAAGTTTTGCTTTATAGACTTCTATAACTTTTTCCAACAACGCTATACGTTCGTCTATAGATGTACGGCTGTAGGTTGAGAATGCTGTCTTAGCCGCAGCAACCGCTAGGTTAAGGTCATTTTCATTACCAAGAGCAATGTTTGCACAGACTTCCTCATTGGCCGGATTAATAACATCAAAACTATTCGGATTGCTGGGGTTAACCCATTCACCATTAATGTAAAATTGAGTGCATTCACGCATTAGCATATTCCTATTGAATTCAGTCTTTTATTACCAGCGAGGGGCCCTTAGAAGGGGCCCGTTCATCATCGGCCATAAGAACCTGCGGAGCTTATGGCGCTGGCTAGCGCTTATAGGTATTTTCTAATTTCGGCTTTAGCCACAACCATGCGATGTACTTCATCAGGGCCGTCGGCTAAACGTAACATTCGTGCGTTTCCGTACATGGCGGCTAATGGCGTATTTTGTGATACACCAAGCGCACCATACATCTGAATAGCGCGGTCGATAATGTCACAGGCGATGATGGGGATAGAAGCCTTGATTGAAGAGATATAGATACGGGCTTCATCCTTGGACAGGGTGTCCATGGCTTTTGCCGTTTGAAGAAGCATTAGTCGGCTGGCGTCTATGTCCATACGGCTTTGTGCCACAAGATCAATATTACCACCTAAGTCAATGAGCTTTTTGCCAAAGGCTTCGCGCGAAAGACCGCGTTTAATCAACAAAGCTAAGGCCTTTTCTGCTTGGCCAATGGCGCGCATGCAGTGGTGAATACGACCTGGTCCGAGGCGACCTTGAGAAATCTCAAAGCCACGACCTTCGCCCAGTAGTATGTTGTCTTTAGGTACCCGGCAGTTAGTGAAGCGTATATGCATGTGGCCATGAGGCGCATCTAAGTCGCCAAGCACTTGCAAGCCTTCAACTATCTCAACTCCTGGTGCATCCATAGGCACTAGAATTTGGCTTTGACGTTCTTTTCTTGGCGCGTCTGGGTTGGTATTGAGCATAACGATCAAAACCTTACAGCGTGCGTCACCGGCACCGGAGATATAATGCTTCTCGCCGTTAATGACCCATTCGTCACCGTCTAATACGGCAGTGGCGACGACGTTGGTGGCGTCGGAACAGGCTTTATCAGGCTCGGTCATAGCGAAAGCAGAGCGAATGGTGCCTTCCATTAATGGCTCTAGCCATTCTTTTTGTTGGGCAGGAGTACCGTATTTGGCCAATACTTCCATATTGCCGGTATCAGGGGCCGCACAGTTAAAGACTTCAGGCGCTAAAAAGCTTCTACCCATTTCTTGAGCCAAATAGGCGTAATCTAAATTGGTGGTGCCTTCGCCGCCGTTCCATTCAGGTAAAAAGAAGTTCCAAAGGCCTAAAGCTTTAGCCTTGGCTTTTAATCCTTCAATAATTTCGTGCTGACGGTCACTTATGCGCCATACATCGTCTGGGTGGGGCGTACCGTGATATTCGTCTTCTAGCGGTATAATTTCATCGGCAATAAATTGCTTAACTAATTCTAAAGTCGGTTTGAATTTTTCAGACAACCTTAGATCAAATAACTCGTTGTTATGGCTCATATTATGCTCCTTTGATGATAGGGGGTATTAACTGCTTAAATGGGCGAATACTCGTCGCATGCCTTTTAACCAGCGGTCTGGTTTTTGGCTTTGTGTTGGATGTTCTCTAGTACTTCTGCGTGCGGGGTAATTAAAGATTGTTCTTCATGGGTAGCATCGCACACCGTTTGGGCCACATCTGCAGGCTCTAATGTGCCATCGGCAACCGCTGCGGCAGCTTGTTCGTTAGATCCTGGTCTTCTGACGAGGTGATCATGCGTGTTCTTACCACCTGTGGACATAAAACGGATACCCTAATACCTTGGCCACCGTGGTGTATCGTCAGGCTTTCGGCGAAGATTGGCCGGTACCTACACAGCGATACGTGATAGCCTGTATTAAGACTAGATTGAGTGTGGGCGAGGGCGTTTGTCCCGCTCATACTCAAACATCGCTTATTCCTCTCGAGCATCAGGCATTACCCTGTAGATCTGGCCGCAGGTTTGCAGCGCCTCTATGTTCCAGTGTTCGCCAACTCCTTCGATTAATCAGGCCATAATCGACCAAAAGCCTCTGTCGGTCTGATCAGTGTCCATAGACTCGAGACCTGGGACAAAGCGGAGATTTTGACAGCGACTGGGAAGGTCTGACCAGAGCGCCCAAAGCTTTCCAGTTCAGATGAGTGCTTTTCTAACGTAAGGCGATAACGGGTCGACGTGTACAGTGATCATCTTAAAGTCCTTTGCTGAAATTTGCGTAATATCGATTTAAGGATTCTAACTCAAGCCCTTTTTTTAGACCTGTCAAAATGGTTCAATTCATTGGTTGAATAGGCTCAAGCGCAATGCCGATAACAATGGATATTGTGCATCAGTGGGGTACTGGGGATTTCCCCTCCAAATGTAACACTTCTTCCTGATGGTCCCGTGACTACTGGCCTGTAGCGATTCGAAAATACATAGATTTGGCGTTTTGGAGTAGTATCCCCTCCTTTTGGGGTTGTAAATGACCAAATCTAAGCGCCTCCTGATCTTATCTGAATCCGAAATCCATGGGCTGTACGAGCGACCTCAGTTCACAGCTGAGCAGCGACGATATTTCTTCGTATTAAACGATCAAGAAAAAGATGTCATCAATCAGCTGAGATCAAGAAAATACCGATGCATGGCCATTGCTCTTCTGGGGTACTTCAAATCGAAGCCCGTTCTCCTAGAACCCAAGTTCAAAGAAATGCTGCTCGACCTACAGTTTATCGCTGACACTCATTTCGACGGATTGAAACTCAGAAGATTTACAATTAACCGCGTGCAGAAAGCGAGGATATACGAAAAGGTGTTCTTTCTGATGAACTACAGTCAGTGGAATATCGCACGTCACAACTCTGATTTAACAAATTATCTGACCGAGCAAATTAGAGCATGGGCACTGCCGAGACACCTCTTTGATGCCGCTATCGAATATTTGTCTAGCCAAAACATTTCCATTCCTGCTTACAGCACGCTTCAAAAAATAATAACCAGAGTCATTACTCAAGAACAGATACGACTGATCGAGGATGTAAATCAGTTGATATCCCAGGATTTAAAGAAAGCACTATATGACATCGTGAAAGGTGATGATACGTTGCCTTTGCGACGCCTTCGCCAATCAGCCCGTAACTTTACTGGAACCGAGCTGGAGAAGGAGCTGGCCGTACATCGACACATCCAGCATTGGGTACCGGAAGTGAACGTCATATTGAGTAAGCTATCGTTGTCCCAGAAAAATCAACAGTATCTTGCCGAACGGGTCGACTACTATGGCGCCAAGATGAAGCGGCAGTCTGTGGGCAAGCAGAGACTATATCTGTTGTGCTATGTACAGTCACGCTGGCAACAAGCACTGGAGCGCATAGCCGATGGCTTTGTTCATCATGTTCGGCAGATCAAACAGAAAGCCAAGGTCTATGCTCAGGAAGCGGTCTACCAAGATTGGCAAAATGCCGCCAATAATGTCGGCAAAGCTGCTGATGTACTCCGCTTATTTATCGATGACAATATTGATCAAAGGCAGCCCTTTGGGACGGTAAAACAGCAGGCTTTGAAGCTGCTTGCGGCTAATGAACTGGAATCTGTCTGCCTGTTCCTGAATGAACAGAAGCGTTCGGTCGATGAGGCCATCTGGCAGTTTTACGACGAGAAAGATAGCCTTAGAAAGGGCTTACTTCGTGAACTCTTCCTATGCTTGCGCTTCGAAGGCATTGAGGGAACCCAACGCTTAGCCACTGGGCTGGAGAGTGCGCGAGATCAACTCTCTGCAAATGGGGCTCTATCAGCGTCTGCCATCGATATACGGTTACCTGCCAAAAAATGGCTGCGGCTCCTGCAAGGTAGCCACGGTAACATCAAACTAGGTCGTTATGAGTGGTTCCTATATCAACAGATCCCCGAGCGCTTGAACGGTCAGTTGACCCTGCCTGATATTGTCAAATACCGGCCTCTTGATGCCGATTTGATCAGTCGTGAACGATGGCGAGAGGAAAAGGGTAAGCTGCTGGAGAAAACTCAGCTACCAAAATTGACTGCCGAACCGAATAAGCTGATCAAGCAAATGGCCATGGACCTAGAGATCCGTCTGTATGAGGTCAGTGAATATCTGGAACAAGATGATAACCGCAACATTGTACTGCGAAATCCCAAAGGTAAACGCCTATGGCGATTGCCGACAACCAGTAAAAAGTACTTGGTGAACAATCCATTCTTCCAGCAACTACCGACGACTGGCGTCGCCGATGTACTGCGTATGGTGGACCGTGATACCGGGTTTATTAACTGCTTTGAGCATGTCCTGGGTTCACAATCCAAGAGCCGAGCCTACGAATATGATCTTCTAGCTATCTTGGTGGGAAATGCAACTAACCAAGGCGTCTACGGCATGGCTCAAATCTCCGATCGCACCTATGATCAACTCAGCACTATCCAGGCGAACTACCTGCGACTTGAAACCCTGAGCGCAGCCAACGACAACATTAACAATGCGACGGCTAAGCTTCCAATCTTTAAGCATTACAACATCCAGGAGGATATAGTCCACGCCAGTGCCGATGGTCAAAAGTTCGGGGCTCGGCGCGAGACGTTCAAAACGCGCTACTCATCGAAGTACTTCGGCACACAGAAAGGCGTCTCAGCCATGAGCTTAATTGCCAATCATGCAGCCATTAATGCACGGGTGATCGGCGCAAATGAACATGAATCCCATTACATCTTTGACCTGCTGATGAACAACAGCTCAGAGATCACTCCAGATGTCCTCTCCACCGACACCCATGGAGTAAACCATGTCAACTTTGCATTACTGGACCTGTTTGGCTACAGCTTTGCACCGCGTTACGCTCAAGTGGGTCGCGTGATCAATGAGATTTTTGATGTAAAAGAAGACAAGGATAAGAGAATCCAGCTGCGCTTGAAAAAGCCAATCAACACCAAGCGCATTATGCAACACTGGGACACGATTCAACGAATATCAGTATCTCTTAAGGAACGAAAAACGACACAGGCCACGCTGGTTCGTAAGCTCTCCGGGTACAAGAAAAACCATCCCTTGCTGGAGGCCCTAACGGAGTACAACCGCTTGGTAAAAGCGAATTACTTGTTGAATTATATCGATGATGCCAGCCTGCGTAACTACGTTCAGCGAGCCCTTAATAGGGGGGAGGCCTATCACCAGTTGCGTCGAGCGATCAGCAATGTCAATGGGGATCGGTTCCGGGGCAGCTCTGATGAAGAAATCCAACTATGGAACGAGTGCGCCCGATTGGTCACCAACGCCATTATTTATTTTAATTCCAGCATACTCAGTCAGTTGCTCACGAGCTTCGAGCATCAGAACGACAACAATAGGGCACAGGTTGTTAAACAAGCCTCTCCAGTGGCTTGGTACAACATCAATCTGAAAGGCACCTACAACTTCGAACTGAGTGAGAAGTTACCGGATCTGGTGGAACTGATGCGCTCCATTGATGGGTATTTACCCGTAAGTGCAAAACACACCTCCGCTACAAGCCAGTAATCATGGGGGACTCAGAGGGAAGTGTTACATTTGGAGGTAAAATCCCCAGTACCCCTAAACGAAAGATCTCGTTCAAAGTCACTCGGGCGGTTGGCTCTCTCGCAATTGAGGGGATAACTGTGCCCCGCAGCACTAAAGCAGCAATGCTGCAATGCTGCAAATCGCCCGCGGCCTAGCATCAGCGAAGGACATCAAGAACGAACTCATCCCGATGAGCATTGGCCAACCAAGCACCCATTAAGC
>Ga0209395_1006401_pt1 | contig 12760 bp, 9 predicted proteins | sample GOMGulsemesocosm_3_FD_184635 | JGI IMG/M metagenome (GOLD analysis project Ga0209395, IMG submission 184635) | Methane-oxidizing microbial communities from mesocosms in the Gulf of Mexico - GOM9D Gulf of Mexico (SPAdes) (version 2) | ecosystem: Environmental > Aquatic > Marine > Cold seeps... | reverse complement strand
AAGTAATTTCCTTCTTAACCCGTATCAACATCACTTATTAAAAGCTTGTTGTCCGTGTCAGTGGTTGCGCATTATAGAGACTTGTTTCCTCCTTGCAACACCTTTTTAAAACAAACTAACCAACCGAATAAAAAACGACCCATATGATTTTTATTACATCATTAAGGGTCATTTTTAAACGATTTTGCAGCATCTCTTTATTAGAGTTCGTTAAAGAACCGGCTTTCTTCACTCACGATTATTTGTTCGCCGTTATCTAACGCAGCGCTTGCACTAAATGTCACACTAACTACTTTCTTTTTCAAGTTGTATGGATCTGTAGAAATACTCATAGGTAAGGTAAATACTTCCCCTGCACGAACTAAGACACTACTACGCCCTTGCCAAGTAAAATCGTCAAGACCAGCGAATAGTAATGTATATGTTAAGTCTTGTTCGGTCTTATTCAAGATTTTTAGCGTATAGACGTTCTCCACCATTCCTTCTGTGCTAATTCGATACAGCTGGTTTCTGTCTCTAATGATATCTAACTTAGTAGGTTGTATGGCCATCAAGAAGTAGATGAATACGATACTCATTATAAGTAACACAGAACCATATCCAATTAGCTTGCTACGCAGAATATGAGTTTTCTTACCTTCGAGTTGGTTTTCCGTTGTGTAGCTAATGAGCTTCTTTTCATAACCCATTTTCCCCATCACATCATCACAGGCATCAATACAGGCTCCACAGTTGATACATTCATATTGCAGACCATCACGTATATCAATGCCTGTCGGACATACTTGTACGCATAAATTACAATCGATACAATCACCAAGCCCTAACTCTTTGTGGTCTTTCTTTCGTGACCGCGGACCTCGGTCTTCACCCCTTTTGGGATCATAAGCAACGCTGAATGTGTCTTTATCGAACATGGCAGACTGAAAACGTGCATAAGGGCACATATGTAAACACATGATTTCTCGCATCCACCCAGCATTGCCATAAGTACATAAGGTAAAAAAGACAGTCCAGAAATAGATAATCCCACTTGCATTTAAGGTAAATACATCAATATATAACTCTTTCACCGGCACAAAAAACGCGACAAATGTTAGTGAAGTAATTAAAGATAGGACCATCCAAATACTATGTTTAAGACCTTTCTTCCATATCTTTTGTAAATTATTGCTTTGCTGGTCGAGTTTTTTACGTTTGTTCACCTTACCTTCAATTTTTTCTTCCACCCAAACGAATATGAATGTCCAAATTGTTTGGGGGCACGTGAAGCCACACCATACTCTACCGACAAATGTCGTAATGAGAAATAGAGCATAGGCTGCTATCATTAATAGAGCAGCAAGTAAAACCAAATCTTGAGGCCATATTATTAAGCCAAAAATATGGAATTTTTGTGCCGCTAGATCAAACAATACGGCTTGTCGCTCGCCATAAGGAATCCAGGGTAGAAGAAAAAATCCGAGCATTAGTATCCAGTTTAATTTCTGCCGCAATGCGGTAAAAACGCCATTAACCGATCGAATATATATTTTACCTTCTTTATACTCTGTATCTTTAATCTTGGTTCTATGTTTAATTTCTGTATCTTTATTAGGTTCTATGACCTTTACGTCGATTTTATCGCTCATCGAGTTTCCTTTGCTTGCTCACAAGGTATCTATTATATTAGAAAAAATAACTTAAACTTTGACTATAATTAAGACCACGTCATTTATTTTAATAGTATGGCAGCCAACTAATCACGAAAGATAGTAGATATAATGAAAAAGATACTCTTTTTAATAGTCACCGTATTACTTGTTGTTGAATTTAGGCATCACCCTTTGCTAGAACCATATACTAAAAAAATATCAGCGTTGGTATCAAAGCAAGCACAAAAAACAGTAGGTATTAGTAATTTTCCAGAATTATTAACTGACTTAAAATCGTTAGAGTCAATTATCTCACCTCATGAGTTCAGCTTTGTGATAGAAAAGATATCAGATCACAAGCAAGCAAAATTATTTTACGGTAAGCAATGTATTAATATAGAGCTATCACACATGGTATTGACAAGGTATGCGATGAAAAAGACTTGTAGTATTTTGGAAGGCTATATCTCAAGTTCAACGTGAGTCGACACTTGAGATATCTTTTAGTTTACAGTTATTCTACAGTAACCGATTTGGCTAAGTTTCGTGGTTGATCAACATCAGTGCCTTTAATAATGGCAACATAATAAGATAACAGCTGAAGAGGAATTGTATAAAGGATAGGCGCAACGATTTCGTCAACAGCTGGCACATCAATCACTCGCATCGTTTCATCACTTTTAAAATGACTATTTACATCGGCAAATACGTAAAGTATCCCACCACGAGCACGAACTTCTTCAATATTTGAATGTAGCTTTTCTAATAATTCATTATTAGGGGCTACAACAATCACCGGTATATCGGCATCAATTAATGCTAAAGGCCCATGCTTTAATTCACCAGCGGCATAAGCTTCTGCGTGAATGTATGAGATTTCTTTCAGCTTTAATGCACCTTCCATGGCTATTGGGTATTGATCGCCACGACCTAAGAATAACGCATGGTGTTTATTTGCAAACTCAGGAGCTAACTGCTCGATAGCATCATTAAGCGATAGGCTCTCTTCTAATTTAGCCGGTAATGAATTGAGTGCATTAGCAATAGCTTGCTGCGTCTCCGCCGACATATCACGCTTTTGACCAATAGCTAACACCATCATTAACAAGCCAACTAGTTGTGTTGTAAATGCTTTAGTTGATGCAACTCCAATTTCAGCACCCGCTTTAGTCATAAATGCCAAGGCAGACTCTCGTACTAATGATGATCCGTCAACATTACAAAAAACCAGTGAAGACATGTATCCAATATCTTGTGCCAAGCGCAATGCCGCTAATGTGTCAGCCGTTTCACCTGATTGTGAAATAGTAACTAGTAAGCTATTAGCGTGAACAAACGAACGTCTGTATCTAAATTCAGAAGCAATTTCTACATTACATGAAATATTAGCCAAACTTTCTAACCAATATTTTGCAACCATAGCCGCGTGATAACTCGTACCACAGGCAATAATCTGAATGTGTTCAACCTTTTCAAACACTGAAGAAGAACCAACGCCGAAAACATCATCACCGACAACACCATTGACTAAGCGTTCAGCCAGTGTATTTCTAACCGCTTGCGGCTGTTCGTGAATCTCTTTCATCATGTAATGACGATATTCACCTTTACCATCTGTTTCTGCGGTTATATCTGTTTCTTTCGCTTCACGCTCAACGCTCTGTCCGTCAGTATCAAACACATGAATATCATGACGAGTAACCTGAGCAACATCACCTTCTTCAAGATACATAAATGTACGAGTAACGGGTAACAACGCGCGTAAATCTGACGCGATAAAGTTCTCGCCAATTCCGAGACCAATCACTAACGGACTGCCTGAACGCGCCACAATAACTTGATCGGGATCGTTGATGGCCATGATCACCATGCCATAAGCACCGCGAACCATTTTTGTCGTTTGCTGCACAGCCGCTAATAACGACTCTGCTGATTTAAAATTGTCAGCGATTAAATGTGTGAGCACTTCAGTATCGGTATCTGATGAAAATTGATATCCCTTATCTTTAAGCTGAGTGCGTAAATCACTATGATTTTCGATGATGCCGTTATGTACAACGACAATGTCATTATTTGACACATGAGGATGGGCATTAGCTTCTGTAACGCTGCCGTGTGTGGCCCAACGAGTATGAGCAATACCAGTACCACCTGTCACATCATATTGTGCAACTTTGTCATGCAGGTTTTGTACTTTACCAACACTACGAACACGCTCAAAATGGCCCGATTGATCAATAACAGCTAATCCTGCTGAATCATAACCACGATATTCAAGACGCTTAAGGCCTTCAATTAGAATGTCACTCACATCACGTTGTGCAACTGCACCAACTATTCCGCACATAATACTTTTCCTTGTTACTTAATCTTTTGTGGTCGAGGCCAATTGGCAATATGACGCTGTTTAACGCGCGATAACACTAATTCATTATCACTGACTTCTTTGGTAATAGTAGAGCCAGCTGCAATAGTAGCGCCCTTGCCTATTTTTACCGGTGCAACCAATTGACTATCAGAACCGATAAATGCGTTGTCGCCTATTTCTGTCAGGTGTTTGTTCGCACCATCATAATTACAGGTAATAGTACCCGCGCCAATATTAACGTTGGTGCCAATAATTGAATCGCCTAAATAAGCTAAATGCCCCGCTTTAGAGCCTTCACCTAGTTCAACTTTCTTCATTTCAACAAAGTTACCCACATGCGCATTATTATGCATCACTGAAGCAGGTCGTAATCGCGCAAACGGCCCAACACTACATTGTTGGCCAATTTGAGATGATTCAATCATTGAGTTTGGTTTTATGGTTGTGTTATCGCCAACGGTACAATTAGTTAGAATACAATTTGCACCTATCTTTACGTTATTACCGAGTACGACGACTCCTTCGATAATAACATTAATGTCGATTTCAACATCTTCGCCAATACGAAGTTCACCACGAATATCTAATCGCGCTGGATCATATAATGTTGCTCCCTGAACCATAAGTTCATGGGCTTTTTGCAACTGATAAGCACGCTCTAACTGTGCCAATTGCAATTTATTATTAACACCTTCAACTTCAACAGCTGATTCAGGATGAGCCGCAATGACTTCGCGTCCTTGTTGGTGCGCCATAGCGATAATATCAGTAAGATAATATTCCTGTTGGGCATTATCATTACTTAAATTAGATAACCAATGTTTCAAATCAACAGCATCGGCGACTAAAATACCGGTATTAATTTCATTAATAGTCAATTGATCTTCGTTAGCGTCTTTTTGCTCGATAATACCAACAACATCGTTGTTCTCGCGCACAATACGTCCATAACCCGTTGGGTTATCGAGTACAACAGTCAACAAGCCAATGCCACCTGCTGGCTGAGCTGCCACCAAGCGAGACAACGTTTTAGTTGTTATTAATGGGACATCACCATAGAGAATAAGTACTTTACCGCTGTCAGGTAAACTAGGCATTGCTTGTGCAACGGCATGTCCTGTTCCTAATTGCTGCGCTTGAAGCGACCAAGTAACGTCTCGATGCGCTAATGCTTGCTGCATTAATTCGCCACCATGACCATAGACAAGCTGCGTAGATGAAATATTAGGGAGTTGAGACGCAGCGTCTATCACATGCTCAACCATAGATTTGGCGGCTATTTTGTGAAGCACTTTCGGCAGCGCTGAACGCATTCGGGTTCCTTTGCCCGCTGCCAATATAACAAGATGTAATTCCATAAGACTGTTAAATAAAATTTGAGGAAATTGCATTCTAATCAAAATGCAATTATATAGCGAGAAAATAGCTGTAAATTGAGTTATTTATCACCTATTTTATTAAGGTCTTTCTTTCACGGTTACTTGGCCATTGGTCCGCTGGAACACAAGCTCAGAAAAAATAGCTTGCTGGCGAACATCAACTTTAACAATATAATGAACACTCTCGCTGTAATTTACATCAACGATGTCGACATCAAATTGCTTAACTACCATCTCAATTGCGGTTGTCCACTGATAGTCACAGGTGAACATCAGTACATTAGAGACGCTCTTTTCTATTGTCGAGGCTTGTGCAAGCACCGCACTGACAGCACTGCCATAAGCTCTTGCCATACCGCCCGTGCCTAACTTAGTGCCGCCAAAATAACGAGTAACCACAACGGTAATCTCACCTATATTACTGCCTTGTAATACATTTAACATCGGTCTACCTGCACAACCTGATGGCTCACCGTCATCGGAATAACCAATATCGACCGAGTTTTCAGGGCGTCCGGCTAAAAATGCCGAACAGTTATGACTTGCATCCGGATGCTTTTGCTTTATCTGTTGAATAAAGGCTTTAGCTTCCTTAACACTACTGGTCGGTGATATATAGGCTAAAAACTTGCTGCGTTTAACTTCCGTCTGCACCATTAAAGGCGCAGACAAGACTTGATAAGGCTGGGTATTCATTATGACTTATTCGAGTCCAAAGTCGCGCGTCATGTTTTCAACACATCCTTGATGAATAATGATGTTATCTTCAATACGAATTCCACCAAACGGTTTTAACGCTTCTACTTTTTCCCAATTAATAAATTGACCATTATCAGTGGCCTTTAAATCTCCTAACAAACTATCGATGAAATAGAGTCCCGGTTCAATAGTCATGACTTGGCGTGGCTCAATAAGCCTTGTACAACGTAAGAACGGGTGATTGGCTGGCGGTGAAATATGTGTTCCTCGCTCATCACTCATAAATCCACCCATATCATGCACTTGCAGGCCTAAGAAATGCCCTAAGCCATGTGGGAAGAATGTATTGGTGATCCCTTTATCAATAATAGATTGAGGGTCAAGATCAACAATTTTAAATTCATTGAGTAGCTCAGCAATCATAAAATGCATATTAAGATGCAGATCGATATAACTAATGCCCGGTTTAATACTATCGATTAATACAAGTTGCTTGGCATTCAACGCATTTATAAGTGAACTAAACTCATTATCTTCAAACGCATAAGTTCGAGTAATATCAGATGCATAACCATTACAATTTGCACCAGCATCAATCAAGAATGATAAAAACTCTTGAGGTGCTTCTTGCTCTAACAGTGTGTAATGCAAAATAGCGGCATTCTCATTAAGCGCCACAATATTGCTGTACGGCACTTCATTTTCGGTATGTTTTATCGCTTTTAAATAATCCATCTGAATATCATATTCAGACTTTTTAGCTAAAAATGCGGCCTTTGCTGCTTGGTGCCCTTTGACAGCTAATCGATTAGCTTCACGTAAACAAACCATTTCATAGTCCGTTTTATACGCTCGATGATAATGAAAGTAAGATAACAGCTCTTCAGGATTACATAAGCCAATATTTAAAACTTCGGCGACATCGATGTGCTCTCCTATATATGCAGCACGACTCAGATCTTGTGGTAGGTGATCAGCAATAAGATCGGCTTTTTGTAGTAATACGATATTAAAAGCATCAGTCCAAAAGTCATTGGGCTGTGCAGGTACTTTATGCCAAAAGTCCACAGGACGGTAAAATACGAGTGTTGGCTTGCTTTGGCCATCAACAATAATCCAGCAATTTGGATTATCGGTCACGGGGACCCATGCTTTAAATTGTGGATTTACTTTAAATGGGTAATCCATATCATCTAGAAATTGACGATGTGCCTGTCCAGAATGAATAATTAGCGATGAAATATTCTCACGAGCCATAATTGTTTTAGCGCGCGCATTTAACTCATTAATGTGCTGAGAAAATAAAGTTTGTAGTTGTTTCATAGATGTACCCAAAGAGGAATATGATGCTATCTTACCTTATGCTATACGTTTATAAAACTTTCAGTAAAAACCTGAATCGTAATTTTATATTATTGATACAGCACGTAAAAAACACAACCAGCCAAACAAGATAAGCCATTGTAAATTAATTAAAAAATTAATTAAACAGCAAACAAAAACACTCAGTTAAAACATTTGTTTGAATTAATGGTTGATATTTATCCCGACACGAGAGAAACTTGGCTGTCGCTGTAAACAACTAACCATAAAAATCAGCTAAGTGATCTGAGCCATTTCAACTCAATCATTAGGTTCTACGAGGGAAATAAAACATGATTTATGAATCAAGCACCCTCTCTGTAAGCTATATTAAAGATGGCATTGCAGAGTTAAAATTTGACGCAAAAGACGGTTCTGTGAACAAGTTTGATCAACAGACACTGCAGTCATTTGAAGAAGCCGTAAACGCACTAAAAGCATTAACAGACCTTAAAGGTGTGGTAATGACCAGTGGTAAAGCAGCCTTCATCGTCGGCGCCGACATTACAGAGTTCACCACTCATTTCGGCGCTCCCGAAGAACAACTTGCCCTGTGGTTAGCATCAATCAATGAAACATTTAATGGTTTTGAAGATCTACCTTGCCCAACAATTGCAGCCGTTAACGGTTTTGCACTAGGTGGTGGTTGTGAAGCTATTTTATTAGCTGATTACCGCGTTGCAGATACAACAGCTGTTATCGGTTTGCCAGAAACCAAATTAGGCATTATGCCTGGTTGGGGCGGAACAGTTCGTCTACCACGTTTAATTGGTTGTGATAACGCACTCATGTGGATTACTGGCGCAACGAATAACAAAGCAGACAAAGCGCTAAAAGTGGGCGCAGTTGATGCGGTTGTAGCTCCTGAAAAACTTCGCGATAGTGCGATTGAAATGCTAGAAGATGCCATCGCTGGTAAATTTGATTGGCAAGCACGTCGCAGCGAAAAGAAATCGCCACTCACGCTTTCGCCTATTGAAAACATGATGTCGTTTGGTACTGCAAAAGGCATGGTTGCAGCGAAAGCAGGCAAACATTATCCAGCACCAATGACAGCACTTAAAGCGGTTGAGAAAAGCGCGTCAATGACACGTGATGATGCACTAAAAGTAGAGACTAAAGGTTTTGTTAAATTAGCAAAAACTGACGTTGCTCGTTCTTTAGTTGGTATTTTCTTAAACGATCAACAAATTAAAGCCAGTGCGAAAGCGGCAACTAAGAAAGCCCAAAAAATTGAAACAGCTGCTGTATTAGGCGCTGGTATCATGGGTGGCGGCATCGCTTACCAATCAGCTAGTAAAGGCACTCCGATTGTGATGAAAGATATCGCACAATCGGCCTTAGAGCTTGGTTTGGATGAAGCATCAGGCATCTTAAACAAACAACTTAAACGTGGCCGTATCGACGGTAAGAAAATGGCTAAGGTTTTAAATAATATTACGCCTTCTCTTAACTACGAATCAGTTAAAGATGTAGACATCGTTGTTGAAGCTGTTGTTGAAAACCCTAAAGTTAAAGCGATGGTGTTAGCTGAAGTTGAAGGGCATATTAGCGAAAATGCCATTCTTACGTCGAATACTTCGACTATCTCGATCAATGAATTAGCGAAAAGCGTTAAGCGTCCTGAAAAATTCTGTGGCATGCACTTCTTTAATCCAGTACACCGTATGCCATTAGTGGAAATCATTCGTGGTGAAAATACCTCAGATGAAACGATTGCTACTGTAGTTGCTTACGCCGCTAAAATGGGTAAATCACCAATCGTTGTTAACGATTGTCCTGGCTTCTTTGTTAACCGTGTCTTATTCCCTTATTTCGGCGGATTCTCTAAACTTATTAACGACGGTGCAGACTTTGCCCAAGTTGATAAAGTGATGGAAAAAGAATTCGGTTGGCCAATGGGCCCTGCTTACTTACTTGACGTTGTTGGCATGGATACAGCCCATCACGCACAAGATGTAATGGCTAAAGGTTTCCCTACTCGCATGGCAAAAACAGAGCGTGATTCAATTGATGTTATGTTTGAAGCACAGCGTTTCGGTCAGAAGAATGCTAAAGGTTTCTACAATCACAGCCTAGATCGCCGTGGTAAACCTAAGAAAGATGTTGCGCCTGAAGCACTAGAGCTGATCGCAACAGTGAGCAGCGGTGCAAAAGAATTTAGCAGTGATGAAATCATCGCGCGCACCATGATCCCAATGGTTATCGAAACAGTACGTTGTTTAGAAGAAGGCATTATTGCTACGCCAAACGAAGCCGATATGGGACTTGTATTTGGTCTTGGATTCCCTCCATTTAGAGGCGGCGTATTCCAATACATCGACACCATGGGTGTTGCAACATTCGTAGAGTTAGCAGACAGCTATGCTCACCTAGGCGAAATGTACAAAGTAACAGACGGTATGCGAGAAAAAGCTGCTGCTGGTACTACTTACTACAACGTTTAGGCTTATTCGAATCGCTTAGTTTATAACACTAAGCGATTTGATAATTTGGAGATTATTATTATGAAAGAAGTTGTCGTTATCGATTGTATTCGTACCCCAATGGGTCGTTCAAAAAACGGTGTATTTCGCAATGTACGTGCTGAAGAATTGTCAGCACACCTAATGAAAGGGCTAATGGATCGTAATCCATCAGTCGACCCTGAGCAAATTGAAGACGTTATCTGGGGTTGTGTACAACAGACTCTTGAACAAGGTTTCAACATTGCTCGTAACGCATCTATTTTAGCTGGATTACCAAAAAGCATCGGTGGATCAACGGTTAACCGTTTATGTGGTTCATCAATGCAAGCGATTCATGATGCTACGCGTGCTATTCAAGTTGGCGATGGTGACATCTTCATCGTTGGCGGTGTTGAGCATATGGGTCATGTACCAATGAACCACGGTGTTGATTTTCATCCGGGTATGGCAAAGAAAATTGCTTCTGCTGCTGGCATGATGGGCTTAACGGCAGAAATGCTAGGTAAAATGCACGGAATCACGCGTCAACAACAAGACGAATTTGGTGCCCGCTCTCATCGCCTAGCTCATGAAGCGACGGTTGAAGGTCGTTTCAAATCTGAAATATTACCGATTCACGGCCATGACGCTGACGGTAAAATGATATTAGTTGAAGATGATGAAGTAATTCGTCCAGAAACAACTGTAGAAACGTTGAGCAAATTACGCCCAGCCTTTGACCCAGCTAACGGCACAGTAACAGCAGGCACGTCATCAGCATTATCTGATGGTGCATCAGCTATGTTGTTAATGTCTGCTGATAAAGCAAAAGAACTTGGCCTAACACCACGTGCTAAAGTTCGCTCAACAGCTGTTGCTGGTTGTGATCCATCAATCATGGGTTACGGTCCTGTTCCTGCGACGAAAAAAGCATTAGCTCGTGCTGGCGTAACAATGGAAGATATTGATATTGTTGAATTAAATGAAGCTTTTGCTGCACAGTCTCTCCCTTGCGCAAAAGATCTTGGTTTAATGGACTGTTTCGATGAACGAGTTAATTTAAATGGTGGAGCCATTGCTTTAGGACATCCATTAGGGTGTTCTGGCACTCGTATTTCAACTTCCCTTATCAATATTATGGAAAGCAAAGGCGCTAAACTTGGTCTTGCCACTATGTGTATTGGTTTAGGTCAAGGTATCGCAACGGTATTTGAACGTCCATAATACTTATGGCATTTCATTAATCGTAAAAAAGTCAGCGTTCACGCTGACTTTTTTTATGACTTAATTCTATATTTTGTATTTTTGACATTGGCAATTGCAAGAACAAGGGATAAAATTCGGCTACATTATTTAAGAGTACCTTTTCATGGATTTATCATTAGCCAAACATCAACTAGACGCTATCGGTTTGCGCTGCCCTGAACCAGTGATGATGGTGCGCAAAAAAATGCGTGGATTAGCCTCCGGGGAAACCTTGTTAGTTACCGCTGATGATCCGTCTACAACTCGTGATATTCCAAGCTTTTGCCGCTTCATGGATCATGAACTTGTATCACAACAAATCAATGATAATCCATATCAATATTTAATTAAAAAAGGATAATTCCTGTTACATTTTCTCAATTAATTAATAAGACACGGCCTATTAATTAACGTTATTATGTTTAAAATAATAATAACAAGGAATTGTCATGACACTTCGCATTGCGAGTTTATCGCTTACCATTGCATTAGCAATGAGTGCATCCCCCGTTTTCGCTACCCCTTCAAAAACCGACCAATCGCCTAAGTGGGATGTTAACGCTCCACAGGGTGAATTTAAAGATATTGATATTAATGTTTCCCAGGGAACTTGGATGAATATCGATGTTAGCCCCAACGGTAAAGAGATCATTTTTGACTTACTTGGTGATATTTACAAAATGTCCATTGATGGCGGTAAAGTAACACCGTTAATAAAAGGCATTGCGTGGCATATGCAGCCCAAGTTTAGCCCCGATGGTAAACATATTGCATTCACATCAGATCAAGGCGGCGGCGATAATATATGGTTAATGAATGCAGATGGTACTTCACCACGTGCAGTCACCAAAGAAACTTTTAGGTTATTAAATAGTCCTGCATGGAGTCCTGACGGGAACTACATCGTGGCCAGAAAGCATTTCACGGCATCACGCTCATTGGGCGCAGGTGAAGTATGGATGTACCATAAAACTGGTGGCAGTGGTGTAAAACTAACGAAACGAGCAAATGATCAAAAAGATTTAGGAGAACCCGCTTTTTCTCCTGATGGAAAATATGTTTATTTTAGTCAAGATGCCACGCCAGGCAAGACATTCCATTACAGTAAAGATTCAGTTAAAGGTATTTACAAAATAAAACGCCTTGAGCGAGAGACTGGTGATATTGAAACAATCATCAGTGGAATGGGTGGTGCAATCAGACCAACACCAAGTCCCGATGGTAAAAAAATTGCTTATATCGCCAGAGATGACTTTAAGTCATCACTTTACATTTATGATTTAGCATCTGGAGATAATACTCAAGTTTACAATAACTTGGATCGTGACATGCAAGAGACATGGGCCATTCATGGTGTCTACCCTACAATTGACTGGACGCCAGACAACAAAAGCATTGTATTTTGGGCCGGAGGCAAGATAAATAAGCTTGATGTAAAAACAAAATCTGTGAGTAACATACCATTTAGTATTCAAACTACTAAAAAGGTTCAAGAAGCATTACGTTTCGCACAGCCGATTGAAAAAGATAACTTCGATGTGAAAATGCTCCGAAATGTGCAAGTTTCACCTAATGGCGAAAAAGTTATCTTTGAAGCCTTAGGAAAACTTTGGATCAAAAAATTAC
>Ga0209395_1006398_pt1 | contig 12764 bp, 8 predicted proteins | sample GOMGulsemesocosm_3_FD_184635 | JGI IMG/M metagenome (GOLD analysis project Ga0209395, IMG submission 184635) | Methane-oxidizing microbial communities from mesocosms in the Gulf of Mexico - GOM9D Gulf of Mexico (SPAdes) (version 2) | ecosystem: Environmental > Aquatic > Marine > Cold seeps... | reverse complement strand
ATGTTCAAGAAATAAAATTGACAGAATCTTATATTAATAAGTTTAAACGTAAGGACCCTGAATTATTTAAAGCATTACATCAGTTAAATAGAAGAACTGAAGGGAGACTAATCAGTTTAGATTTTGACCCTAATACGACTCCAGCTGCTGACCCAAAATATTTAAAATTTGTAAGGTATAGGTAGTCGGTTGAAAACGTATTAGCTTAAACAAATTGAGTATTTATATTAGCCAATGAAATTAATTTTTCATTGGCTTTTTTTATTTTGTACCAATATGTAAAAGCCTAGATTATATTTTTTGTAATGTCGTAACAATTTGTTTGACATAAGGTTGTTTTTTATGAGTCATCATACTCTATGCCATTTCAGAAAAAGGATTGTATCTTATTTTTGATTAATGTGATATTAGAATTTTTTTTGTAAAAGATTTAACTTTTATTAAATACACTCCATTAGGCAAATGTGAAGTAGTAATTGATATTTGATTACTTCCAAGCTCATTAATAATGATTGAGGAACTTATATTTTGACCATAGGTATTATATAAATTACAATCGTCAATATTTACTCCATGTGCGGATACTGTAATTTTATTGGAACTAGGGTTTGGATAGACGCTTATACCAATTATGTCATCAAAGTTTAAAGTATTGATAGCAGAATATGTAAAATCACCATTAAAATCAACTTGCTTTAACCTATAGTAAGATACACCAAAATAACATCTATTATCATAAATGTCATAATTTATTGGGCTAGATGAATTTCCAGCCCCACGAACTTTTGTGACAATTTCCCAATCAAGACCGTTAGTCGATTTTTCAATCACAAAATAGTCATTATCAGTTTCCGATTGAGTTGTCCATTCCGCAATAGCTGTTAAAAACCCTGTAGGTTTAACAGAAAAATTAGTTAGCTTGATTGGTAGTGGAGTCAATGAGTTAACTGAGCCGATTGTAATAAATTGAGTTCCGTTGTTTAATAGGTGTGTATTTGAAATATCTGATATTGTTATAACTGGATTGTTGTAAGTGATTGTTATTCCAGTGCCATCTCCATTGTAATAACAAGTAGTTCCCCCATTAGAAAAATTGCCATCATTGTCTACTAGAAGTCTAAGATGGGATATATCTACATTATTTGGGTTACCGCAACCACCAATATTAAAGTCTATATTGCAATTTTGATTAAAATTCGTTTTGGTTACTTTCCATTCTCTTTCCAATCTTGAGTTTAACCCACAGCTTACTGGTACTTCTGTGTTTGAAGTAGATGTAGCACATAAGTTCCCTGTATTATGCCCCATGACTATGTAGGATTCATTATTCGAAAATATACCTGTGTTTGCCAAATTGGTTGCAGCTAATGGGGTTATGTATAATCTAGTACTGTCGTCAAATGTATGAGATTGTTTTTGAATTAAAGCTTCTAAGTCATCTCTTCCAATTCCTATGACGTCATTGTGGTAAGTGATGTTGTCGGATGCATCCCAAATTGTTAATCCAGTGGTCGAAGTATAATCTCCTTGAATTCCACCTCCAGTATTGTCTAGTGTCGTGCCGAATTTTATAGCCAGATACGTATTGACTTTATTAATTTCTATATCAGATAAATCTTTGTTAAATGTTATTAATTCGTTATGATATCCATTATAAGCCGAACTCCCTATACCTGGCTTACTTCCAATATAGATACCACGTGGTCCAGTTGATTGAGATGCACCACTTAAATTTGTATATGACATATCATCATGTGTACATGCTAATGTACTGCTGCCACTTCTGTTGCCCTTATAACTCATAATAGTAGGTGTATTGTTATATGCTCTGTTTCTCGTTGCGTTTGAGCTGTTTGATGCTTGCTTTCCTATGGCAATCTTCATTGTTGTTGTTAACAACCTGAGTTGAATTCCATCTCCATTTCCGCTATTTTCGTTATATAATAATAAATGTCCATTTGGGTCAGTTTGTGTTGAGAGAAAACTTACAAACAAAGTCCCTTCGTCACCTGAATTAATGTTGTCTAATAAATTGAATGCATCTGTATTTTCAAGTGTTTTGTTAGTTGTGTTACCTGTAAAGTCAATCGTCATATTATAATTAGACGTATTTCCTGCTGGGCTATTTGTTGCTATTGGATATGGACTTGTGAGATCTGATAGAGTAATTGCTGATCCTCCTGTTGGAAAACTTGTAGTCCATGATGTAACGTTTCCAGCCGTTAAATTATCTGTTTTTAACCAAGCGGTTAAGTTTGCTGTTCCGACTCCACCAGGACTTTGAGAATAACTTATAGATGGTTCTAGAAGTGTCAAGAAAATAAGGAGTAATTTAATGTTTTTAGTAATGGATTGCTGTTTTACTTTCATCTGCTAATTTTTTAGCAAAGTTATGTTTAAAGGTTTAGTTTACAGTGAAATAAAGGTAAGCAAAAGGTAAGCGTACTACTAAACTAGAGCAAAAAGACAATGGTATAAAGAGTCGTCAGCACCTAGCTTAAGTTTTTTCTTAAGTCTATTTTTGGATGTCTTAATTGTATTTGGTGTTGAGTTTTGAGCAATGGCAATCTCTTTGTTTGACAATTTTAGTAAAACCATAATACTAAGTTTCACTTCATTATCAGTTAATGTTGGATGTTTTAATTTTAAATTGTCGATATAATTTTCACCAATATCACCGATAAAGGTTTGAATTTGTCCTCTTATGGATTTAATTTCTAATTCATTTTGTACAAAAATCTCAAAAGACAACAGTTCAGATTTAGAAATATTTATTGAAGATTCTAAGTTTTCAACAATTCTGCTAGCAGATTGTTTTTTGGATTCCAATTCTAAAGCTTGACTATTTATTCTTTTGTTTCGTTGTTTTACTTTTATTTCTAAAAGTTTCTTTTGTTCATTTTCAAATTTTATTATTTGCTGTGCAATTTTAATTTCTTGTTCTTTTATTAGTTCAACACGTTTTTTGTCAATTATAATTTTTCTTATGTACACAGCTAAAATAAAAACAATTAAAATAAAGATAAGTGATATGTATATGGTGTTATCTCTTTTTAGTTTTAATTTCTCCAATAAAAACAGCTTTTCTCGTTTTCTTTTTTCTTCTTTTCTTTTTAACTTTTCCTTGATAGAATTGTACATTATATCAGAATTAGTTCTGATGTATGTTTCATTGGATCGTCTAACTGTTTCGGCTAAACTATCAGAATATAGACTTTGCATTCTTAAACTTTTAAGCGTGCCTTTTATATCACCTATTTTCTCTTGAATTTCGATCATTAATACATAAGACTCTTCTTTAATTTTATGAGATAAAGAAATTTTACTATTGATAATAGTTTTTAACCTTTTTATGGCCATGGAATATCTTTTTTGTATATAATCAATTCTTGCTAAGGCAAGTTCAGCATTATAATATGAATCATATGAATTATTAGCACGACTACCTTTTGAGTCTTTAGTTAAAAATGAATAGGCCTTATTTAAATCATTCATTTTTAGATAGCAACTTCCTATGTTTCCTAATATGGTAGGTTTAAGGTTCTGTCTTACCTTTAATGAATCAATTAGTAAAAGGACATAGTTAAAGTGACTAATTGCTAAATCGTATTGATCTGCGGATTTGTAGAGTAAACCAACTTTGTTGTGCGTACTTATCAAGTTTTGGTTTGTAAATTCATTATCAGTCAGGTTTATAACATAATTTTTCATAAGCGCTAAAGCGGAATCCTTTAGTCCCATTTTAACCAGAACTTTGGCTATTGAATAATCAGTAAATTTACTTTTATTTACCTCACATTTTATTCTTTTGTAGGAGTTTAAGTACTCAAGTGCTTCTTCATAATTTTTTATACTTACCATAAAGTCGGACAAGTATTTTACCACCCTCCAATAACTATTGCATTCTAAATACTCCTGGTCTTTTTCTAAATAGTCAAAAATTGTTAATCCCAATTCTAAAGCTTTAGAATGTTTTTCGAATATAACGTAGGCATCAAATAGTAATAGTTTAGCATTGTGTTTTTCTTGCTGTAAATTGTTTAAAACACTGTAATCTTCTATCGTTTTTAGGTAATATATTGTGGAGTCAAAGTCACGTATTTTACGTACTTTAAACATTTTTTGATGTAATTCAGTTAATGTTTTGTTAGGTGTGTTTTGTGAAAATAGGTCATTATTTATTAAAAGAATAACAGGGAGTAGAAACAATACTTTAAAATTATTAATCATAATGTCAATTCAATTTAAGAATTTCAAATATTTCTAGGGCCTTACTATGTAAGCTTGGTTACATTATGTTTCTCGAATTTTTCTAGTATTGTAATACTAATTACTCTTTAATCAATTCCTCAATAAATTCATTCGTGTGACTAATAAAATCAGTATAATATTTACCAGTACTTGGACCTGAAAATCCGGTATGTATTTTTCTTACCACTCCTTTTTTATCAATAATTAGTAAGGTTGGAAATGAAATTACGTTATTTAACATTGGGAAAATTTTTACAGCACAGGGTTTACATGCGTCACCACCAACTAGCAATGTGTAGTCAATTCCCATATGGTTTTTGTATGTCGTAACTGTATTAATTCTATCTTCCTCAGTTTCTCCAACTTCAAAACCAATACCAATAATTTCAATATCATCTTTATGCTTAGCATACAAATCGGTTAAATAGTTTGTTTCATCCATACAGTTAGGACACCATGTACCCATGATTTGAAGAAGAACTACTTTATTTTCGGTTGATTTGTTTGGAAACGTATATTTTTTTCCATCAAGTTGTGTTAAATTAAAATTAATGGGATCATCATTTACTAAATACGTTAATTTCTCTGGATCGCGGAGTTCAAAACTTTCATTTCTCACTGCAAACCAATTCGTTTTATAGTGGTTACCAGATAGGAATTCTCCCCATAAGGTATCATTTTTTAATTCTGATGTGAATAAAAAGGCATGACTTCCGTCAAAGCACGACAATTCTAAAGAATCACCATTACTAACACCTTCTAAAAATCGGAAATCACCAGTTTCAGTTAAAAACGTACCATGCATGCTCCCATTTTTACTTTCGAATATTCCAATCGCTTTTTCTTTACCATTATTATAATCAAATGTAACCTCCCATTTACCTTCAAATTGTTTTGAATTCGTTTGAGGTTTGTCAAATCTAGATTTTGAATTGCAAATAGAAATAAAAGGAATTTTATAATCTTTGCCTTTTGAGTAGTTATGCCAAAACCCTTCTATTCTTTTTTTAGATATAATTTCACCTTTAATTTCTGAGTTAAATATTGGAAATTTAACAGAGATTTTATTTCCAACAATTTGAACATTTTTTAGTGAAATTCGCTCTGATGCATTAATCAATATAATACTATTTGTTTTTTTATTGTATTCTATAGTAAAGGGTAAAATTGATTTACTACTTAATTTAAATTCAGTTCTCCAAGTTCCAGATTTTATTTTCTTATCTCTTGCTGTTGAAAATGAGTTACTTAGTGTTAAAATTATCAGTAATAGAAATATTTGTTTCATGGGTATTATTAAAATACTTACAATCAAATTGTAAATTATAAGAGCTCTAAAATATATTTATTTATATTCAAATGCAACTTTTATGTGTACTTTTAAGTCTTATTATTGAAAAGGTAAAATGACTGAAGAAAGCTTAATTAAAAAGTGTGCTTCTGGAAATTCACTGGCTCAGAAAACGTTCTATGAAAAATTTGCTGGTAAAATGATGGGCGTATGTCTGCGTTACGCTAAAGATTATGAAGAAGCACAAGATATAATGCAAGATGCTTTTATTAAAATTTTTGGAAAACTTGCTGACTATGAAAAGAAAGGTTCATTGGAAGGTTGGGTACGGCGTATAGTGGTAAATACAGCTTTAGATAGTTACAGAAAGAATAAAAAACATCAACAAAATGTTGCTGTTGATACTGTAGATTACTTACTTGAAAACAAAACGTTTATCATTGAGGAATTGAATGCTAATGATTTATTAGCGGTCATAAAAACGATACCAGCAGGTTACCAAATAGTGTTTAATCTTTTTGCAATAGAAGGTTATTCGCATAGAGAGATTGCTGAGAAACTGAACATAACAGAAAGCACATCAAAGTCACAATACTCGCGGGCTAGAAAATTGTTACGTGAACTATTAGTGAAAAAAAATATAGTAGAAGAAGGTGAAAGATAATTTAAATATAGAAAAACTATTCAAAGATAAATTTGAAAATTTTGAAGGGAATGTGAATCCAGAGTTGTGGGCGAACATTTCTAAAGGAGTGGCTTCAAATACAGCTGTGAGTTCAAGTATTGGACTCGGAGTAAAAGCTTTGATTGTTGGAATGTCTGCCATTGCGGTTGGAGTAACGGTTTATTATGTAGGTGATTTTAATAAATCTGAAAATCAAATTGTTGAAAACATTGAGGAGACATCAGAAACAAGAGTTAATACTGAATTAGAAAATGAAACTGTTTTGCCATTAACTGTTATTATTGCAGAAGATAATGACCCAGTGATTGCAGAGAATAAGGCAGAAATAATTAAAGAATTATCAAATTCTGATCTTGAAAATTCGGTGAATGCTGTAAGTGAAAATTCGGATGTTGTAAATTCTAATCCAGTTGTTGCTGATCAAACTATTTCAGAGTCGGAAGTTAGTGTAGTAGTTATAGAAGATCAAGAAAAAATTGATAATTCTACAGAAGAAACAGTGTCTGTTTTGGATGCGCAAGATCAAGTTGAACTGGTACAAGATCAATTAATGCCAACAGGTGAAATTAATGCTGTAGCAACAGAAAGTATATTTAAATTTGAGTTTAATGCGAACGCTCATAATTTTGATAAAATCACATGGCGCTTTGGTGATGGTCATGTTTCGTTGGAAGAGAACCCTACTCACATTTTTAATAACGTTGGTACATATGTTGTTGAATTATTAATTGAATCCGAAAACGGTAAAGTTTATACCGAAACAAAACGAATTGAAATTAATACGACTACGGCAATTGATAACATTGCAAATGTAATTACTCCAAACGGAGATAGAATCAATGATGAATTTATTGTGAATGCGGTAAATGTGGATGAGTTTTCAATTACAATTACGAATCAATTAGGAAAAACTATTTTTAAATCAAATGACCAAAACTTTATTTGGGATGGCACTGATTTTTCTGGGAATAGCGTTAAGAAAACGGTTTACAACTATTATATAATCGCTAAAGGAAATGATGGTGCGATATTAAAAATACCTGGACAACTTTATGTAAGGTAAAATATAAAAAAGGAATAATAGGAAACGGTGTTAATTAAGTTTAATACCGTTTTTTTTATGATTTGTTGAATAAATTTACAAAAGGCTGATATAAATTCTGTAGCACTGATTTATATTTGATATCCTGATTACCACCTAAACCGAATGATAATTTCGTAATAGATTTAGATTTTATTAGTGTGCCAAATAGCCAATCCCATACTGCCAGTTTAGCGCCTAAATTTTTATCAAAATGAATTGGATTATTACTATGATGAATTTGATGCTGTAAAGGGCTTATAAATATATTTTCGAGCCAATTGAAGTATTTTAACTTGACATGAGAATGACGTAAGTTGGCACCATAAAATAAAAACACAAAACTAAATAGATTGGTTCCTAAAAGTTCAAGTTCCGTTATTTGATGTGCGGACAGGTAATCAAAGTAACCTGATGTTAATCCAAATGCTAAAGTAGCTGTGATGTTATTTAGTATCAATTCAACTGGATGAATTCTATATTGAGTAATTGGATTTAAAACGGTTGCAGAGTGGTGTATTTTGTGAAACTCCCAAAGAAAAGTAATTTTGTGTTGTAGGTAGTGTGTGATAAAAGAAGTGAAATCTTTTATGATGGTGATACTAATGGTAAAGCAAAGCATAATTTCAAATTTTGACCACGTATTTTTGGATAATCCAAAGGTGTGTGCTAAAAACTCATCTGTCATAAAGGCTAGCTTTAATCCATAATATACAAATGATCCTAATAAAAATACTTTGACAAAACTGTTTAAAAAAATTAAACTATAATCCACTTTTGAGGATTGACTTAGCCATACTTTTTTATTAAAAATATACTTTAAAAAGGATACTTTTTCTTTGGTTTTAAAATAGACATAGTACGCTAAAATAGTAGATGAAATTAAGTATAAGAAGAAAATCCGTTTGTCAGAATCAACTAAATAGTTGATTACTTTTATAATTGAATTATACGAATTGATATAAATATCATGACTACTCATTTACAGTTTTAATTGTAAAGATAAAAAGAAATTTCTTGGAGATGATGGAATGATTCCTGGTCCCGGATAGCCTGTGGCACGTCTCGTGAAATAGCTTGCATTGGCTAAGTTATTTACACCACTTTCTAATGAAATCCATTTGTAACTGTATTTTAATGAAAAATCAATAACTTGATAGGTTGGAATTAATCCGTTGACAGCGTTGGCCTGTTGAATTGAATTAGTGGCATCAGAAAAATGTTGGTGTGTGTAAGAATATTGAACGGACGTGGAAAAAGATTTATAACTGACCGTAATTCCAGTCTTAAGATTAAATGGAGGGACTAATTCAACGTTTTTATTCTCAAAAGCAGGTTCCTTTGATTTAATATATTTTGAATTAACGTATGATGCGTTCACAAACCAACTCAAATCGAAATCCGAACTGTCGTTCACGAGCCATTTCCATAAGTTAATTTCGGCCATAGCTTCAATTCCAGAGGTGATTGAAGCGGATATATTTGTTCGATATTGGTACGTGTTGAATAAGATAGAATCTGTTTCGATAGTCGTACCAATTCTATTGCTATAGTACAGCCCAAATAAGGATACATCATAAGTAATTTTGTTTTTTATACCCCCTCTAAAACCTAAGTCAGAATTATATCCTTTTTCATCTTGTAAATTCGGATCAATTTTAAAATTTGGATTTTGAATTTGCATATCTGTAAAATTAATACTTCTGTAATTTTGAGATACATTGGCATAAAATTCTAAACTATCATTTACTTTATACATTCCTCCAAGTCCAGCAATTATAAATGCACGTTGGTTTTCTTTTTGGTCTAAATAGGTGCTATCGAAAATGATATTTCCAGCCAAATCTGCAATCTGAGTACGATAGCTTCCATCAGCGGTTGTGTTAATATGTTCAAACCTAACGCCTGGTGTGATACTAAACCTTGAACTAATATTAAATATGTGCTCAGCAAATAAGGAGATGTTTTGACTTGGAAATTCATAAGATGAACCTTCTAAATCTGTAGGGTTGTTGTATTCAAATTCTGGTAAATTACTGTCAGATGCTAAACCTTGTTCACCTTTGTTATAACCTTGATAGTATCTAAAGCCTACTACATAAGCCCACGTTTGTTTTTTGAAATTGTAAACGTTTAAAAAGCGCGTTTCATTACCAAAGTTTTTAAATTGTCCACTAATTAAATCACGTTCTTCTAAATGGTCTACTCTTGTTATTTGTCCTAGAAAACCTAAAGCTTTTCGTGAGGCAATTAAGCCAAAAAATCTAGAATTTATTTTTGTACGTGAATTGAATTCATAATCAAGTTGAACAGCTGCTAAGTTCCAGTCTACTTCAAACCAATTTCTATCTCTATTGGATTGTGTGGGATCTTGTGAAAATTGTAAGTCTGTTAAACCACCAGCTTGTTGTGTTAAGTAATATTGTTTAGTTAGATCTAAGCTAATTTTAAATTTTTCGTTAAGGTATTTATATAAATAAATTCCTCCAGCATGAACATTAAATTTTGAATTAGGACGCCAATCATTCCCAAATTTATATTGGTAATAGCCATAATAATTAAAAGTCGGTGTGCTTCCGCTTAAACTCAAAAATGAACTATTTAAGCCAAATGACCCAATAGTATGTCTTGCTACAACTTGAAGTTTTTTATGTTTTGGACCTTTTTTTAGTTTGAAATTAATTAAACCTCCAAATTGAGGTCCAAATTGCAATGAGGCTGCTCCCCTTATTAATTGAATTTCTTGAATAGCTTCCGTTGGTGGTGTGTAATAACTTTCAGGGTAGCCTAAAGCATCTGCACTAATGTCATATCCATTTTGTCGTGTATTGTAATTTGACGTTCGTGTAGGACTTAATCCACGACCTCCAATACCTAATTGAATTCCTGCACCATCACTTTCCCATATATTTAAACCTGGAATTCTTGAATAAATTTGACGCCCTAAACCAACGGCTTTGTTTCCTGCGATTTTATCAACGGTAATTACTTCAGTTTTTTTACCCTGGCTTATTAAAACACCTTCAATAGAACGCATTTTTCTTATACTTCCATCTCCAGCCTCTTCCACAACTTCAACAGCGTCTAGTTGTTTAATTCTATTGGTTGTTTTAAATGTGATGGATTGATCAGCTCTTGTTACTTCAAAAAAGTAGTGATACGGTGTATATAAATGACTATCTAAGACTATAGAATATTTACCATAGCTTAAACTCTTAAGCTTTACAATACCATTAATGTCTGTAATAAATGGTTTGTTAAGTTCGATTAACTGAAATTTGATAAAAGGAATTTCAGTTTTAGCTTCTTGGTCCTTAAAAATTAGGGTAGGATCTCCTTTACTTTGTCCAAATAGGAAAGTAGAAATACAAATAAACGCTATTAATACAACTTTATTCATTAATCCCCGTCACTATCTTGGTAAGAAATTAATACACCTAAATTAGAAGTCATTTCAACTTTAATTAGCGGTACAAGTTGTTGCATAGATTGATAAACAGTGTGAACAGCTGCATTATTGTTGATAATGGCCTCATTTATAGTTGGACTCAATGCATTTAAATTGGTTGAAATTAAATCTATTTTATCATCTATCACAACTGATAAGTTTTGTCCGTTATTTTCAGCTTTCACAAAGTCTAAATAATCAGATAGTCCTTCTCCGTTAGTGGATGAAGAAAATGTTTTACCATTTACATATTCTTTTATGGATTGCATAGCCTGCAACGCTAAATCAATAGAATAGTCTGAGTAAAATCCTTCCACATGACCTGGCATGGTTTGTTGAGTTATACCATTAAAAATCCCTAATGGAATTCCAATTTTTCCTTTTCTAACAAATCCTTCAAAATGTAAACTTAAGGCGTTAATCATATTACTCACAGATGTTCCAACGGCATTGCTTTCTACATTATTAATAAATGAAGTTTTATAACTAGAATTCCAGTCGTTATAAACCGTTGTTGCATTTGTTTTTAATTCAGTAGAAACTGAAATTAAATAAATATTTGCATTAGCCGTATTTGTGTAATACGTTACAATTTCAGCAGTTGACAAGGTTGGTAAAAACAATAAATAATCTAAACTTTGTAAGCCTTTAGCATCAAAATTAGAAGGTAATTGTAAATCATAAGTATTGGTTAAAATATTTGATTTGATGAGTGCCGTGTCCACAGGGAAAATATTGGTTTGTGCTTTTAAACTCATACCTTCTGCTGGTCCAAATTCTAGCATAGCTACATTTTGCCAAGCTAGTGCAGTTACTTTCCATTGATTTTGACAAGCTATTAAATTCACTTCATTTGGAGATGATGTAAATATATTTACTACATCTAAAAGAGCAGTGGTTTCAGATCTATAGCTGTTGTAAGCCGGGATAATGTAATTATTAGCCACATTTGTAGCCATAGCTTTAGTATCATATGTTTCAGGCGAATTTTCTGTTGGCTTTTCTTTACATTGAACAGCCAAACCTAAAAAAATAATCAAAGCGCTTACTATTAGCTTATTTGTCTTCATTGTCTTCATATTAATAAAACCCAAAACTACATAATAATAGTAGTTTTAGGTTGAGTAATTTAGTGTTTTTTAGCATGAAATAAATCACCTAAAAAAGTTTTTATAAATTGGATGCTACTGATGTTAAACCTGTTTTAGAAGCAATCAAGTCAATGGCATTATTTAAATCTGCTAAGGTTACTACGTTAAAATCATTTCCAAAATATCCTAAAGCAGTATCAATTTCTGTACCTGTCATTCCGGTAGTGTTAATGGCGTTATAACCATATTTTAATCCTTCTAAAAATGCATACGCTTCAGACAATGAATGGTTTCTTGCAACATTACTCGCTATGTTAGCTTTTGCAGAGTTTAAGTAATGGATTGCTGTACCAGCAGATACTTTTTCTAATTCATTTCTAATGATAACAACTTGGGCATCTCTAATTGTATAGTCTTTATTTACAATAGCAGTTCTACCTGTTCTAAATGCTAAACTAATTTTTGATGCAGATTCAATAATTCCTTCTCTACCATTAGCATATTTACCCCAAAATCTGTCAGCTCCATTTGCAGGATAGTCAACTGCATCAGTAAAGTAACCGTAGGCCTCATCCCAATGGTGTTCCATTGTAGTATAGTCTTTTCCGTCCACTAAATCAGTATTATCATCTCCTGAAATTCCACCTAAATAATTTACAGTTACTTGACTCATTAATACAGCACACATCAATCCTTTTTCAATTAGTTGTGTGTATTCTTTACCATCAGTATCCATTAAATAGGGTCCTTTAACACCGTCATTTGCCCAAACACCTGCTATTCCGGCAGTACCATCTTCTGTTCCGGTAACTGTTGTTGCACTAATAGTGGCTAATGATGTCATGTATCCTTCAAACATGGCTTGAATTCCTGCATCTGCAGAACCTCCTGCTGAAGCATATCCTGTTTTGTTTTTT
>Ga0209395_1006396_pt1 | contig 12767 bp, 14 predicted proteins | sample GOMGulsemesocosm_3_FD_184635 | JGI IMG/M metagenome (GOLD analysis project Ga0209395, IMG submission 184635) | Methane-oxidizing microbial communities from mesocosms in the Gulf of Mexico - GOM9D Gulf of Mexico (SPAdes) (version 2) | ecosystem: Environmental > Aquatic > Marine > Cold seeps... | reverse complement strand
ATTTGATCCAGTTATTCGTAAGCACGTTATGTACAAAGAAGGTAAAATCAAGTAATCCTTGGTTTTATGTTCAAATATTGAAAACTCAGCTTTTGCTGGGTTTTTTTTTGCCTAAAATTCCTTGTTCCTATCTTGCTCAATCCGACATTTTCACGTAATTTGCATATACTTATTGAAAAATCCATTACGAAATTAGAAGGATTTGGGTGTGCAGTTATCACGACGAGGTTGGAATAACGTATTGATATTTTCGGTACTGGCTATGATGCTGGTATTTCAATATTCGGGAAAAAAAATAGAAGGTGATGACTCTGCTGGTCAATACCAAACGGCGTTACCTGCTCATGCTGTGGTATTGTCGATGCAGTTTGATAATATTCGGATCCAGCGTGTAGGTAGCCAACTTGCTACATTGCCGGAGTTAGGACTTTCACAGCCGCAACTTAAGCAAATTATTAAAGCGTGGGAAACCGCCACCTTTAAACCTGTGCTTAACGATATTGTGATTGCTAATTTGGCCTACGGCATTAATATCTCGTTCGAACTGGCTAACTTATCTGAGCCTGTTACGCTGATCTTATACCAAATCGATGGCGGTTATCTGCTACAAAATTGGCAGAGTCAGTTATTGCAAATCGATGAGTCTGAATTACAAGTTTTATTACCTCGCTAGTTATCTTGTTTATTTCCCTTTTACCATCAACAGATTAAGTTCTTACCTACTGGATTAACACATGCCTGAATTACCGGAAGTTGAAGTTAGCCGTCAAGGCATTGCCCCTTATCTTGAAAATGCACAGATCACCAAGATAGTTGTGCGTAATGCGCAATTACGTTGGCCGGTGCCAATGACACTACAAGATGCAGTTGGCTGTATAGTGACAAGTGTGCGTCGCCGAGCCAAATATTTATTACTCGAGACAGAAAAAGGCACAATCATCATTCATCTGGGTATGTCTGGTAGTCTAAGGGTGCTTGATTCGACCGTAGCAGTAGAAAAGCATGATCATGTAGACATAGTGTTGAATTCAGGTAAATGTCTTCGTCTGAACGATCCTAGGCGCTTTGGCTCTGTGTTGTGGCAAGTTGGTGATGTGCTTGAACATAAGTTGTTAGCCAGTTTAGGACCTGAACCGCTGACTGATGAGTTTACCGCGCAACGTTTATTTGAGCGCTCGCGAACCCGCAAAGTACCGGTTAAGTCATTTTTAATGGATAACCATATCGTGGTGGGGGTGGGTAATATTTATGCCAATGAAGCGTTATTTTCTGCTGGTATCAGTCCAAAACGTGCCGCGGGTCAGGTGTCTTTACAGCGCTATAAAGTACTGGTTGAAGAAGTGAAACAAGTATTAGCGAAAGCCATTGAGCAAGGCGGTACGACACTGAAAGATTTTACGCAGACGGATGGTAAGCCAGGTTATTTTGTGCAGGAACTACAAGTGTATGGTAAGGCGGGGAAGCCGTGTCCGAAATGTGGTGAAGTATTACAAGCGATGAAAATAGGCCAGCGCAACACGATTTATTGTAATCAATGTCAACGCTAACCTAAGCCTTATTTAGCGGGCTATTTTTCTGCGATTTTCGCTAAAATAGCTTGGCAAACAACGGGGGCAACAAACTGTGCGACATCGCCGTTGTGAATCGCCACTTCTTTCACCAGTGTCGAAGAGATAAATGAATTCTCTTCAGAGGGTGTTAGAAATACGCTCTCTAAATCAGGGTTTAAGCGTCGATTCATATTTGCGAGTTGGAATTCGTATTCAAAATCAGAGACTGCTCGTAAACCACGAATCAATACTGATGCGTTATATTCTTTAGCAAAATCAACTAATAAACCGCTAAACCCAACCACTTCGACATTATCTAAATGTGCTGTTACGGTTTTTGCTAACTGCACGCGTTCGTCAAGATTAAAGAAAGGTTTTTTGGTTGGATTAAAGGCAACCCCAACAACCACTTGATCAAATAATTTTGCTGCGCGTTCGATTAAATCAGTATGGCCATTGGTGATTGGATCAAATGTACCTGGGTAAATTACTTTTACTGTCATGATAGTTTCCAGTATCCTAATTTTTTTCTTAATTTCAGTTGGCGTAATAGGTTTAATGGCTTCGTTTTTAATGAGTCAAAAGTGAAATTATCAACTGCATCTAATACTCTGGCACTTGAATTACCATCTGTATACGCATGGATATATTGTATGTAATCATCAATGTGTTGCATGAGTTCATCGGGCTGTTTTAACGCCTCTGTTAAAGCTGCTTCAATTTGCTCTGGTGCACTCACATTGATGAGGTGCTCTCCTTGCTGACTACCTTTAAAGGTAACCACTGGTTTTCTTTGTAGTAAAAACATCAATAATACCGATGACGTATCACAAAGCATCACATCGGCAGCTTGTAATATCGGAATGACGTTATCGGTCTCAATAAATTGTAAATTATCACTGCCCAATGCTTTATATTTGTCAACTATCTCGGTATCCATTTTAGGATGGAATTGTACTAACCAGCGCCATTTACCTGTTTTTGATAAGCGTGCGATCGTATCATAAACGTGAGGTGCGCAAGTTAAATTACGAGAAAATGTGGAGCACAATAATACCGTCTTACGATTATCTTTGAGGTCGTGATAAGGGTTATTAGTTGGTGCTAATGAAAATAATGGGTCTACAGCTGGCCAGCCCGTATCGGTGATTTTAAAGGTTTTATCCGATTTAGCTAATTTAGAGAATTGCTGAGTTACCTTATGTCCAAAGGTGCAATATAAATCAAAACACCCTCGAATTTGATAATGATCTTCTTCCCCTCGACGATTTATTTTTCCTGCATCAAAGCCATGGAAAACGCCAACTTTAATACCAGGAATAAAACTAGGTACAACATTACCAGGTACAAATACAGCAAAAGGGTTAAAGGCTTGTATCGCTTCAACTGTGGTTAGCTGTTCCTCATCGACAGATAAATAACTCGCGTTCACATTTGGTTCTAAGAACCACTTTACATCACCGCCTCGACGTCTAATTTCGGCCTGTAACGGTCTTAATATTGCGAAACTGTAGTTTTGGCTAATGTAAAAAAGATATTTTTTGGGCATGGTCACATGACTCGTATTCAGATTGTTGTTTATGAGTAATATAGATACACGGTGGTAATTAATATTACTTTAATTTAAACGATACTTTTAAAGCCATTTTTGTAGGCTTGATTTTACTTGCTCAACTGAAATATCATTCATTAAGTCAGGTCCTTTCGCTCGCTGTCCCCACTCACTGTTTGGTAAATGTTGATGGTAAACCTCTGCGACATCGCTAAGGTTATTATAGGGACCTGTACGCCCAGGATTACTGTGCGCGTATAAGCCAACAACGGGAGTTCCGACTGTCGTACTCATGTGGGCTGGACCTGTATCCGGAGCCAACACAAGATCAGCATGTTTTAAAATCGCGAGCAATTGTTTCAACGATGTTTCACCGACAAGGTTATTAATTGGCGCCGTGGCGAGTTGCATTATATCTTTAGCGAGTTGCTTCTCGCTTTCAGTTGGGCCACCACATATTGATACTTGATAGTCTTGCTCATGCATATAATTGGCTATTTCAGCATAACCTTCTGTCGACCAATTGCGTTCGGCTTTACTTGCTGATGGGCAAATAATAAAGTTTTTCTGTTCGTGGCTTAATTGTGAATGCGCCCATAAATTATCTTGGGTTGAAAGTGGAATATCCCATTGCGGTGGTGCAACAGGTACGCCAATCGCTTCGGCAAACGCCATAAAGCCATCGAGTACATGGGGTTGTGATTGCGATTTAATTTTGTGATTAGTGAACAACCATTGGCCTTCTTTCGCTCTCGTTTTATCAAATCCCCAGCGCTGTTTGGCTTTAATGCATAAACTTGCAACGCTAGCTCGAAGTGCCACTTGCATATGCAGTAAGATATCAAACTGACGGTTATTTAATTTTTTACGTAAATCTGTATAACCTTTTAATCCAGCTTTCTTATCAAAAATTATGAATTCAACATTGTTGATGTCCCCAACTAACATGGCTTCTATTTTTCCGATTACCCAGGTGATCTTTGCATCTGGGTATTGGCGCTGAATTGCTTGTACAACAGAAACAGCATGGCACACATCACCTATTGCGGAAAAACGTAAAATACAGATACTCTGTGGAGGGGTCATATTCATCATTTCTAGTTGTTGAATGTAAAAGGCTATTATGCAAATCGTTTGAGGTAATGTAAAATTTATCGGCGAAGTTTTTTTGGAGATCACATGTTAATAGACACACAAGGCGCTAGAGTCTTATTTTTTCAGGACGAATTAAAAGGCGAGATCACCCCTGAATATTTTGATGGGGCGTATTGGCAACGTAATAATGCGATTATAGGTTCAGCATTTGGTCGCGGTATTACTTGGTTTTTTAAAATAAACAATGATGAATTTGTATTACGTCATTATCATCGTGGCGGTCTTATTGCGAAATTAATTAAAGATGCCTATTTTTATACAGGGTTAAAGAATACGCGCGCTTATCAAGAGTTTGTGGTGACTCAGCAACTTGTGGATAAAAACTTGCCAGCCCCCCAACCGATTGCAGGACAGGTGATTAAACAAGGATTGTTTTACCATGCAGACTTGATTACCGAGAAGATCGCAGGCGCTAATGATTTAGTTGCTGTGCTAAAAGATCGCGCGTTAACGAGTGATGATTATAGACAAATTGGCGCCATGATAAGACGTTTTCATGATGTAGATTTATGGCATGCAGACTTAAATACCCATAATATTATTCTCGATGGAGAGGGGAAGTGGTGGCTGATCGATTTTGACCGCTGCAAATTTAAACCTGCCGCAGATGCATGGAAAAAAGATAATCTAGTACGATTAAAGCGCTCTTTTGTGAAAGAGCAAACGAAAGACACGGCGTTCAAATGGCAAGTGACAGATTGGGATTTATTAGTCGCGGGTTATCATAATTGAGCTAACATTCTAACAATGAGATATTACACTGTGTCATTTAGCAATAAATGTGCGAGTATTGAGTATTCCATTATAAATCAAAGCGGTCGTTTTCATGAAAACCAGAGATAAGATCATTCATACTGCACTTGAGTTGTTTAATGAATGTGGTGAACGTAATGTCACCACCAATCATATTGCCGCGCATTTAGGCATTAGCCCTGGCAATCTTTATTATCATTTTCGTAATAAAGAAGACATTATTGACTCTATTTTTGATCAGTATGTAAATTATCTAGCGGAGCATTTTCAACCTCACAATGAAGGTGATGTGACATTGAAAGTGATGATGCGTTATTTAGATTCTATGTTTGAAACAATGTGGCGTTTCCGGTTTTTGTATTATAGTTTACCAACGCTGCTATCTAGAGATTCGAACTTACATAAGAAGTATTTAAAATTTCAGGAAGTTTCTGCACAGCGTGAAGTCGATTTGTTATTTTCTTTACAGAAAAATAATGTGGTGAACATTCCGATGGAAGATCTGGACGAGTTAGCCAATTCAATTAAGGTTGTATTGGTTTCTTGGGTAAGTTATCGCACGACTATTAGTAAAGATGCAAAAGTATATAAAACGGATATTTATCGTGGCGTTCTTAAATCACTCTTTATGATGAAGCCTTATTTCACAGAGCAGGCCCTTGTTGATTATCAGCATATGCGTGAATATTACTTACGTTTAGCGACTGCCGAAACGGTTATTCCTGAGATAAACAGTTAGTTGTATTGACTCTTATTGACCGTGTATAGGAATACAATATGGTTTTTCTTTATCGCAGATTATGCCGTGAACAAGATAAACCATATTGAGATATTCACTATTTTGTATTAGCTTGATTAATCGTTTGGTCGATGTAATAGGTTAGTTTTTGCATGATTTTGGTTAATGCGCCTTTGTTCTTCTCTACGACATTTTTTGCTTCTTGCCCCATTATCACGGCACTTTCTGGCTGTGCCATCAATTCATTTATTTTATTGGCTAATTCAAACTCATCATTGACGACTGCCACGCCACCACAATCGAGTAGTTGGGCTGTCACGTCAGCAAAATTATAATAACTTGGACCCGTGATACAGGCTTTTGATAATGCAGCAGGTTCTAATAAGTTATGTCCACCTACTTTATCTCCAATTAGACTTCCGCCCATAAAGCAAATATCGCTGGCAGCAAGTAGTATTGGCATTTCACCCATACTATCCCCTAAATAAACATCAATGTTACTTAAGTTATCTGTCGCTTTAGTTTGGCTACGTCGTTGTGTTAGAGGGAATTTATTTAAACAGTATGTTGCAACATCATCGAAGCGTTCTGGATGACGTGGTACCAATATTAATAACGCATCAGTATGTTGCTGTTTTACTTTTTCAAATGCGGCCAGCACGATTTCATCTTCACCTTTATGTGTACTTGAGGCGATGACGACAGGACGTTGTTTACCCAACTGTTGACGCAGCGATAAACCTTGATTGATGATGATATCCGAGAATTGAATATCAAATTTCACGGTGCCTGTGACTGAAAGTTGCGCTTCGTTTAAGCCTAGCGTTTTAAAACGACGTTGATCATTTTCATCCTGACATAAGACATGGGTCAATTTTTGCAATGGCGAAGAGAACAATGATTGAAAACGTTGGTATTTTTGTTGCGATTTTTCAGACAATCGTGCATTCACTACAATGGTTGGAATGTTTTTATCTTTGCAGATGGTCAGCATATTAGGCCATAACTCGGTTTCCATGATTAAACAAAGTGCTGGTTGCATGCGACTAATAAACTGTTTCACCGCACAAGGGTAATCGGCAGGAAAGTATCTGTGCTCAATGTTTCCCGTTAAGGCTGCTACACGCTCTGCACCAGTACTTGTTGTCGTTGTAATGAGTAATGGTTGTTCTGGATAGTGTTGTTGCAAAGCCATGATAATAGGGGTTGCAGCTATCACTTCACCGACTGAGACTGCATGGATCCAGATTGGCTGCTGTGATTGCGTTAATTCTGGTGTGATACCTACAAATTCTTTCCAACGCTCACCCACGGGAGGTTTGCCTTTTTTGGTTTTTAATAATAAAGAAAATATTAACGGTGACGTTGCATAAAGTAACGCGGTGTAAAGTGAGCGGCTAAGCATCAGGTATTCCCTTCTGTATCAATATGAGCAATGTGATAATATCATCATAAACTAATAGTTCGCGCTTGAATCATTAAATTCAATGTTTAATGTGGAAATCATCGGACGAAAAAAATTATATTTAAGGTTATAGCATGGATAGTTTTAAACATATTTCAATTAACGAAGTTCAGCAATTAGTTAACGATAATACAGGCGTTAAAATTGTCGATATTCGCGACCCTCAATCATTTACAGATGCACATATTGAAGATTCATTGCATCTCACTGACTCAGTGTTAGGTAACTTCATGCAGCAAACTGACTTTGATGTGCCTGTTGTTGTAGTTTGTTATCATGGCCGTAGTAGTCAAGGCGCAGCGCAGTATTTAGTGGAACAAGGTTTTGAAGACGTGTACAGCATGGACGGCGGATTTGAAGCTTGGCGCCGAGAATGTGCGTTTGTGACAAAATAGGTAATAGCATGATTGAGATTGGTGTAATTAATAATCCGCGTATGGCGCAGGCTTTTGTGGATTATTTAGCAGTACAAAATATTGATGCGAAAATCGCACAAACAGAAGGCGGGTTTGCGATTTGTTTACCCGCGATGACCCATGTTGAAGTTGCATCACAAGAACTCGATACGTTTTTGGCTGACCCGTATCAAGATAAATACAAAGCGGCGTCTTGGGATGTTGCTGATACGCGTACGGCAAATTTTAGTTATGGTTCGGGTAATATGCTGTCCAACTTTTTGCTGCATGCAGGTAAAGTGACCCTCACTATTTTTACCTTAAGTGTGGTTGTCTTTGTGGCGATGTACTTTGGCATGCTGAGTCAAAATGAATTTATCTATGCTGCACTGCATTTTCCTTTTGATTTAAGTATGACGTCATTGAGTGAAGTTTGGCGTTTGTTTACCCCTGCGCTCATTCACTTTTCGGTTTTACACCTAGTATTTAATTTATTATGGTGGTGGTACCTTGGTGGCCAAATTGAAAACAAGCTAGGCAGTAAAAAATTATTGTTGTTATTTTTAGTTGCTGCGTTAATACCCAATATCGGTCAGTTTTTATTATCAGGGCCTAACTTTGGTGGTTTATCGGGTGTGGTTTATGCCTTGGTCGGTTATATTTGGTGGACTGGTTGGTTAGCGCCAACACAAGGTATTAGTTTACCTAAGCCGTATGTTGGTTTTATGCTGGTTTGGCTTGTACTCGGCTTTTTCCCAATATTTGGTCCCAATGTTGCTAACGCTGCACATGTACTTGGTTTAATGGTTGGTTGTGGCCAGGCATTTTTAGACCATAAATTTAAATCTTTTAATTAGAAATTATCGAGAGAATAATGGAAATCATTTTACCTGACTTTAACAATGCAAAAATATTAGTCGTTGGCGATGTAATGTTAGATCGTTATTGGACGGGCGATTCGAGTCGTATTTCTCCTGAGGCGCCAGTGCCTATTGTTAAAGTGAGTAATGTTGAAGACCGCCCTGGTGGTGCCGCCAATGTTGCGCTTAACCTTGCGGCTTTAGGCGCGAGTGCAAAACTTTTAGGCTTAACGGGTAATGATGAAGCTGCACAAGCGCTATGCGGTAAAATGAATGCTGTTGATGTTATTTGTGATTTTTTGCAATTAGATGATTACCCAACGATCACTAAATTACGTGTATTAAGCCGTGGCCAGCAAGTTATTCGATTAGACTTTGAAGAATCTGTTGCGGCAGTCGACACTCAACCTTTAGTTGCAAAAACCATTGGTAATTTTTCGGATTATTCAGTGATGATATTATCGGATTACAACAAAGGCGCATTGGTTGAGGTTCAACAAATGATCCAAGCTGCAAAGCAACAAGGCGTAAAAGTTTTTGTTGACCCAAAAGGCTGTGATTTTGAAAAATACCGTGGTGCTACTTTACTCACGCCAAATTTATCCGAATTTGAAGCCGTTGTTGGGCATTGTAAGAATGAACAAGAGCTGATTGAAAAAGGTCGAAAACTAATTGTTGAATATGATCTAGAAGCGTTATTAGTTACGCGTAGTGAAAAAGGCATGACCTTAATTCGAGCGGAAAAAGATGAGTTTCACCTTCCTGCATTAGCACAAGAAGTGTATGACGTGACTGGTGCGGGCGATACGGTTATTTCAGTATTAGCTGCGGCCGTATCAGCGGGATCATCACTCGAAGAAGCTTGCGCATTAGCAAACGCGGGTGCAAGCGTTGTGGTTGCGAAAATTGGTACCTCGACGGTAAGCCCGATTGAATTAGCTAACTCTGTCTACGGTTCTCATGAAAGTGGATTTGGTGTATTAAGCGAAGAGCAGTTAAAAATTGCTGTTAAATCGGCTAAGTTACGTGGCGAAGAGATTGTCATGACTAATGGTTGCTTTGATATTCTGCATGCGGGTCACGTGTCTTATTTAAATTCAGCTCGTAAACTGGGGCAACGTTTAATTCTAGCTGTTAATTCAGATGCTTCTGTCCGTGGGCTGAAAGGTTCAGGTCGTCCAATCAATACTTGTGACCGTCGTATGACGGTACTTGCTGCTTTAGGTGCGGTGGATTGGGTTGTTGAGTTTGTTGAAGAAACACCAGAGCGTTTAATTTCTGAATTGCTACCTGATGTATTAGTTAAAGGTGGCGATTACAAAGTGGAAGAAATCGCTGGGCATAAACAAGTTTTGGCGAATGGTGGCAAGGTTAACATTTTACAATTTGAAGATGGTTGCTCTACAACAGCGATCATTAATGCGATTAAAAGTTAGTACTATTTAAAATAATGAGTAACTAGCTAGCTGATTGTATTAGCGATGTAAATTGATAAAGTTAATTGATAAAGGAGTAAGCTTAGCGGCTTACTCCTTTTTTTTGACTACATTAATATATATTTGGTAAATAAAAGGTTCTCAATAACGGCTTCACCACTTTCTTGTTTTAGTAAGCTGTTCACTTCATTTTGGATCATTTTTCTGACCTCTTCTCGGCCTGTGAGTGAACGTAAATGTTGTGGTGATTGCTGACCTAATAATGAAATTATTTTATCTCTGATCAAGGGTTCATGTTTTTCAATCACAGCTAAGCTTTTTTTATCTGCCAGCATAAATTCAATAGAGACACTGATGAAACCAATTTTGTTTGTTTCACTGATATAGTTGGTAATGATATCGGGCTCTAAACCGAAATAAATATATACAGGTTTATCGCTGGCAGATACGGCAGTGGAAGAGAGTGATGCAGTGATCATACATAAGAGCCAGAATAATTTTTTCATTTACCGTATCCTTAGTTAAATGAGGCGTGAAAGTAGGTTGGTTCTGAGTCAGTATACTCACTTTCAAATGATTAATTAAATAAATCAGTTAACAACTTGTGTCCCTGCTTACAATCTTGGCCTGAATAGCAGATAATTATGCCTGATTTTGTTGTTGAAAAAGTAATTTATAATATGTCAGATAATATAAATAAGACGCGTACTAGTGAGCAGGCATTACCAAACTATCCCATCGGCTGTGATTCGAAGTGGTTGTGGCCAACTATATTAGAAGAAAAATTATCTGCAAATCTTTATGATTGGCTCGTTGATACGGGCTCATTAACGGCTAGATTGAAGCAGCATTGTCAGATATTTACGGTTGAAATATTAGCTGAAGGTCATTATCAATTATCTGACGATGAAAAGATAAAATTAAATCTAACAGATAACTTAGGTTTTGTGCGTGAGGTGCTATTAAAACTGGATGGCGTACCTTGGGTCTTTGCTCGTAGCGTTATACCGCTAAATACACTAACTGCACCGGGTGGTGAACTGGAACTATTGGGGAACCGGTCATTGGGTAGCGTATTATTTAACGCACCAGACATGCAACGTAGTGAAATTGAAATCGCTGAGTTTTGTTCACACAGTAAAGTATATTCATTCTCTCATCTGTTTTCATCGGTTCCAAAAACATCGTTATTCGGACGCCGCTCTTGTTTTCTATTGGGTGGGCAGTCATTACTTGTTTCTGAAGTTTTTTTACCTGATGCCTTAGCGTATAAATAATAAAAGGACGTTAACTCTATGTCGTTAATGACATCAAAAATGAACGATTATATACAGCTTACTCGTATGAATAAGCCTATTGGTACCTTACTGTTATTGTGGCCAACGCTGTGGGCGCTATGGATTGCAGCCGAAGGGGTGCCTAAATTAGATGTATTATTGGTCTTTACATTGGGCGTTATTTTAATGCGCGCAGCGGGATGTGTGATTAATGATTTTGCTGATCGTCATGTTGATGGTCATGTAAAACGCACTGAAAATAGACCGCTGGCTGCAGGGCGTATATCAAGTCGTGCTGCGTTGATGTTTTTCTTTGGGTTAACCTTGTTAGCATTTTTACTTGTGTTAACCATGAATACATTAACGATACTATTATCGTTTGTCGCTGTAGCGCTTGCTGCATGTTATCCCTTTATGAAGCGTTACACTCATCTACCGCAAGTGGTATTAGGGATGGCGTTTGGTTGGGCTATTCCGATGGGGTTTGCAGCGCAATTAGATACAGTCCCAAGCTATGCCTGGTTATTGTTTGTAGCTAATATCCTATGGACAGTGGCTTACGATACTTTATATGCCATGGTTGACCGAGACGATGATGTAAAAATTGGCATTAAATCAACGGCTATTTTATTTGGTGAGAAAGATAAGCTGATAGTGGGATTACTGCAGTTATCGTCGTTGTTGTGCCTTGGACTATTAGGTTGGTTACTTGTATTACCAAGTGTGTACTTTGTTGGCTTAACAATCGTTGCAGGACTATTTATTTATCAACAGACCTTGATTAAGAGTCGCGATCGAGAGTCTTGCTTTAAAGCGTTTTTACATAATAATTATGTCGGTATGGTTATTTTTGTGAGTCTATTTTTAAGTTATGTGTAAACACTGAATAGGTGTTATTTATAAATAATAAAAAAGGAGCTAACGCTCCTTTTTTATTATTTCCAATATGCAATACCGAGCATGACGTTACTCGTTGTCACTCGACTGCTGACTAAGCATTACATCCGAGATTGTTTGCTTCACTTCAAGCGTGGTTAAGCTTCTGACTATATTTGCTAACTGGCTAATTTTATCGGCTTTGGCTGTACCAGTATCAGATAAGTAATGTAACTCCTGCAATTTATCAATAAAGATAGCGAGTACTTTCTTATCAAAAAACTCTGGCGCACTGACACCGTTAAGCGATGATAAACGCTCTGCAATTAACTGGCTGCTGTCTTCAAGCTTAGCTCTTTCAATTACTTGGTCGTGCTCTAATACGGTCAGTACAATGGCATAGCGTTGCAATGTTTCTTGAATACTTGCAGCAAGTAACTTCAATGACATTAGACGTTCATTAACCGGGGTTATTACACCATTGCTGTTGTGAATTAACCCTTGTTCTTGCATTTCCGTTAACGTGTCAGTAATACAATCATTTAATTCATCGTCTGCATATTTTAAGAATAGTTCTGCTTGAATTAACGGGTAAAGCTGACGAACTTTAGCGTTAATTTCATCTACGTTTGTCTGTGGCTTTTCAGTCACAATTGCTGCAATTAATGACGGCAGTGCAAACAGGTGCAAAATATTGTTACGGTAGAAG
>Ga0209395_1006395_pt1 | contig 12767 bp, 9 predicted proteins | sample GOMGulsemesocosm_3_FD_184635 | JGI IMG/M metagenome (GOLD analysis project Ga0209395, IMG submission 184635) | Methane-oxidizing microbial communities from mesocosms in the Gulf of Mexico - GOM9D Gulf of Mexico (SPAdes) (version 2) | ecosystem: Environmental > Aquatic > Marine > Cold seeps... | reverse complement strand
AATGATGAAAGCATATTATAAGCGCCAACAAGGGCATGCAGCATTACTGTTTGTAATGATAGTTCCTGTTTTGTTTGGTATTTTTGCTCTGGCGACTGACGGGGTGCGTGCTTTACAGAGTAAAGCAAGGTTAGGAGATGCCGCGGAAGTTGCTATTTTAACAATCGCAGCAAAAAATGCTGATAACACTGATGTAGATTTTGATGGTGCTGGTTCAAGAGTAAATAGGGATATCGCTACTCGTGTTATTTCAAACTATTTTTATAATCAGGATACGATATTACCCCAAGACCTAAAAATTAGTAAATTAGCATGTAGTGATATACCCGAATGTCTTGCAGGATTAGAAAGAGGGGAGAACCGTTTTAACGAGTACTGCATCGAGGCTAGAACGAAACTCAATACATGGTTTCCTGGTAATGAATCTATTGTCGGCTTTGGTGATACGTTTACAGTTGGGCATGCAGCAAAAGCGCGAAAGTATGTGAATAAAACCGTTGATGTGGTGTTCGTTGCCGATTTTTCAGGTTCAATGGACTGGGATTGGGAAGGTAATAATGGCATAAAAAAGGTTGATGCGCTTAAAAACGCCATGAAAAATATTGTAGAGGAAGTAGAAAAGTTTGATGAGATTACTGACGGAAATAATAAAGTTGGTATTGTGCCATTTAATTATTACACTGCGGACTTTCATGGAAATCAAGTCGAAAATTATACTCAAAATGCATATCAGACCATAAATCAGATTTGGCAGCTAGGTACTTATCAAGGTCAAGGTAATCCGTATTTTTATGAAATTCCCTTAACCAACGATTACAAAAATTTTATTACTCGGTTTAATCAGTTCAGAGCATATGGTGGCACTTCATCTTATGAAGGCATAATTCGTGGTGCTCAGATGTTAAACGAGGGTAAAAATGCAAGACGATTACTTATAGTCCTTTCAGATGGAGCTGATACTAGTCGCGACCGACATAAGGATTTAAATGATGGGGAATATTGCCAAATAATAAAACAGGGGCTTTCGAAAGGAAAAAACAAGAAAGGAGAAAATTATACGGCTAAGTTGGCTGTTATTGGTTTTGGTTATGATCTAGAAAATAATATAGAGCTAGCGAGGTGTGTTGGCGTTGATAATGTTTATAAAGCCGAAAATGAACAAGACATATTAGATAGGATCCTAGAGCTAATATCTGAAGAAATCGGTCATCTAAAGTAACTGTGAATGAATGGGAATATATGAAATCTAAAATAGTGTTGTCGTTATTAATATTATCAGCTTGTACAAGTGCCTATGCAAAGGCAATGAAACAAAACGAATTTATCTCTTACTGCTCTAGTGAGCAGCTAGAATATCAACTAGGTGTTCACATGGGCGAGGTAAATACGGTCCACGAAAAGCAAGGTCAAATGATGTTAGTTAAGGCTAGCAGCGAGACTGACTATGTGTTGAAACGCATGAAAGAGAGCTTCCGTGATTCGGGCTTAAAAGAAGAGTGCGCTGAATATTTATATAGAAATAGTGGTCTTAATTTTATTGAGGGTAGTGGCGATATTTTTGCTCGAGTTAACTTTTCTTTTGATGAAGACAAGTTAACAGGCGAAAGTCGACACATTTTAAATGAGTTAGCGAGTAGCCTGAAAGACTCAAATACTGGTTTACAATTGACTGGTCATACCGACTCTATCGGTAGGGACATCTATAACTATGAACTCGGTATAAAGCGTTCTGAAAGCGTGAAGACATACCTGATCGAAAATAGTGTTAATTCTCAGGGGATATTGCTAGATTCAAAAGGTGAAAAAAAGCCTGAATTTAACAATGATACTTCAGAGGGGCGTGAAAAAAATAGGCGCGTAGATATTGAGTTAACAGAATTCTAATTGCGCTTAACAAGAGTTGTGCTTGTATTGACGCAACTCAGTTTTATCTCTATTGACACTTCATAGGCTTGAATTTACTTACATTAGCTTAAGTTTACTTAAAGTTTGAAAGGGTTAATCTCGATATACTCATAAACTTGGTCTAGTAAGTTAAGAGTAATGGAGAGTGAAACCCTTATGACGAAGTCAATTTCTTTTATATCCAAGCTACATTACTTGTACCCACTATTATTTCTTATCTTTATAACTCCCTCTTATGCCGGTTGTAGTATCAATAATACTGTAACAGGTATGCTTCCTTATCAGAATGAATCAATCAAAATGGGTGTTGTTAGCGATAGCCTATATACAAGAAAAGTTGCGAATGGCGACTTTGCTTATGAAATAATTGCAGAGCCTTTAAGAGATTGCTTAGGAGCTAAGACTCTTATTATTCAAAAGCCCCTAGCTGAATTACTCGCATTGGCCAGAAGTGGGAAAGTAGATTTGATTTTTGATCTTGCTAAGACTAAAGAGAGAAATCAATATCTAGACTATTCAATAAACCTCAGTGATGAAACTCCTTATATAGTAAGTAGTAATTCGTTAATGAATAACCTGAAATCGGGCCAGTCAATAGCGACACTTAAAGGTTCTGCCTGGGTTGAACTTACCCAAAATTTTTTAGAGTCGATTGGATTTAAAAATGATATCAAATTAGTGGAGTCTATTTCAGATTTAAATAAAGAACCGTTATTTGTTTCGGGTAGTTCTCATATCACAAACTACCACGGTTTTAAAATGCCGATATCAAAAATTATTGGCAGCCATATCGCGGTTATAAAAAGTAAAAGTGAAACATTAGTCCCCATAATAAATGGCATTATCGAAAGTATCGATAGAACTCAATTGGAGAATAAAATTACTGATTTTAATAATCAGTATTTATCATTGTCGAATGAAAAATTACAGAATGATAAGTATATAAATATACTTATGGATTTTCACTTGTTCCCTTTTTATGGCGACAAGTATAACAACCTATTGATATTCAATAAGTATAAAAATCTTGCCGATGAGATATATGGAATAAATCTTGTTGACCGAGATTGTCATGATATGAGTTGCTTTAAATCATATGGTAATGACGTAAAAATGGCCATATATGACAAGGAAAAATTGAACGGTAACAGGTCAACTAAAAGTTTAGGTTTAGTGCGTATTGTACTTTTTAAAAACACTGAAATTAATGATGTAAAACGAATTGGTATAATGAAAGAGATGCCAATGGACCTGCGTTCTCCGGCAAAAAAATATATAGAGTTTTTGCATCAAGAAGAAATGGTCGAATTCTTTATGGAAGGTCTGGTTGATGCATTTATTTCGACAAATTTAGACGGAAAGCTATTACTCGCGCAAAATCCTGGATTAAATGTCACTGAAGAACAACTGAGTTTTAAATCGGTTGTATTTTTAGTTCCTAAAGAGCACCCAGAAAGTAAAGCCTTACTGTCAATCTTAAATTCATTAATCGATATATCCAATAACACAGGCTATGTTGCAGTGGATCAGCATGCTCGTGATCTGATTTTACAGTCTGTCATTGATGGTAAAAAAGAGTTGAGATTAAGGGACTTTTATTCTTATATTGTATTATCGATACTATTTGTTATTTATATTTACTATTTGTATAAAAAAGTGACTATTGACCCGTTAACAAAATTATTGAATTCAAGTTTGATGAAGAAATATCACAATAAAAATAAATATGACCATATAACGTACATTAGTATATCAAACTTAGAAAGTATTAAAAAATCAGATGGTGTCGAACATGCTAACAAGGTAATTAAGGTTTTTTCAAGTCTTCTTGTAAATAGTTTTTCGTCGAGTGATAAATTTTTTAGAATTTACGGTGATCATTTTGTTGTTTTTTCAAAGAGTAGTTCAGTTGAGATATTGAAATATAGGTTGGAAATATTGAAACGAAATTCAGATGAGCAAAGGATTATATTTAATTGCGGCATTAAAAAAATGACGAGTGATATAAAAATAGATCTGATAGCGAGTGCTGAAGCTATGTATGCCAACTCTCTCGATGAGAGTTTCCTGTTTTATTCTTACGAAAATTCCAAAGAAGTACAAGATTATATTGATAGAAATATAATTAAAGATATTATTAGTAACTCACTAAAAAATAATAGTTTTGATGTTAACTTTCAGCCTAAGTTTGACTTGAATATCGGGTGTATATATGGAGCTGAAGCTTTAGCTCGTCTTTGTGTTGATGGACAGCATTATTCTCCCCAGGTATTTGTAGAATATTTAGAGCAATGTGGACGAATACCAGAGTTAGATTATATTATATTAGAGAAATCCATCGACTTTATAAGGATTAATAGCATTTATGATATTGTTTTTTCTATTAACGTAAGCTCAGAAAGTATTATGTGTAAAACGTTTAAGAAAAAAATCAGGAACCTGTTGACTAAAAATAAAATGCTAGACAACTTAGAATTCGAAATTACGGAGTCAATACTTCCGGAACATAAAAGTGAAGTGATCGATTTTATAACAGAAATAAGACATGATTTTGGTATTAAATTTTCTTTAGATGATTTCACTACGGGAAATTCGTCATTGATAATACTCAGTGAATTTAGATTTGACTGTATAAAATTAGATCGAAGCTTATTCAATGCTATGCACAATAATCAAGAGTTTAAAAATTCGATTAAAGTTCTAATTAATGAAATCAGAAGTTTTAGTGATGATATTGTTTTTGAAGGTATAGAAAATGAGAATGATGAGTCTCTTGTCCTTGAACTTGGTGTCAGTAAAGTACAGGGGTGGAAGTATTCAAAACCTATAAGTCCGAGAGGTTTTATGACGCTAATTAATAGTGGGCGTAATTACGGTTATAATTTAAAAAATAAGGTGTATTGATTAAAATGAGTTTAATACAGCTAAAGAAAATTGAAAATATCACCTTTATTAATAATGCTAAATTTCGATTGTGTATACTATGAAAAGTTTTGCTATTGTATATTTTATTTTTTTACTAAGTATTGATTTGGCCTTTGCCAAAAATAAAATATATGATGTAGGCATAATTAGAAGTGACAAGATTAGTGAGTTCATTTTTCAAAAAATCGCAGATGAATTATTGATCAACTTTAATTTTCATTATTATGAAAACTACGATGATATATTGTATTTGTTAAATACAGAGTATTTAGATTTTACTGCTGATATCACATATACATCTGAAAGATCGTCTTTTCTGGATTTTACAGCCCCTGTGCATACCGATTTATCGTACGTTTTCACAAAAAATAAATTTAATAAATCAACGGTTAATAAATTTTTAACACCTGTTGGGTCAACATATTATGATTTTCTAAAATTACAGTTTTATGACAAGTCTTTTGATGCTTATCATGATATTGATACTGCATTTGATTACCTTCAAAATGACGATGTAGACGCTGTTATTGGCAATACTGGGGTGCTTGAGGTTGCACTTAAAAAAGGTCTTAAAGCAGAGAAAGTATCAAGTGTGTTTGATATCCCCCCCGTTTCGATTGCGACTAAACATGGAAAAAATGCCAATCTACTTGATGAGATTAACCGTCTGCTCAGTGAAAATGAGTTACAGCATCAGGTCGCGAATATTATTAATAAAAATGAGTACGATGTTAGACTAAAGTCGCTGAGACAAAATCTCGCGAGTAGTAGTGTGAATATCAACCATGTCATCCAATTTAAAGTTGAAGATTTACAACAAGATGGCAGCGCACCTATCAATGGATTGAGTTTTTCTCTTGTTAAGAGAGTTTGTTTTATACTAGGGCTTAAGTGCCAATTAGTGAATGGTGTTGATGAAACTTGGCTAGATATTTATAACGACTTAGATAAAAAATCAATTGATATGTTAGGGGCGATGGTCATCACTGATTCTCGTAAAGATAAATTCTATTTTAGTGAACCCTATTATAAGCCTCATTTACTATTGATCAGTCGTGCAGGTTACAAAATAAATCAATATCATAAAGTATCTGAATTAGTTGGAGAGCGGATAGGTGTTGTAGAAGGGGATTACTTTGAAGGTTTTATTACACAACGCTTACCTAAAAAACCAATCTATAGATTTTCAAGCCAAGATAAGATGATTGAAGCTTTACTTAATGGAGATGTAGATTACATACCAATAGGTGAAGGTAATTTCAATAAATTAATGACAACAGAGCGTAGAATACTGCCTGTATCTCAGGCTAAATCTATATCTACCGAAATCTACACGGGTGTGTCTATGGCCTTTCAACGTACAGCGTTGGGGAAAGATTACGCGATGCTGTTTTCCGAAGCTCTTCCTCTCGTCAATGTAAAGAGCGTAGTCAACTTTCATGGGCTGCAACCTGATTGGAAGTCTGCTTTGTTAGCTGAGAAAAAATACATTCGATTGACTCAATTATCTTTTGCTTGCGTTGTTATATTCTTACTTTTATTCACCTATTATCTATATATTCAAGCGACTACAGATTTATTGTCTAAACTAGGCAACCGACGAGCACTTACTCGTAGATTCAAGTCGGGCGTTAAAAGTGAGTGTGTTTTTGTTTATTTAGATATTAACCATTTCAAACAGATTAATGATAATTACGGTCATCATGTAGGTGATCTGGTGCTCGTAGCACTTGCTCAACATATTCAACGTAATTGGCCTGGAAAAGCATATCGTATTGGTGGGGACGAGTTTGTACTTACCCTTAATAAAATCGAGCCAGAAGTATCAGACTTATTCAAGAGTTTACAGCGATTCAGTTTTAATATTAAAGAAACGAGGGAAACACTTGATGTATCAGTGTCTGCTGGCATTTCATTAAAGCGTTTGAAAACGACATCACTTCAGGATTTATTACGTGATATAGATAATAAGATGTATCACGATAAAACGGCGAATCAGCGTTAAACATATCTATAATAGCTCGTCCGATTGAACGAACGTCTCCTTATAATATAAAACAATCCACATTATTAACCTATAGCCTTCGTTTAAGGGGTCAGTTATTTTTAGGTCTATTTATTTCGATTTTTATGGAAATATGATTGACATCACTCATATCAAAGCTTATATTTCGAATATACTGGAAATGTGGAGGTTTAAGTATGTTTAATATTACACAAGCAATGGTGATGGATACCTTAGGTATGTTTGGTTTCTTGGCCGCAGAGTTAACGGTACTTTATTTATTGATTAGTTATGCTGTCGGCGTGTTGCAAGAATATATTCAGCCAGCCAAGATCCAACGAATCTTGAGTGGTAAACATGGTAAGGGTTATATCATTGCTGGTTTGTTAGGGGCTCTCACGCCGTTCTGCTCATGTTCAACAATTCCTTTTTTGAAAGGTTTGTTACGCGCTAAAGCAGGGTTCGGTACTATGATGGTATTCTTGTTTGCAAGCCCGCTATTAAGCCCTATTATTATCGGCCTGTTTGCAGTCACCTTTGGTATTAAAGTGGCAGTGTTTTATTTTACTATCGCAATGGCTGTGTCGGTTCTTGCCGGTTATACATTAGAGAAGTTGGGTTTTGAAAAATATGTCAAACCACAAGCGTATATTGAACCTGTACTTGCAGCAAAGTCGCAAGGCTGTGCGTCTGCGTGTGGCGGTAAACAAGTACTGGTAAACAAGTGGAAGAAAATTTGGCGCAGTACCTGGGTTGACTTTAAAAAAGTGTTACCTTATTTAATTGGTGGTATTACGCTGGGATCAATGATTTATGGCTTCATGCCAGCAGAAATTGTGGTGAGTCTGGCCAGTGAAGATAATCCGTTTGCGATCCCCGTTGCGGCAGTGATTGGTATCCCACTGTATATTAGTGCATCAGCCGTTATTCCATTAAGTGCGGCATTAGCAGCAAAAGGCATGAGTCTAGGTGCGGTAATGGCGTTAATCATCGGCAGTGCTGGTGCGAGTTTAACAGAGGTTATTTTACTCAAATCTATCTTTAAAAATCAGATGATCGCAGCGTTCTTATTTGTGGTTTTAGGGATGGCAGTTGGTGCCGGTTTCCTTTACCAATTAATTTTCTAACCTGTATTTTAATAAAGTGGGTGGTACTAGGTATATTATAGTGCATACTGTTGAAAAATTTTAGCAGGGACAAAAAATGGGATTTACTCGTTCACAAAGGAATCGCGGTTTTACGCTCATTGAATTAGTGATTACGATTATTGTACTCGGCGTACTTGCTGCAACAGCGATCCCACGTTTTATCGATTTACGTGGCGATGCGAAAAAAGCAACGGTTGAAAATTTTTACGGTAGCCTTTTAGAAACTGTAAAGTTACTGCATATGAAAGCTCAAATTAGGAATAAGTTGGGCAAGGATGTCACAATAGTAACAGACTATGGCGATTATCAGTTTTATCGTGGATACCCTGAAACACGAAGTGAAGCGACAACGCCAAGACTCTACTTTATTGAAACTTTTTTAGAGTTGGGTACTCCTGATAACGTTATTCAAAATAATTATACAAGAACAGCGACTTATGCTGACATCAGCGTATATGAAGACAATGGTTTTTCACGTATCGGTTATGGGACTGGTAATTTAGTGGATGGTTCGTGCTATGCAGAATACCATCTAACGAGTTCAATACAGGATTTTAGCATTGAAACGGATGGTTGCTGATCTCTCTGCTACCAAGGGTCAGTTATGCAAACAATCGGGATGATTCACGATCACACCACCGATTGCTTCCTACATCACTAAGTTAAACGGCTACCTAAGACTGGCCCTTTTATTATCTGATGGGGTGAGCGACGGCGTTATAATCGTTGATTTACCAGCCTGCACAGCTAAGCTTGCCCAGATAATACTCATACCAGCAGCGATGATTAGCGGTATGTTCCAGCTACTTGTTGTTTCATGCAGTGAACCAAAAATAATCGGCCCCGTTGCTGCAAATAGATAACCTATGCATTGTGCCATCCCCGACAATGCTGCGGCTTGATGTGCATTATGAGTTCGCAGGCCGACAAAGGATAAGCCGAGAATAAAACCACCCCCACAGCTAAAACCGAGCATCATCACCCAGATAACTGCGTATTGGGGGAGCAGGAGTAAGCCTGTTATTCCAATGAATGCTAGCAGTGTCATCATTAAGCTAAGTACGCGTTTATCTTTTATCTTTGCCATGAGCGGAATTAATACGATAGCTGGTGCAGCTGAGGCGAGTTGCAGAATACCATGGATATAACCCGCTTGGTGTTCTGAATAGCCATTATCAACTAAAATACTCGGTAACCAGGCGATAAAGGCGTACATAATAAATGAGTTCAAAGCCAAGAATCCTGAAACTTGCCAAGCGGCCGCAGATCGCCATACATAACTATGGCTATCAATTTCGGCTGTGTCCGTAGCCGGTTTTGTGTGATGACTTGTTTGTGGTAGCCAAATTAGCATAGTAATAACAGGCAGGATGAGTGTGGTTGCTAATGCGAATGCCCAATTTGGGATCACCGTAATATGAAGCGTATTAGCCAGATTAAGCATAGGGATTGTAGTACTTGAACTGATAGTTGCGCCAACCCCCATCATTAATACATAAATAGCGGTCAATGTAGGTACTTTGCTCGGAAAGTCACGTTTTAGCAAGCTGGGTAAGAGTACATTCCCTATAGCAATACCGATACCGATGATACAAGTACCTAAGTACAGGGTTGGTGTTGAGCCTACAGAGCGAATAACAATACCGCTAGTGATAGCAAGCAGTGCTAACATGAGTGATGGTTCAAGGCCTATCTTACGTGCTAGTCCCGATGAAATAGGTGAAAAAATAGCAAAGGCGAGTAAGGGTAATGTGGTTAGCATACCGGCTTGTGTGGCTGATAAAGTAAGATCGTCTGAGATGAATGCTAAAATTGGTCCAATGCCCGTTATTGGGCCTCGTAGGTTACTGGCAATCAGTAAAATTCCGATAATAACCAGTACGGGATGAACAATATTACGTGTATTTTTATGTGACATATTTCTGTCCTCTGAAGCTATGCCACTATATTATCTATATTCAAGGATACTGAATTTATGTATATTGACATTTTATTGCTAAATTCGGACAGTGGATGACATTACCTAATATTGCTTTAGATTTTGATTCGGACAGATTCATAGAAAGTGTCAATGCATTACGTACTTCAAGTTTTGAACGTGGCCAGGAAATACCCGTTCATCGACACGTGAAGTGTCAGTTAGTGATGCCGTTGACAGGCTTTGTTCGTTGCTCAATTGCGGATGCTATATGGATGGTTCCTGCAAATTGCGCTGTATGGATCCCAAGCCAAGTGTCACACAGTAATCATATTTCGTTAAGTTCAGATGTTTGTATGTTATTTGTTGATCCTGATATTCTCGGCATACCTGATAAAAGTTGCACACTCTCGATCTCTCCGTTATTACGTGAACTCATTATTAGCTTGGCAAGTAAAAAGCAGGATTATTCATCCGATGATGCGACGGTGAGACTCGCGCAAGTATTGATTGATGAGTTGATCCGTATGCCGAAAGAGCACTTTGATTTTCCTATTCCTGCAGAACCGAGACTTAATAAAATCGCTCATCTGTTATTGGCTAATCCCGGAGATCGTAAAACAGTCGGGGAGTGGGCGTCTATATTTGCAATGAGTGAAAGAACATTTTCTCGATTGGTGAAGCAAGAGGTCGGGATGACATTTGGGCGTTGGCGTGGGCAACTTCACCTAGTCATGGCATTGCAAAAATTATCATCAAATGAATCGGTGCAACGGATATCTGAAGATTTAGGCTATGAGTCGGTCAGTGCCTTTATTACCTTTTTTAAGAAGACGCTAGGCAGACCACCGAAACAATATATGAGACAGTCAGTTTAAATATGAAGGACTGGAAAGGGCAAACAACTATCGTTGTCACTGTTTAGCTTTAATGATTAAGGCTTATTCCAACAAGCCTTAATCTTATTCAAATCTTTGTTATTGATGATTATTTTTTAAATACCAGATTAATATTTAATGGGATAATATCAGAAAGGGCAAGACCACCAACGGTAGCTGAAAGCTTGGTTAAGTTTTCTGTTGGGATGTTAAAGTCACTGGCTCTTACGATAACGGGTGCATATGAATTAACTGTGATGGCATTTTTGGTTTTAGTTATGATGACTGGAAAGTTAAATGTCTTTGTCTTACCGTAGAAAGAAACTGCGGCAGGTACCATCGCTTTTCCGATATCTTGCTTAAAAGTAGCTAATTCAAATTGTCCGCTAATCGCAATGGTTGGATTTATGGCAGAGTTAAAGAATAGTGAATTAAGGCGATCATTACGGATTGATATACCAGTCTCTACATTTACTACTGGCACTTTAACTTCAAATCTACCACGTTCATCCAAGCTGCCTGTTAGCCCGTTGATGGTTGCTGGTTCAACCACAAATTGTTTTTTAATTGTGGCAAAGCTTACCGATGATAAGTCGCTCACGACATTAAATTTTTCTGCGGCAAATGATTGAAATGAAAGTAATACGAGGGATAAAAATATTTTATTTTTCATGTTTTTTCCTTAATTAATGTTATTAAAACTCAAAGTGCGATCTAGGTTGCAAAATTAAAGAGGACTTTAAAGTTACCCGCCATAAAATCATCGGAGCTATGATTCTCACCTTTGATTATCTTGTAGCAATTCCATCTACTACCAAAATTGGAAAAGTGTCTATTGGCGTTGATTTTCCACTGACCTTCTCATGGTAGTACATCTTTATAAGCTTGGCATAGTTGGATTTTGATTTTGGAAAATATCTATAACCCAATGAATGTATTGCTTTATAAATTGTATTTTATTTAAGCCCGTATATTTATCACGTATTTATCACGTTTTTCTCACTTCTTGACATTATATGATACTTAAAGGTTGGTTTAACTTGATAATAGGTGTAACGATGAGAGTTGTGAGCATATTTTAATTGGTGTCGGATGTGTGCTATTTACAATTAGTGGGCATTTTATTTAATCTCAACTTATCAAGTGGTAGCGAGATGCTGGCGAACTTTTTGTGAATAAAAGTGCATATGTTCAGCCAGCCAGATAAATCATCCCCATATAGATATTGGTAATTTATCTTTATTTATTAAATTTGCATGACTATCGAGTAATTTCTTTAATTTTGGAGTGATGATATTTTTGCAGAATGCTCGTTTGGGGTCGCTGTAGTAATAGTTTTGAATGGATTCGTCAGACAGTTTGAATTGGTTAAATGTATAAGCACGAGTGATTAAAGGCATGTCAAATTCATTTTGGAGTAATGCGAGGTTGTGCTTTATTTCGGTCATTTGGTAGGGTTCCATCGCATATACAGCACTCCGGTATTTATCTCGCATCGAATGGTTTTTGGTACTACTGTGGGTATGTAAGTGAATGGCAATTAGATTTTTTAAGCTGATGACTTCTGGCATGTAAGTAACAATAATACCTTCTGAAAACCAGTCGTGTTCACCAATGGAAGACAGCCAACCTTGTTCTACTTTTGTCACTCCGCGCAAAGATAAAAAGATAGCCTCTGTACACCAATAACATGTGCCTGTTAGGCCGATTTTTTTAATTGTATTATCCATTATCCTTCCTTGTTTAATCTTGTCTATATAACAAACCTTGTGGTTAATTGAATACGAAGCAAGGTTTAAACCTATTTAATTATGGACTATATAAATGTGACGGAATAAGGTTTCACTAAATTATTTTTTATAATTTTGATGGTATTGTCTGAAAAATAAAATCTACGTTATGATGGTTAGTTGATGATCTTATATGGCGAGTGCTCTTTTGAATAACTACAAATTATTACCGGCGTTAATTGCGATATTACAAACGCG
>Ga0209395_1006393_pt1 | contig 12770 bp, 8 predicted proteins | sample GOMGulsemesocosm_3_FD_184635 | JGI IMG/M metagenome (GOLD analysis project Ga0209395, IMG submission 184635) | Methane-oxidizing microbial communities from mesocosms in the Gulf of Mexico - GOM9D Gulf of Mexico (SPAdes) (version 2) | ecosystem: Environmental > Aquatic > Marine > Cold seeps... | reverse complement strand
AACTTGAAAGCCCTGTAGCACAGTATATTGTGCCAAAGCGTGGTAATACAGTGTCTATACAAGACTTTGCAAAGTTAAGACAGCAAGGTTTTAATGAGCTGCAAGGTGTATTGTCATTTAGAAAAAAGCTAAAAAATAGTCAAACGATATATTTTAAGGCGATAGATTTATTACCTTTGAGCATCACAAAACCTGATATTTATGATCCTACTTCAATATTATTATCCGAAGAATATGCAAATAAGCTTAATTTAGATCTTTCATCACAATTACAGTTAATAGATCAGCCTAAATTAGCTGTAAAAATAATAGATTCCAAGTTATGGCACAATGTCGCGTTATTAGATATTGCCTATGCTTGGCAGTTATTCCCGGAATATACTGGTTTTAGTTATTTAATCGTGAGTGAAATGACAGCTAAGAGACTAAAAGGTTTAAGTCGCTCCTTGCCAGAAAACCTCATTTTACAACAATCTTTTAATATTCAAGAGCGATCCGGCTTTGCTGATGCGTTGCATTTAAACTTAACCGCTTTAGCATTACTCGGTTTTATAGTGAGTAGTTTTATTGCTTTTCAAGGGGCGAATCAAGCTTGGCATAAGCGATGTGAACTCATGTCACAATTAAGACTATTAGGTATTTCTCGATTTGAAATTAAACTTGCTTTAATGTTTGAGGCTGTATTTTTAATTGTTATCTCAAGTATATTAGGCGTGATGCTTGCTTTTATAATGGTGAGTTTTTTATTACCCATATTAGGTTTTACTTTATCTCAATTATATCAATTGCAATCAAGTGGTCACTTTACATGGGATTGGTTGTATTTACTTTGGTCTGTGATGATATCAAGTTTGGCAGTTTTTTTAGCATTAATTAAACAATTTAAGTTAATTAATAGCAAAAATATTTCACTGTTTTCCAAACAAAGTAAGGTTAATTTAACCGACGATAAATTTTTTAAAAAACTATTATTTTTCATCATATTGGCTAGTATTGTGTTTTTTATGATCCCAGAAGTCAGTTGGCATTCTATTATGCTTAAATACGGGTTTTTATTAATCATTACAACAGCAATATTACCCTTATTTTTATACTTTACTTTTTCATTTTTAAATAAGTTGATAAGACGTTACCAAATAAATTATATATTGCAAGATTTACAAAACCAGATCTCAATTCGTTTTTTACCTTTAGCCGCATTTTATATTGCCTTAACAACAAGCATTGCTGCTGCATTAATGGTTGCGAGCTTTGAGTCAGCATTTACTAAGTATTTAGATCAACATTTAGATGAAGATTTATATATAAGATTTAAAGTAGGAGAAAAAGGCAAAATTGAGCAGTGGTTAAATCAAAATACCAATGTAGATGAATTTGTTTTATATATAGATGCAAAAGCGCTTGTTGGCAAAGATACTGTTGCAGTGAATACTGTTAATTCAAAACGGCAATTAAGCTCAATCGTATTTAAATCTCAGGTCATGCAATCACTAGATAACGTACTAGAAAATGGCTGTTTCATAAATGAACAACTTGCATTAAGGCGTAATATTTTATTATCAGATAAAATTAAAATATCGCAAAACACATCAAAACACAGCCCATTTATATGTACTGTAACAGGTATTTATTATGATTATGGCAACCCTAGTTTTGAAATAACCTTAGCTAAGAAACTTGCAAAAATACATCTCAATGGGCTCAAAGAAATAGGTTTTGGTGTTTATTTTAAATCATTTGATGACACTATCATTGCTGACTTAGTTGAGAAATTGAATATAGATGACAGCCAACTATATCAGCCATCACAAATTAAAAAAATGGCAATAAAAGTGTTTAAACAAACTTTTATTTTAACTCAAGCAATTGCCGTTGTTTTATTATCCATAGCTTGTTTTGGTTTGTTTTTATCTGCAAATAACCTTGAACTGGCAAGAAAGTCACAACTGTATATCTTAATTAGTCTTGGGTTTAGTAAATCAGCTTTATTTGTTCATATGTTAGTGCAATGGTTATTACTTGCTTGTGGCTGTATTCTATTGAGTTGGCCTATTGCGAGCATTTTGGCTGACGTTTTGGTTTCAAAGGTTTTACCTAGCTCTTTTGGTTGGTCAATGCCGCTATTATTAGAAACATCATCATTTGTAACTAGCAGTATCATAGGGTTAGTGTGTTTAGTGCCAGCCTTATCCTTAGTGCTTAGAAAAGTAAACTTTAAAGGCCGATTATGAGATTGATAGTGTTAATAGCAGCGTTGTTAATTCTGGCCTGTGGCGAGCTTATCTCAGAGAACAACACAGAGCCAAAAAAATATGTGAGCCCATTACATCGCTTAGCCGACAGTTCTCAAAACTACGAAATGCCCTCAATTGATAATCAAATTAATTTTCCAGGGGCGCATTCACCTAAAAAGAATTATCGACATGAATGGTGGTACATTACAGCTAATTTAGTCACTGATGATGGTGATGACATTGCGGTGCAATGGACTTTGTTTCGCACTGCAATCAAGGGCAAACATTGGTACTTTGCTCACGCAGCACTTGGCAGTGACAAACAACATTTATCTGCATTTAGAAATGCCCGTGAAGAACTGGGTAATCTCGCTATCACTAATAACCCCTTTAGTGCTTCTATTGATGATTGGGAATGGCAGTCATCATCTGAGTTACTGCCAGCAAAACTAAACTTTGCTGGTTTTAAAAGTGAGAATAAGTGGCAAGTGCAACTGGATTTACAAGGTGCGAATCAATTCTATTTACAAGGTGAGCAAGGTTATAATAGTAAACATGCAAAGTTGCCAATCGCTAGCCATTATTACTCCCAGCCATTTATTAAAGCAGCAGGGCGGGTCCTACTCGATGGGAAGTGGCACAATGTAAAAGGAAAAGCATGGTTTGATAGAGAGTGGGGCTCCCAAATGTTAGCACCAGATCAGCAAGGTTGGGATTGGTTTTCTCTGCGATTAAAGCCTGAATTAGCTCTGATGGTTTATCGTATTCGTTCTGATAATAAAGATTTTATTTATGCCAGCTTAATGCATGATAATGGTGATATTGAAACACTTAGTCCAAAGGAAGTTAAACTGATTTCAATAACAAGTACAGTTCAGAGTACTTATCCAAATCACTTTCAAATTAAAATAAAAAAACATGAAATTGATATAGATGTGAAAACGATTAACAAAGATCAAATCATGCGTTTTGGCATTGAGTATTTTGAAGGCATGGTGAGTTTTACAGGTAGCCACACAGGCATAGGTTTTTTAGAAATGACAGGGTATTAGGTTTAAAAATGAAAAAGTTACATAAATATTTAGGTTTTATTATGGTCTTGCCCTTTATTGCTTGGGCTGTTACTGGAGTGTATTTTTTTATTAAACCAGGGTACAAAGATGCCTATGAAAGCCTACCAATAAAAACCTATGCCATTACTGATAACATTGAACTTAAAGGTAATGTAACTTGGTTTGAAACCCGAATAATGCGCTCGATTTTAGGCACTCATTTACTGGTGAAAAATGACTCTGGTTGGCAACACATAGATTTAAATACGTTAAAGATCATAGAAACCCCCACTAAACAGCAGATTGAAACTTTACTCAAAGATGCGATTGCTCATAACCCACAAAGGTACGGTAATATTTTAAGTATTGATGGTTTAAATATCATCACAGATACAGATGTAAGGATCAGTTTAAACTGGAATAATATGAGTTTATATCAACAAGGAAAAGATACAGATTTCATAAATAACATGTATAAAATTCATTATTTACAATGGACTGGCATTGATTCAATAGACAAAATTTTAGGCATTATTGGTCTTATATTCGTTTTATTATTAGCTTTTTTAGGGATAAGAATGTCTATAGGTTATAAGAAATCATTATTTAATTAATCGGTACAATCTGTTACTGTATTTGTGCTTTTATTCCAGATATCATCAAGGAAGAATATGAAATTTAAAAAACTAAGTTTAGTAATAGCCTTATCGTTACCACTGTTTGTTAATGCCAGTGATTTAAAGGAAGTGAATACACAATTTAAAGAAGCTTATCATCAATATCAAGCAGCGATAAAAACAACAGATAAAAAAAAGCAGCTTGAGTATGCAAAGTTATCTTATGAACTTGGCAAAAAAGTTTATGGTGAGCAAGATATCAATACAGCGCGTTTAGGCTTTAATTTAGGCTCAATTTATAATAATTCACACAAGTCAGAGCAAGCTAAAGAAGTGCTAGCGCCTTTAATTGATATATATAAAAAACAGTTAGGTAAGTATCATATTGAACTTGTCGATTTATATTTTGCTTATGCTAAGTCACTGCCTTATAAAAAGCGTGACTTGGCTATACGTTATTATCAAAAAGTACTGACAATAATAGATGAACAACCAGAAGAAGATCCTTTATTAAAAGCCGTGATCACCTTAGATGCGGGTATTGAATTATTGGCCATAGGCTCAAGAAAAAGTAAAATGATTTTAGATGCGCAAGCGTATTTAATTGAGCAGTTTCCCGCAAACGATAAACGGGTTGTAAAAGCCAATTTTTATGCGGGTAAATATTATTTAGCACGTAAAAAATATGATAAATCTACAGAACACTTTGAATCAAATTTAGCTGTATTTGAAGCATTAGAAGGGCCGACACACCCATTAGAGCTCAGTACCCATGCCTTTTTAATTAATGCACTGGAAAAGTCGGGTAAAAGCGATGAAGCAACTAAGCATTGTATCGCGATAGGTAAAATGAGACCTTGGGATGATAATCAAGATTTAAGGCCTTTATATCGTGTTGAACCAAAATATCCTATCAATATGGCAAGATCTGGACAGTCAGGATACGTTCAAATTGAATTTACAATTTCTGATTTTGGTTTTGTGACTGAAACAAAAATTTTAACGCCTGATGAGTCTAAAGGGTTTCATAAAGCGGCCTTAGCTGCATTAGATAAATGGCGTTATGCACCTAAGTTTGAAAATGGTGTAGCGGTTGAAACAACGGCTAAAGTACAGCTAGATTTTAAAATCGCCCGTTAGTAATTTATAAAACGATTTAATAAAGCCCTAATAATGTTTTTGTTAGGGCTTTTTTGATCAAGCGTTTTTAGTTTTAAGCTTTTGAAATTGAAAAGCAGAACCTAATAAAATACACCCTATAAACATAAATGCGATTACTTTTTGCAGTACAGTAAAGCCGCTAATATCCCACAATAAAACTTTTGATGTTGCAATAACAAAATAACCAATACTAATAGGCATCAACCATAAATATTTAGTTTTTAAAGTATGGAACAATAAATTTGTACCATGTATCACCAGTAAAATTGAAATTAATGGGCTGGTTAGCTTAAGTTCATAAAGGTATATAAGGCTTAAATAAATTGAGGTTAAGCAAAAGTGGCACATTAATATGCTCGATTTTTGTTTTAATCCTAACCTACGTGTTAATACAAATCGCGGTTTTTGGGTATAAGACATAAAAAATAGACTAAACAATAATGGTATATATATAACAGCGATCGATGAAAGATTGCTAAGCTGATTTATATCGCTATATAACCATAACCCTAAGGTTAAACATAAGCCTGAAAGCCAAATATACCTATGGATAGTGCCATAATAAGGCTTCATTCTGGTATTAAAATAAGGTAATAAGATCAGTGCATAGCAATAAATAATGGTACTGAATAAGCCATAATAAGCACTATTTGTTATGCCAAATACAAAAATTAAAAGACTTATGCCCCAAAAAATGCAAACAGCTGAAAAAACCGATACAACTTTGTTTTTGAATATATTTACTGATGACGTTACTTGATGGCTAAAAGATTTTGATACCAATAACAGCGACAGTAGTAATACACAGCCAAGTAGTAATGCGCTTAAACCGTATCCTTGCCAGTTTTCAAAACGAATTAAATAACAGGCAAATATGCTTGCTGATGCTGCTGTCAATATCACTAACTTGGCCATCAGCCACAATACAGGGCGCTGCAGTTTATAATAAATAAAAACTGATAATAATGCTGAACCCCATAAAACTAGAGGCATCACTTCAGGTGATTGTCTATAAACCGAAGGTAAAAAACATATAGGCAGTATGATAAAAAATGTCGTATCTAGATGTTGTGCTATTTTAAATAAGGTACTTTTTGTGAATAGTTTACGATAGAAGTAGGCTATTAACCACAAGGCAATAAAAGCTTCAATACGGGCAATCTGTCCTATTAATGTTTGTGTTTTAAAGTGAAAATCACCCATATATAAACCACTGGCAATCACAGGTATAAGCAATAACAACCAATGTAGAAAAGCGATTTTTTCTAATTTAGGCCAATTAAACTTATGGCTAATAACAATCAGGCCAAATAAGGGTATCAAGGCAAATAGCCAAAAACCCTTATCATAGATACAAGCAATGCTTGTCATAAATAATAGAGACAGCAAACAAAAGCTCAATTGATTTAAATAATTTTTAAATACTTTTTCTTTGTAAGAAATCACCCTGATATTTATATTTAATAAAATAGGCATCACAAAACTTAAAGCTACAATGCTGACTAAGTTTAAATACCCCAAATTAAATTCTAATGATACTAATAGCGGCATTGGTGCTATAGCATCAAAAAACCAAATACATATATTTAAAATAGCGCTCAGAGATGAAACTAACAGCAATAAATAGGCTTCTATTCGAACGCTATAAAAATTAAAGCGTAAGCCAAGATATAACAAAATAAGGCCTTCAATGCCCCACACTAAACTGAGTAGTTCTGTAGAGATTAAAACTAATAATGCCGTTCCAGTGAAAAAGCCAGAGATCAGTAAGGCAATAATTTTAAAATCTTTGTTTATAAGTGATTTGAAACCTGTGATTTGACAAAAGAGAAATACAGAAGCAGCTAAAAAAGCATTAAATAAAAGTAATAAACCATACTGCTGTGAAGATGAAGAAACTTGCTCAAGCGTTACTAACATAAAGGCTAAAGAGATACATAATTGAATTAAACAGTTTTGCCGACTTGTTTTAAACTTAAACCACTGAAAATAAAGATTTAAGCACATTGTATAAAAAAACAAATGCACTAATAAAATAGCGGTAATTGATTGACTATTGTGTGCTTGTAATAATACAAATTCTACTAAACCAATGCTTAAAACAAAGCTGATCTGAGCTAATAATTGCCAACGTATGGAAAAGGCTATCACCATTGCACCTATGCAAATAAGTAATAAAAATGAAAGATAAAGTAGGGGAGAGCTGCTAATAATTGAAGTTAAGAAAATAGGGGATAATGCGCCACCTAATAAGCTAATAAAAGCCACAATACGTGTTTCATAAACCTTAGATAAAATATAGCCAGTAGCACAAATCAAAACTAATAAAGAGAAGGTTTTTAAGTCTGATATCAGTTGATAATAAGGGCCTAAAAAATAACTACATAAATATAATAAGATCACACTTAAACCTATCAAACTTGCACAATACTCAGACATGTCATGGCGTGTTTTATGTAGCCTTATGGCAAATATTAAAACGGCTAAAGCACTCAAATAGCCAATGCTGACTTTACCTAAAGGTGGAAGATATTCATTAAATGAGTATTGCAGTAAATATCCAAATCCCATCACTAAAGTGACAATACCAGCGAGCGTTAAAAAGAACACCGGTGCTTTACCTTGTTTTTTATAGTGTGTATATATTTTTGTAAATGAACTCAATAAGCTTGTAAAGGGGCCTAAAATTGTTGATACAAGCGGTTCTAATATTTTATTAATAATACCTTGAGTAAATGAGCCCTTTTTTACAACTACCGTTTTTAAGCTTGCTGATTTATTATCGTGTAAACTTTTTAAATTGAGCGGTTTATTGACTGTGCTTGTTTGAGGAAGCGTACTTTCAAATTTAATTGGTTGTTCTTGGTTTAAATTATCTTTTGGATTAGCTGAATGAGTCTCTACATGCGCATTTTTGTGTGTATTAACTGCTGTAGTATCATTTGAACTTTCTTGAATGATAGTTTGAGGCTTTAAATTATTCCTTTCTAATAATTTGACTCTAGTTTGTAGTTTTCTATTACTATCAAATAGATAAATAAGGCTCGCGAATATAATCCCATATATATATTCTTCAGTAGCAATACCAATAAGAAAAATGAGCAATGCAACTATCATCATAAATTTTAAATCCTTTTTTCTTTTATTATAGATTATGGAATTTATTGTAAATTTACAATTTAGTTTTAAATAATTTACCAATTAAACTGCTATTATTAATATTCAGATTGTAGAGATAACAATAATAAACCTATGAAAAAAATACTTTTATTCGTTTTAACTGGATTAGTTTTGCTAATGCAGCCAGTCAGGGCTTCACAAAAAAATACGGTTGATACTGTACAAAACAAAATCGATATTATGATGCAAGATACGGCTTCATGGCTCGATAGTTTTGCCAGTAACAAAAGAGTGAATGATAAAGCCTCTGCAAATGGTTATTTACAACTAGGTTGGTTACCCAGAACTGCTGATTTAGCAGATATCGAGGCTAAATTTAAAGTGCGCTTAAAGCTGCCTAATTGGAATGATAAAATAGCACTGGTGATAGATAATGATGATGAAGATGACTTAAAGCTAGATTATGAAGCTGATGCCATTGAAAAAGATAAAGAAGATATTAATTTAGCTGTGCAATACATTAAAGATCTCAATGAGAACTTAAAAATCAAAAATAGAATTGGCATATCACGTTCACAAATATACGCACGTAGTGAATTACAACGAAAATGGCAATTTGATAGTTACCAAATTCAATTAACCCCTAGGCTTGATTATTTTAGTAGTGATGGTTGGGCACCTTCAGTTAAAGGAGCAATCTCTTATCCGCTTGAAAATAGTGGTCTATCATTATCTGCAAGTTGGCAAAAGGTACAATCAGAGCAATATGCACGTAAAAAAGTTGGCTTTTATCATATAAAAAGCCTTAAAGATGAGCAGTTGTTAGTGACCGGATTGCAATACAATTACAATAAAAATTCAGATCAAAGTTATTTAGCCTCGGTAAGATTTAGAGATCTTTTTTACAAAAAATGGCTGTACTTTGAGTTGGAGCCTTTTTTAGAATTTAACCAAATAAATGATTATAAAACTGAAGTAGGCATTGCCTTACGCTTTATCGGTTATTACGGGAAATAACGCTATTAACATGTGCTTATGACTGCATTGGAATTAATTACTAATATTTAGTTGTAATTCATATTTCATCCATATTTGTATTATTAAATATCATCATTGTGACATTGCGATGATATTAATTATGAGCAACAGCTTAAAAATTAAAAATAGAAACCAGAAAATATATAACTCATTATTAAATTTAGGAATTGATTTGAGTTTATCGCAATTGATGACAAGGCAAGAGTTTGAATCTATGACTGATTTTCCGTCAGTGCTCACTATGATGTGCCATGACTTATCACTTAAAGTTTCATTTCGTAAACAGATTGAGTTAGCATTAGAGAGTTATTCAGCATAATAGAAGTAGTAAGTTATGAATCATATATTAATCGTTGAAGATGAAATTGAAATTGCCAGTCACTTAGCGCGCTTTTTTCAAGCTTCAGGTTTTACAACCTCTCATTTAAAAGATGGCTTGGATGTTATCTCTGAGGTAAAAAGAACCTCTCCAAGTTTAGTCATACTAGATGTTATGTTACCCGGTAAAGATGGTTTTACTTGCTGCAAAGAAATTCGCACCTTTTCTGAAGTGCCAATCATCATGCTTACCGCAAAAGTAAATGAAGTAGATCGACTTATTGGTTTAGGTGCTGGCGCTGATGATTATGTCTGTAAACCATTTAGTGCGCCAGAATTGGTGATGCGTGTTAAAGCGATTCTAAAACGTACCAAAGGGCAAATTTGTTCGCAAACCTTGTCTGTTGATAAAGATAAACAGCTGGTTTTATATAAAAATGTAAAAGTAAACCTGACTGCTTTAGAGTACGCATTATTCCTATTATTATTTAATTCTCCCGAGCGAATTTATTCACGAGAACAAGTCATTGATTTAGCTTATCCAGATTTGCGGGATATTACAGATCGTGCCATTGATAGTCACGTAAAAAATATTCGTAAACGTTTTAAGCAATCTGGCGCAGAAGAAAGGATAATTGAATCTGTATATGGTGCTGGATATAAACTGGTATTACCTTAGTGCGATTTTATTTTACTATTTTATTATTAGTTTCTTTTTCTGTTTTAGCTCAAAATGATCTATCTCATAAAATAGAGATCGCTTTTAAACATCACGATAATAATATTAAAGTCTCTCAATTAAAATCACTCAATAGCACAGTCTTTACACAAACAGATTATAAAATTAAAACTCGATATTTAAGATTGTTATCTCGAAGTTTAAGAGGTATATCTGAATTTGAACAAGCTCACCTTACAATTGATCGTGCTATAAAAATAGTTAACAAGCATCAAAATAAATATGAATTTGGCAAAGTAGCCCATACCAAAGGGGTTATTTATTTAAAAGAGTCAAATTATCCAGCTGCAAAAAAATGGTTGTCACAGGCTTTAGCCATATATAAAGAGCATGGTAAATTTGATGATGAAGTTAATGCAACAAGGCGCTTGGCTAGCGCTTATCGAAAAAGTGCGCAATATAATATTGCATTAAACCTTTTAACCCCATTACTTTTAAGAAAAGAACAGGTTTTAGATAAAGCTGAGCTTGGGCATTTGTATCGCAGTATCGCTAATATTTATGCTAGTTTGCAATTGTTACCTGAGTCTTTAGATTTAGAGCTAAAAGCGTTAAAAATATTTACTGATGCGGGATTTTCAGAAGATAAGCAGGCGGGTAGCTATTATGCTATCGCGGAATTATACCGACAGCTAGAGGATTTTAACTCGGCTAAAATATATTTTAGCAAAAGTTTAGAGTTAGATGTTAAATCTGGCGATAGCAGTTACATAGGCCATAGCCAAGTTAAAATGGCACAAGCAACCCTTGGGTTAAATCAAATCGCACTGTCTTTGGATTATGCGACTCAAGCATTAAATACTTTTAGTGAAATAAACAGTGAAAGAGATCAAGCTTGGGCCAAGTCAAATATCGCGTTAGCTTATGCAAAAAAGAAACAATTCAAACTAGCTGAAAATTATTTTGAGCAATCATATCAGGTCATTAGTAAACGAGAAGGCGATAACAGTTTACTTTCTTCTATTTTATATAATTTAAGTGAAACCAAGTTCAACTTACAAAAATATAATGAAGCAAGAAAGTTTGGCTTAGAATCTTTAAACCTACTTAATCAAGTTCCATACTTAAAATATAAAGTTAAAACATTAGAAGTATTAGTTAAGGTAGAGCTTCATGATAAAAATTATAAACAGGCATCTGAATACCAAACTTCACTTTTGAATGCTTTAAAAAAACTTAATACTGAAGTTTATAATAACAGGTTAAGTGTATTACAGAGCTCACTTGATACAGTTCATAAAGACTTAGCGATTAAAGCGTTAGAGCTAGATAAAAGTCATAAACAAACTTTGTTAGATCAAAATAAACTACAAAATCAGGTCACTATTTTAATTTATTCCATCATAATAATACTGTTATTAGGTTTAATATTAAAGCTTTGGCATAAACGAAAAATAACGAATGTAGAAAAGCGTTTATTAGCTGAGTCAATGGAGCGAAAAAAAGCTTTATTTTCAGATATATCCCATGATTTACGAACACCATTAACAGTTTTAAAGTTACAGCTAGAATCTTTAGAGTTTGGTTTAGTAAATGATAAAGATGCAGAATTCAAAAGCATGCATGAAAAAATTAATCAATTAAATCAATTGGTAAGTGATATAAATGAACTTTCACTTATGGATGATGATTCAATGAATATCATAAAAGAGCCATTTAAGTGTAAGTTGTTAATTTCTGGTTTTTCAAATGAATTTAAAGCATTAGCCTGTGATTTTGATTATACCGAAGAGATAATACTGAATGATAATGTGATGCTGTTTGCTTGTAGAAAGAAAATCCAGCAGGTATTAGCCAATTTAGCCTCAAACTCGATAAAATATACAGATCCCCCTGGCCGCATTCATTTTTCATGTAAACAAAAAAATAATAAATTAGTTTTAAGTGTTTCAGATGCGTCACCAGGTGTGCCAAAAAAATCACAGCAGAAAATTTTTGAGCGTCTCTATACTGAGGAGGCCTCCCGAAATAAAGATTTAGTTGGTAGTGGCTTAGGTCTAGCAATTTCTAAAAGTATTATCGAAATGCATGATGGTGCGATTAAGGCGAAAGAAAGCCGTTTAGGTGGTCTTAAAGTGATTATTTCTTTACCTTTATATAAAAATGAAACCTAAGTTTTAAATAAACCTCACTTTAAAAGTATTAATCATTCAAAAAATTACTTATGATCTTTTTTTTACATTATTGAAATGAATGAAGTGACAGAACAAAAAATATTTATTATTGGTCTGCCTCGTACAGCGACAACAAGTGTGTGTGCGGCAATGTTAGAGTTAGGTTTTAAAACAGCTCACACAGCATATACAAATCAGTCGATGAATGATGCTCAAGTGATAGCGGATACGCCAGTATTTTGTGATTATCAAAAGCTTGATATTGAATTTCCAAACGCCAAATTTATTTACTTAGAACGTGACTTTACTGCTTGGCTACCTTCAATTAGACAGCTATTAATACGTATGTATAAAAATTTGCAGCGTACAGATGGTGG
>Ga0209395_1006391_pt1 | contig 12780 bp, 12 predicted proteins | sample GOMGulsemesocosm_3_FD_184635 | JGI IMG/M metagenome (GOLD analysis project Ga0209395, IMG submission 184635) | Methane-oxidizing microbial communities from mesocosms in the Gulf of Mexico - GOM9D Gulf of Mexico (SPAdes) (version 2) | ecosystem: Environmental > Aquatic > Marine > Cold seeps... | reverse complement strand
AGGATTTTGTTGAAGAGATTTTAGGTAAAAGACTAGGAATCAAGGTTATTCATGAAACCTGCCCCTGGGCCCGCTGTCAGCAATTGGTGAGAGAGGGATTAAAAGATGGTTTCTTTACAGTACCTACCCCGCAAAGAGCTCAATACACAAAAGCCAGTAGCCTGCCCTTTTATGTAACGCATTTTGTGATGCACACCAGTAAAAACAATCCAAATATCAAGCACCTTAAAACAATTACGTCATTAAAGGAGTTGGAAAAAACACAGAGTATTAGACACATCCACATGCTGGGTTCAGGTTGGCATATAAATGCACTTAAGAACATGAAAAACATATCGACAATCCCTGATGCATCTAATATCCCTATGATGCTTAAATTACTCCGGGCTGACCTCTATATCGAACAGGCAGAAATGTTCAGATACCAAGCAAAAAAAGCTGGCGTACTTGATGAGCTGGTAACGCTTAATGAAACCTCAATCAGAAAACTAGGTTGGCATATTTTTATTGGTAATAAATCTAAATATCAAGCTCTAATACCAAAAATCAACCAGGTCTTAGCGAGATTGCATGCCAGTGGTGAATTAGAAAAAATAAAGCAGAAAATATTTTTAAAGTACGGAATCTATCTACCAATATCTAATTGATTTATGAGATTCAACGTTTCCTCACTGGTCATTATGAGATATTGAGTATTAGTTCCTCGATGAGGAGCATGCTCTGCACTATTAAAATGACTTTAAACCTTTTTAAGTTAGCTAGGAAAACCTGAAGATAATAAATCTGAAAACAAATATTCGATTGAATATCCCTTTGCCGTTGCATGCCAAACCAACTAAGCATAGGTTTTTTCATAATTATTAATCCATCAAGAAGCCTCTATCCGGAAGCAGCCAACAAGTCCCAAGCGCTCCTGGCATACAGGATTATTTTTTGATTGAGCCAGACCCTGCTAAAACTATAACAAAGAGCACCAACTATCCTGTACACACAGGATACTTACGTTTTACAAGAAAGCTAAACGATTAATAGAGCTGAAATCTTGTTTCTGCTAGATAGAGCTGAAATCTTGTTTCTGCTAGATAGAGCTGAAATCTTGTTTCTGCTAGATAGAGCTGAAATCTTGTTTCTGCTAGATAGAGCTGAAATCTTGTTTCTGCTCTATTTTCATTGTCAGCACGCAGGCAAAGGGACTCGCTATTTGCGTCCATTCTTCTGCGGGTGTAACTGCTTAGACTTTGCTTATAATAATCACAGGGTACATCTAGGGGCTTATTCGATACTTAGATGATTAATATAGGTGTATTTAGTCAAAACAATTTGGATGCTAACAGGATGGAACTAAACGAGGATAAAGTCAAAAAGAGTATCTACAAAAAACTGATCATTAAAATAGTATTGTTTAGCTCTGTGGTTACTGTTTTATTGACTTTAATTCAGCTTTATAGCGACTATTTATCTGATATTCAACGTATTGAAAGTGTACAGCATGATGTTTTATCTTCTTATGCTGAACCATTACAATTGGCCTTGTGGTCACTCAACTTCCCGTTAATTGAAAATCAGATAAAAGGTATTTCTAAAATCAGCAATATTAATAGCATTAGAATCATAACATCGAATGGAAAAATTTGGCAGAAAGGTGAGCATAAACAAAACTATGTTGTTGAAAAAACAATAGAATTAAAGCACAACTATTCCGCCAATAATGAACTGCTATTAGGCAGCGTAATAATACAGTCTGATCTAGTTATCGTTTACCAAAGGTTACTAAAAAAAGCACTTTTTATCTTACTCTCAAATGGAATTAAGACATTTTTAGTCGCTGTCTTTATTGTATTCTTAGTTAGAAGCATGATAACTAATCCTCTAGCCAGCATTTCGAAATATATAAAGAAATATAATCCTCTTGAAAAAAGGAGCTTAACCCTCAACAAGGGACATGATTCTAAAAGTGCTGACTATGATGAAATTGATCAAGTTATAGAGTCGATCAACGTTATGAATTTAGAGGTTCATAACTCTTACGGTGAAATAAATAAGCTGACTAAAGTACTCGAAAACACCGTGTGCGAGAGAACAAAAGAGCTTGAAAGTTTATTAGAGATTAGCCTGACCGACGCATTAACAGGTGTAGCCAACAGACGTAAGTTTGACGAAGAGCTTGCGAGTGAGTGGCGTCGGGCGAAACGAGACGGAACAGATCTGAGTCTAATTCTGTTAGATATAGATGAATTTAAAGCCTACAACGACAATTATGGCCACCCCTCAGGTGATGATGTACTTTGCTCTTTGTCAGCCGCTATGAATAGCCATGCGCTGCGAGCAACAGATCACTTTTGTCGCTACGGTGGTGAAGAATTTGTCTTATTGACTGCCAACTCATCATCCGGGGAGGCACTATTAATGGCTGAGAAATTACGTGATTGTGTTGAACGCTTAGCACTGCCACACAACTACTCAAGTACAAGTAGTGTGGTCACAATTAGCTTGGGTTTGGCAACTTTCACCCCCGCTGAAGGTGGGAATTGCATAGATTTATTGAAAGCAGCAGATGTTGCTTTATATACTGCTAAAAACGACGGCCGCAATCGCGTAAAACTTTTTCAGCGCTAGTAGTTCAGGTTTTAACTTGCAGATTTATATTCCTAACCCGATATGTCTTTACATTCAATCCATTGCGATAGGTCTAATTCAAATTATTTAACACCTGGGCTATGGAGCTGTTCAGTGCCGTTAAGTAACCTTGCTCTATCACTCTCACAAGCCTGACCCTGATACAAAGCGCTTGTCTAGGACCTAGGATTGACGCGGTCATTAGCGCAAGCTGAAAATAATGATAATACATCTTATCTTGTCAGGCTTTTGGTGCTCCATTGCATAACCACTTTAAACGCGGGGCTCCAACTAATAATGCAATTATTACCACACAGGTGGTGCCGGCACTAAATTGCGTTGACCAAATATACCAAGGTGCGATAGCCGCTACAAAATATAAAGAGAGTTCAATAGCCACCCGCACTATACCTTTGGTCGCAATAATAACGTTTCGTTTATCATTGCGCGTTGAGAAAATTGCGGGCAATCCTACTAAAACAATCAGTGAAGGCGCTATTAGCCAAGTAGAAAACATCGATGCCAGCCACGGGCCAGCTACCCAGGCAATAATTTCTACCGCGAACCTGAGACTACTATTATAAATAGTATCGTAAGGGTGACTGAATAATTCTTTTTCGCAGAGCACAAAACCTCCAGTTTATTCTCTAAAAACTTAATCATTTGTCTATATAATTAGCTAACAATCATATGCACGAAATTTATGTCAAAGCATGCAGCTGCATAATGCTCGCTAATTGGTAGAACTAAGTAGTGGCACTATGAGTTTGCTCAGCTACTTGATTCATCTGTTGAGCTAAGGCCAAAATCCAATTTCGTATCTCGCTTGCTTTACGGTTAAGTAATTCTTGTTCTTGATAGATAAGCCCGTAATGAGAACCGTCTTTTTTAAAACCATAAGGAGCGTTGAGCCTTCCTTTGTTAATTTCATTCAATACCAATACTTTAGGACACATCGCCACGCCCAAACCACTGAGGGCAGCCTCAACCATTAAGAAGTGATGATCGAGAATCATATGCTCTTTCGGTGCAGGTATATGCGGGTTATCCCTGAGCCAATCCTGCCATGCATCCGGGCGAGTTTTAGAACTCAGTGCCATATAGTTGCCAGATTGAAAATACTCAGACTGCTCTTTGGTTAAAACAGGTCCCATTTCTTCATCAAATAGCTTGTCCACTTGCCAATGGGGGTTAACGTTAAAGTCCATTCGCCGTAAAGCTAAGGTAATGCCTTCGCGTTTGAAGTCAAACGTACCACCGCCAACCGAGAGATTCAGTGCTATATCTGACTCTTTTTCCTGGATTGCGCCCAAGTGCGGGATAAGCCAATGCATCGCCAGAGAGCGCTCACACGACAATACAATTGTCGGTGTATTTGGTGTGCTCTGCATCTCTTCTAAGGTCTGGGTCAGTGTCTGAAAAAAATCATCCATCACTTGCCCAAGCTTTTCGCCTTCATGGGTGAGCTTCACACCTCGACCAACGGGCTTGAGCAACTGCACATCAATGTCACTGGCTAACTTTGAAACCCGACGGCTGATAGCGCTATGAGTGAGTGCCAAATCGTCAGCGGCAGCGCGAACCGAGCCCAGTCTAGCAACCGCCTCAAATGCTCTTAGATCATCCAAAGAAGGTATTTTTGAACGCTTCATCTCTATCATCTCCAATTACAAGTGTTTAAGTATAGCTATATTAGTGATGTGACATCACCAATACTTGTCAGTTTTTAGCGCTTTTTTTACTTGCCTGTTTTTAATATTGTTTACTCATTGACAACAAAATGAGTACAGGCCATGAATATCGGCATAATTGCAGACGATTTAACCAGCGCAGCAGATGCATCACTACCTTTCTTCAATGAAGGTGCGAGCTGTGAAGTGGTGCGTAAATATCACAATAACAAAAAAGCTGATGTGCTCTCAATAGATTCGAATAGCAGAAACCTTACACAAGCAGATGCCAGTGAAGTTGTCGGTAAGTTCTCAGCGTTACTAGCGCACCGAGATATCTTGCTAAAAACAGTAGATTCAACCTTGAGGGGGCATATTAAGGCAGAAATAAAGGCCGCATTTTTAGCCAGTAACAGAGCGCAGATTGTTATTGCCCCGGCATTTGCGGCAGCGGGTAGAACCACAATTAATGGTTATCAATATGTGGACGGTATGCTGGTTGCCAATTCCAACTATAAAAATGATCCTGCTCACCCCTGCAAACACTCACGTATCACAGATCTTATAGACTCGTCTTTGGGGGAAGCTGTCATCTTGCCTGAAGATGCCGATGCCGTAACTGTAGAGCGTGCTATGCAAGCACATCAGGTAATTATTTTAGACGCGCAAAGCCAAGCGTCTTTAAACCGCTTAGTCTCTTATATAGCAAATCCAAACAAGGTGCTGTGGGTTGGCTCTGTCGGTTTGTCCTACGCGTTAGCTAAAGGGTGTCAGTTTGCTACGCAAAGGCCCCCCTATCTTACTGAATGTAAAAAGGCGCTGGTTGTTATCGGCAGCGCTAATGATATTAGCCGAGAGCAAAAAAATGCGCTGCAACACCCCGCGATTATGTTAGATCAAAAGGTTGATAGCTTAATCACATTTCCAGATATCGCCATTATTTCGGCACCGGCACAGAGCGTGGGATCCGCTAAATTACTACTGCAACAACTCTCCCTACAAGCAGCAAACGTCCTAAAAGCTGGAAAATACAGCGCACTCATTGCCACTGGTGGTGAAACCACCAATGCCATTTTGGAACAACTCGGCGTTGCAAGCTTTTCAATTGTCGACGAATTCGAACCTGGATTCCCTGTCGGTATTGCTGCAGATGCCGGCCTTCCCGCTCCCTTAATGATCGGGTTAAAGGCAGGTGGATTTGGTACGCCAACGTCTTTGAAGAATGCGTTAGATAAACTAATAAAACGTTAAAAATAGGATTTGCATAAATGAAATCAGCAAACAAACCAATAGCAGTCACCATGGGGGATCCATCGGGTATTGGCCCTGAAATTACTGTCAAAGCGATCACAAAACTGGCCAATTCAACCCACTGTATCGTCATCGGTGATCCGCTGGTCTTTGAGGCAACACTTAAATTACTGAAGAGCGAAGCAAGCATAAACCTTATTGAGCAGCCTGCAGACGCTATATTTAAACCCCATGTTATAAATTTACTAGCCAGTAGCCTGCTTGTTGAGTTGCCCGTCGTGGGACAAGTAGATAAAAACAGCGCTCAGGTGGCGTATGACGCCATCATCAAAGCGATAGAGTTAGCGAACATGGGGGCTATCAGCGCGATCGTCACAGCACCGATTAATAAGGAAGCGCTATTTGCTGCTGGCATAAAATTCCCAGGTCACACTGAAATTTTAGCCCAGTTCGCAGCTGTCGAAAACGTGGCGATGATGCTGGCAAATGATGAGATACGCACTGTGTTGGTCACCATTCACTGCTCACTTTTAGCGGCGATAAAGAATGCAGATTTTGCCGCCCAAATGCGAGCAATTAAATTTGCCTATGAAGGTGGTCGAAATTTTGGCTTGAAAAATCCAAGAATTGCGGTCGCAGGGCTAAACCCTCACGCAGGTGAAGGCGGATTATTTGGCAATGAAGAAGAAACTATCATCATACCTGCGATTAAAAAGGCACAAGAGTTAGGCATGGACGTCAGTGGCCCCTGGCCTGGTGACACTGTTTTCATGCAAGCCAGAAAAGGGGCATTTGATGTTGTTGTCGCTCAATATCATGACCAAGGGTTAATACCGGTTAAATATCTGGGCATTGAAAATGGCGTGAATATTACCCTTGGCCTGCCGTTCATTCGCACTAGCCCTGATCACGGCAGCGCCTTTGATATTGCAGGTAAAGGTATTGCTGATGCCCAGAGTCTTGAGTTGTCTATTAAAAGAGCTGTCGAGTTGACAGAGTACAAAAATGAGGAAAAATAAGATGCACACAACCAATAGTATCAATGTAGATTTCATTTTTATGCTGACAGAGTCTGATAAAACGGTGGCTGATGCTCAGCAGCGTTTGCAAGGTGTGTTAGCAGGTGGCGCAAAGCACATTGGTTTTAAAGATGTAGGGCTGCCATTTCCTGAGCTACGTAGATTGGCTAAATCCATCAAAGAGGCTGGAGCATCGCTCTATTTAGAAGTAGTCAGTTTGGATGAAGAGAGTGAAATAAAATCGGCAAAGGCTGCGATGGACTTAAATGTCGATTACTTAATGGGGGGCACTCGTCCCAAGGTCATAGCGCCGCTAGTTAAAGCACACTCGCTCAAATACTACCCATTTCCAGGCAAGATTATTGGCTATCCCAGTATTCTTAGTGGGACAATCAGTGACATTGTTGAAAGTGCCATAAACATGGCTGCTATCAATGGTGTTGACGGTCTAGACCTATTAGCTTATCGATTTGATGGTGACGTGCCAGCGTTAATGAAAGCAGTCTGCAGCGCATCGTCAGTACCGGTTGTGATGGCTGGGAGTATTGATAACGAAGAGAGAATTCGGATTGTACATGCAGCAGGTGCTGCTGGATTTACTGTCGGCACGGCCGCTTTTAATGGAGACTTCCCCGCTCAAGAATCAGGATTAGAGGCTCAAGTTGCTTGTATTTCTTCAATTAATCAGCAAGTTCTGCGCGAAACTAAGCGTACTAAATTAGCCGGATAATGAGCAAACAGCTTTCCAAGTCAATAAAATGCAGCTAAGACATTGGCTAAAACAGTCTTCCTAATGAGTGATGAAAAAGAAGATAATTACTTTTACAGCTTTGATTGCTCTATTAGCTTTATCACTGCTTATAGCCCTAAGCTTGGAGGGAAAATACAGTTGGCATAGTATCGTTATTGACGGGCGCGCGCCAACTGTCATTTTTTCGTTTAAGCCCGCAGCTATACGCTTGAAGATGCTAAATCATGCTCTTTTGGTATTAATAAAGCAAATAATCGTTCACTCGGTTTATCCTTTTAATATATTGAGACCTCTGCATAACGTAGCGAATGAAGATAAGACAAGGCAAAAACAAGCGAAATAGCGGAGTCAGTGTGCCCCTGTTATTGGGTATTACTGGTGTAAATGAGCATATTGAGCTTGTTTTTAACGCCGTTTTATCAAATGCAGTAGTTATGCTGAGGTCTCATCAATTAACAAGTATCAATGAGCTTAAATATTTAACATTAATAGATGAACATACATGATTATTACAAGGCTAAACTCATCGGCTGATAGCTATATCGCCAGCGGTTTATTTCCACAGATTAGGTTGCAAAAATGTACTGTTCATCTCAGCCGTGCTAGATTTAATAAGACTTCAGCATAATCACTGTACTCTAAAATTTGGCGATATCAATGGGTGCAAGGTACGTATTGACCCTTATAACGCGCCAACATAAAGACACATTGACTACGCTACTTAGCCAATTTTTGCCCAGTATTCTACGCGTTAGCAATATTATGCAGAGGTCCTTTGATCGTTACTTTTAGTGTTTAACACATGGAGAATTAGAAATGATTATTTTTCCCGATATAGAAATAATGGATGGCCAGTGCGTCAATTTACGCCACGGTGAATTTGAACAACCAATACGCTATGACATTTCCCCGATGCAAGCGGCTTTGAAATTTATTGAACAAGGGGCTACTTATCTTAATATTGTCGATTTAGATGGGGTGTTGCAAGGCGGTAAATACAACGCAGATATTATATGTGAGATCATTAATGAAGTGGATGTCCCGGTACAAGTAGCCGGTGGCATTCGCACGATGGCCGCAGCTAAGTGGTGGATAGATAAAGGCGCGCATCGTATCGTGCTAGGGACTGCTGCGGTTATGGATCGGCATTTTTTACAGGAAGTGTGCGCCCACTACCCCGGAAAAGTGGTCGCCAGTATCGATGAAAAAGATGGCCAAGTCATGGTCAATGGCTGGCGAGAATCAACCGCATTTACACCGTTAGAAGTCGGCCGAAACCTGCAAGAATCAGGTATCTGCGCATTAATTTACACTGACATTAACTTCGATAACAACCACCCAGAAGCTACTTTGGCCACTACTACCAAGATGGCAAGTGAATTGCGCATTCCGGTGATTGCCAGTGGTACAGTCAAAAACTTAGACGATATTTCAAGATTGCAATTACTGCCAAATATCGCCGGCGCAGTGGTCGGCAGAGCATTCTTTGAAGGTGAAATGACGCTATCTGATGCACTGGCTATCGCCTCTCAAGATGTGCCAAATCCAGGGATGCTCTGATAATAGCCCTGGCAATATTTTAGCAGGGCATTAAACCGTCGTCCCTATCTTGAGACACTCGCTAGGGTCCCTGCTTACTCACCTTAGTTTTTAGCTGTCAGCGTGAAACAATAATCACCAGAGCCGTATAGATAAATTGTTGTATTATCATCTTCGACAATTTTTAGCGGCGCCGTAGCGGCATCAAATTGGCGCCAGCGACGGGATAAAACGACTTTACCCTGACAATTAGGCGGGATTGAGATACGCCATTCTATGTTTTCTTTGTGATAGCGCCAGTGGCTTTTGATCAATCCCCGCCTCGCTTGATATTCAGCTTTAACCCAACCGATATCCCGATTAAAAATGGGCCTAAATATAATACTCTTAAAACCGGCATCTTCTTCATCCCAATCGATACCGGCCATGCGCGCGTACAACCATTCACCCACAGCACCGTAGGCGTAGTGGTTAAAGGAGTTCATCGCGACGCTTTGAAATCCTTTTTCGGCTGTCCAACCGTCCCATCGCTCCCAGATGGTAGTCGCGCCTTGCTTGATAGAAAACCCCCAACTGGGGTAGCTATCGTTTAAAAGTAACTGATAGGCAGTTTTCTCCTGCGCGATATCAGACAGCACCGGGCACAAATGCTTAACGCCTAAAAAACCGGTTTGTAAGTGATTGTCGGCGCTCTTTAGCGTACGCACTAAGTGTTTAGCCGCTTGAGCTGCTAAATCAGTGGTCAGTATTTTAAAATCAATCGCCAGTAGATAACCCGATTGTGTATCACCAGAGATCACCCCTGCGTCATCGACAAAACGTTTGATAAAGGCGCGGCGAATATTTTTCGCCAGTGTTTCAAAGCGTTGTTGATCCGTGGGAAAACCCAGTACTTTCGAAATTTTCGCCATTATATCTGCGATGTACACCCAGTAGGCGGTAGCGACCATGCATCTATCGGAGCTGGGCCCAACACTTAGCCAATCCCCATAGTTATTATAGACATGGTGGTTACGGATGTAATCTGGGTTGTCCTTTGCGATGTGCGCCATCCAACGCAGTAACGCGCCATAGTGCTTGGCGACTAAATCACGATCGCCATAGCGCAGATAGTGCTGCCACGCCAAAATAACCGGTGCATCACCCCAGCCGGGAGCACCTGGTTGGGCTGATTGTCGATAAGGGTTAAGCGGCCGCGATGGCACTATATCAGTAAAGGCACCATCGGCTAATTGCGCGTCCACAATATCTTCAAACCACTTATCCAAAAATGCCGATATATCCATATTGTAGCCCGCTGTGCGCCAAAACACTTGCGCATCAGCACTCCAACCTAAACGCTCATCGCGCTGTGGACAATCAGTGGGTACTGATAAAAAATTACCTTTTTGACTCCATAAAATATTTGAGAGCAACTGGTTAACCATTGTCTGGCCCGTTTTAATTGATCCCGTCTGCTGCATTGCAGTGCCAATGGCAATCGCAGTGAGCTTAACCTTAGCCAAAGTGACAGCAGCGCTCGAACTCAATTCGACATAGCGAAAACCGTGGAAAGTAAAATGCGGTTTAAACACTTCCACCCCTTCACCTTTACCAATATAGTGATCAGTACTGACTGCGTGACGCAGGTTTTGGGTATACAATTCTCCTTTTTCATCTAATATCTCACCGTGTCTCAAAGTCACTTTTGTACCGCGCGCCAGTTGCATTTCAAGTCGCACATAACCCGATAAATTTTGTCCCGCATCAAAAATATAACCGCCGTTAGTGGTTTGGTGTAGATATTGTGTGCAGTGCTCTGAGATTTCTCTACTAGGCTCACACCTAGCAGCTTCTATCTTGGGCGGATTTGGCTCTGGGCTAAACACTTCAACTGGTTGCCAAGTGCTTTGCGCAAAACCAACGCAGTGCCACGCAGGCATTTCTAAGCGGGCATCGTAGAGCTCGCCCATAAGAAAATCACTGTAGCAAATCGCCCCCTGTTTGGTTCTCCAATGTCGGTCACTAATAAACTGCTGGGTTGAACCATCAGTGTATTCAAGTACAATTTTGCACCAAAAAGCCGGTCGACCACCGTAGTGATTACCGGCTCTGCGCTGATTATGGCCAATTCTACCACTGTACCAGCCCTCCGCGATAATCGCCCCTAGCGCGTTGTCGCCACTGTTCAATAACGAGGTCACATCATGCGTTTGATACTCAACCCGCTGATGGTAATCAGTCCACCCCGGCGCCATCACATCTTCACCCACTCTGTGACCGTTGATATAAAATTCATACAACCCCAACGCGGTGAGGTAGGCCGTTGCGCGATAAATCGATTTGGGCACACAGACTTCTGTGCGCAAATAATCAGCGGGCCGCGCTTGCCACGGGTTGTCGTATTGATTATCGGCAGGAATTTCTCGACCGGCAGGCAACACAAAATACCTGGCAATCCAATGAGCGGAAAAATCCTCGGCGAATAACAAACCGGTGACAAAACTCTGTACTTCTGCCGCTATTGAAACGACACCTTGTTCATCCCATACCCGTACCGTCCAAAACAAATGCTGGTTGGATCGAAGAGCTTTGCCCGCGTAGGGGATATACAAACTTTGCGCTGAGGTCACTTTTGTGCTCTCCCAGTAGATTGCAGCGCTGCCTGGGATAAGCTCGCGACTCTCGCCTACCAATATTTGATAGGCGGTTTGTTGTTTGTTGTTCTCTCTTGTTGGACACCCTAGCGCCCAGCTAAACCTCGGAGACAAACCATTGAGCCCGGCGGGATTGGTTAGATTTTCACATTTGAGATTTATCGGCACTAATGCTGTCATGGTTAAAACTCTATCGCTCGATCGCGGGCATTTTTAATATGCGCTTGCATGGCATTGATTGCCGCCTTTAAATCTCGCTTTGCCAGCGCATCAATAATAGCCAAGTGGTCAGCAAATGCGGCGGGCAATACGCTTTCTGAAAGGCGTATTTTATCTAACTTTATCAACCTTATTCTGATCGAATTTACGTTATAAGCTTGAATCATTAGTTCATTATTAGTGTTGTTAATGAGCAGTTGATGAAACAGGCTATCAATACTTTGCCCTTCGTCTAACAATTTATCGGTGGGTTGTTCATCCAGTTGCTGCAATATTCTCAGATGCAATTTTTTTTGTTCGGCTATTACCTCATCGGGTAAGGTATTAACCGCCACAATCACCGCTTCACGCTCAAGCGATAAGCGCATTTGAAAAGCATCTCGGATCATCGGTAAATCGATCGCTGTGATTTGAATGCCGCGCTGAGGCATAACGGTCAACAACCCCTCCGCTTGTAATCTTGGTAACAGTTCGCGCAGTGCACTAATGGAAAGCCCCAACAAATCAATTAAATCTCGCTGAGACACCACTTGGCCCGGCCGAATATGCCCTTTTAACAGCGCTTGTTGAAACAAGTCATACGCCGTTTTTTGCACAGTATTTATGTTTCGTCTACTGCTTTTGTGACGACTGCTTTTAAGTTTTTCTATCATCTCTTTTTAATAAACTCTGCCATCATTATCTAAGGAAACTACTCACCCATCAAAACGCTTAGGCGCACACACTATGTGCAATTCTTGAGTGCGTACTCAAGCTCAAAATAACCGGTAAACACTCTGAGAACAAACGCTATCTGATACGGTTATCGATCACCTTAACGTCTCTAAAAAACCGCTGCTCTTAGGCACATTCAGCGACAGGAAAGAGCGTTAAAGGCCGCTTGTTTTTTAGCCAGTATTGTTAAATCATTGTGTGTAAAAAATTAGCCGAAATCAATAAAAAAATTTTAAATATAATTGTCTCAAATGGAATACAGTTATTTATTTTATTAAATATCAAGTACTTACAAACTTATAGTATAAGTTATACGATCTTTTACCTTATCAATATTTACAATCCCTAAAAGATGTTTTATTGTT
>Ga0209395_1006385_pt1 | contig 12786 bp, 11 predicted proteins | sample GOMGulsemesocosm_3_FD_184635 | JGI IMG/M metagenome (GOLD analysis project Ga0209395, IMG submission 184635) | Methane-oxidizing microbial communities from mesocosms in the Gulf of Mexico - GOM9D Gulf of Mexico (SPAdes) (version 2) | ecosystem: Environmental > Aquatic > Marine > Cold seeps... | reverse complement strand
CAAAATATAGGTAATAGCGACCAAGCGGATTCTCGATCCAATCCGGAACACGAATCAACGAAGGCCCCTGTATGTTCTCGCCAATACTGGAATGGGTTGACGCGTCGACAAGGGGACCGTCCCCCAGGCGCTCGACGCGCACTTGCCTTGTTTCAGTCGTGGTACTTTCTGCCGATGCGCTCATGAGCGCTATCAACAACACGACCCCAGTAAGCGTTATGCTACCGAGAGCGACATTCGTCTGATTCTGAAAATGGACTAACATATTTTTGATACCCCGCCGGACACTGACATTCACTTCACGCGCTCGACCGCCGGCGGACTCCATGGGTCTCTAAGCACTTCAGGCTTCGGCCAATAGAGTCGCAAGCTCAAGGAAAACGCGCCCGCCTTAGGGGTTGGAAGCCAGTTGCTTTCCTTGTCTTTTCCCGGAGACTCTCGTTGGATATAAATGATCAACGAGCCATCATCGCCGATGTCGATTTCATCTCGGTCACCAAGGGCATAGCGGTTCAGAGGATTGTCGGCAAGTAGATTCTTGCCGTTGTACATGGTCAGCGACCAAAAAGCCCGAACGGGTGGGAGTTGGTCTTTTTCGAATCGCAACAGGTATTTTCGGTCCGACATCAGCGCTTCGCCATTGGCATCTGTGTACGCCTTCGGATAGATCGCATCTTCAACAACGTTGGAGATCATTCCGCCCAAAGTGTTCGTCGCACGCCTTAAATAAGCCGCTCCGAAGGTGCCAACAAGCCCTGACCTGATTTGCCAATTATTGACGAGTTTACCTACCTTTGGATATGCATCCCGAATGATGGCCGTGGCAATAGCAGGGGCTTTTTTTAATGCGTCCTGGACGACGAGGGACTGATCGGACAACCGGAAAGATTTACCAGATTGTAAGCCGATGCGCTTCATTCGTGCCAGAATGTTATAGTCATTGCCATGGGGCGAGTTATCTCTGAGGAGCTCTGAGAATCGGGCGAAGTAGGTAGCGGCATCCATCTTCGCGACCTTCTGCGCCGGCCTGCCCATCTTCACGTCGGGATTCGTCTTTGCTTCCGGCCACGTGAAATCCGTAGCCAAATCCGTAGCCAAATCCGTACCCCAGGCGCTCAATGGCATGGATACAAAGCCGTCCATAAATGCGTGAACGTTCTCATAATCCTTCTTGCCGTTCGTTTGTGTACGTCCACCAATAAACCCTGTATTGGTTGGACAACGTATCATCTCCAACCCTTCCGGCAATGTTCCTTCCCAGTCCGGGCCGACCAGCGCATAGGTTTGAGGGCCTGTGCCGGTAGTGCGTTTTCCGGGGCTGGCGAAAGTATCGGTCCACAAGTCCACCATATGCAGCAGATAGTATCGGCCGCCACTGTCCGGAACATGGATGATCAGGGGCTCCTGCGTTACATCGAACCATAGAGGAGAATACAGTGTGTCGGTATTCGGGCGTGGAACCTGGAAGAATGAGGCGTCCGGGAAGGTTCTTTTATGACCCCATCGATTTGCTGGACTGTTGCCGTGGGCGTTTGGCCGGGCGACGTTTGTTGCCATCTCGCGCGTGACATCTAAGAACATCATGGGATAGGCGTAGATGTACGTTTCAACGGCGATTTCCTCGGCTTCCTCAACTGTGAGTGAGGCCGAATAGGCTGCACTCTCGGCTACAGAACCAATACTCCATGCTAGGCCCAGAAACAAAGCCCATAAGATTGAGTTAGGTTTACGCATTTTCATCTTTGACCCATAGTAATAGTTAATAGCCTTGCCCCGCATCAAGTGGGGGCTGGGGCCAGTTGTTTGTACCGGGTGATGAAGGTTAATCCATCCGCTTAAGAAAAATGTCGTTTCTATCGACTACAGGAAAATCGCAAAGCCAACGCACGAGTCAGGGGGAACTCATGCGTTGGCTTTGCGACAGTTATTCCCTCTAAATAGAAACGACACAAAAGTTGCAAGCCAATCTAGAAGCGATATGATCCAGTAAGCTTCCAGGTTTGTGGAGCACCCAGAGCACAGCGTTGAACCATGGTGTTATCCGCCGGATTCAGCGCACCCAAGGGCCCGCCTAGAGGCTGGTCAAATATTGTTAAGCAGTGATCATCTTCTGTCAGATTATTACCAAACAGGGTGACATCCCAATCCCCTGATGCAGAGCGCAGACCCACACGTGCATTTACAACGGAGTAGGCATCCTGTAGCGTCTGCGGGTTATTGTTAGATGAGGCACCTAAATTCTGTTCATCGACCCAGTTCCACACACCGCCAACAAACCACTCCATACCATTGGCAAGAGGCTGTGACCAATCCGCCGCAATGGAGGTTTGCCACTCGGGTGAAGAAACACGACGCTCTCCTTTAAGGTCTTGTGTAGGGCCGGCTGGCAAGCCCGGTGCGCCTTCGAAGCTTAGGTACTCCGAATCCAGGTAACCGATGCCCACGACAACCCGCAGTTGATCGATGGGTGCCCAGCTCATATCTGCTTCGAGACCCTGCTGCCTAACTTCTCCCGCATTGAGAACAATGAAGGACAGTCCGTCAAAGGCCCGATCCTGAAAGTCGTCGAGGTCGGTGCGAAACAAAGTGGCATTGGCTCGCATCGATCCGTCGAGTAAGGTCGCCTTCACACCCAGCTCTATGTTCGTTGCCTTCTCAGGATCAAATACTCGACGTTCAGCGCCAAGGGCAGCGGCAGACCCAGCATTGTTGAAACCACCTGATTTGTAGCCGCTGGACAGGGTTGCAAAGACCATAACATCTTCGGCAGCAAACCAGTTGATGTTGGCGAACCCCGTTGTTTTCGAATCATCACGTTCCATGCCCAGAACGCTCTCCGGCTCTCGAAACAACCCCATAATGGGGTTGGTGATATGCGCGACAAAATCACCGTCTTTCTTGTCGTTAGTCCAGCGTACACCCAGGGTGGTGGTCCATGTCTCGCTGATATTCCAGGTGGCCTGCCCAAAGGCCGCTATACTTTTCAGTTCCTGGGTGAAGTCGCTAAAGCCCGCGTCCACCTGTGTGAATGCCTGGCATGCGCCAGCATTAGCAGGACCGGCAATGGCAGCAATAAATGGGGCACAAAAATCGGGTTCTAAGTCAGTGGTCGAGTAGATATCGTAATCTTCCTGATAGTAGAAAATTCCGGTCATCCAGTCCACGGTTTCTCCGCCAGCTGATAACAATTGAATCTCCTGGGAAAAGGTATCGGTCTGGTAGTGGTCGTGCCCAGTAAGAAGGTCTCCTACCACGCGGGCTTGACTAATGGATGCGTTAGCCTCCCAGTCGCGATAAGCGGTAATTGAGCGCAATGCCAGACCATTGGAAAAATCGTAATTGATATCGATAGACACCCCTTTTTGCTCATCATTCAGATTATCATCGGTGACCTGGTTGATTTTCCAGTCGTAGGAATCTTTTGTCACGGGTGAGTCGCCGAAGAACGCAGTATTTCGACCCTCGAACGCAGCGCTACTCGTTGAATTCAAGTGTTCAATGATGGTGGCCCCAGAATTGATCTCGGCGTAGTCCGCCGTGACCAGCATTGAAAGATTGTCACTGAGATCAAACATCACTTTGCCGCGCACCACCAGGTCATCTCTTTCACCAACATCCTTGCCATCCAGAATATTCTTGCCATAACCTTCGCGGTCGGAATATTTGATCGCCACTCTGCCCGCTACGCTGTCACTGAGCGCGGTGTTGTACATGGCAGCAATTTCATAGGCATCGTAATCACCGGCACCCACTTGAATCATGCCCTCGGTCTCCTGGCTCGGGTTACGCGTGGTAATATTCAGCGCACCCATCGGTGTATTCCTGCCAAACAGAGTACCCTGAGGGCCACGCAGCACTTCGAAAGTCTGGATATCCACCAACTGGCCGATCACTGAACCCGGGCGAGGATAGTATACGCCGTCGATAAACACACCGACGCTGGGCTCAATAGCGTTGTTACCTGCTGAGCCTACGCCGCGTATGTTAATGCGGTTATTGGTTAACGTTGCCGATTTTTGAATGGCGAAGTTGGGTGTCATGTGAGCCACATCCTCAATGGTCTCGATCCCGACCTCTTCCAAATAATCACCGCTAAACGCAGTGATTGATATAGGTACTTCCTGAATATTAACGGCGCGTTTCTGAGCCGTTACAATAATCTCCTCTAAAGTCGTTTGATCTTGCGCCATACTGCCCTGGCAGATGAGTACTGCGGCCACCGCCGCTGAGAGTTTTCCAGTTTTCATAAATAGTCCCCTTTGGGATCAGTCTTATTAGTTTTTTAGTCTTAATAGTCTTGATGGTACGGTTTTGTGTTTCTTATAGATTACTCATGACAAGTCATTAACGATCATATAGTCAGGCACAAGTAATGGATTCTTAGGCAAGAACGGTTTGATGTTATCGAGCCAGGTTTTCAATGATGGGTCCCGCGCAAGCCCTAAACGCTGATCAATACCCACCATGTAGTTAAATACCACCTGCGGAAATATGGCGAAATCTACCAGTGATGGTTCTTTACGGCCCCCGAAGAAAGGCCCTTCCTGCAAATTCTCAATCAACTGCAAAGCAACACGCGCTTGCATTTCAGATAAGGACTCTGTGGTATCTACATCGCACATCATATGTTTAATGAAGGGCGCCGTTTTCAATAGCTCAGGCCAGGCGTTGCGAATTTCATCGGGTAAAGGCGTCTGGCTGCTGACAATTGCGGCGAGTCGCCATGCGCCATGTCTAAACTTCGCGTTGATCTCGCCTTCATGACTGGATCGGAAGCCAGCCAAAATAAGACTATCTGATACCCATGAATCCAGCGCCAAAATACTTTCCCTTTCCTGTTGAGAGTTACCTAACAAGGGCTTTTCAGGAAACAATTCGTCTAACCAACTCGCGAGCGGGGTAGAGTCGGTTCGCCACTCATCATTGATCTGTAAAACGGGAACCTGGGGCTGCCCGGTAAAGGCTATTTCTTTGGGATTTACAGGATTAACCGGAACAAACTCGAAGGCTAGCTTTTTGTAGTAGAGACAGCAGCCTACTTTGCGGACGTACGGGCTAGTTGAATAACCGTACAGTTTGATATTCGCCACTTATCACCTCTATTCGTTTTTCACTTGAGTCGGATACTTTCTAACAAAGCTGGACTCGGGCGCCTATCGGGCAGCCGCGATTTTTCTATGATTTAAGCTTCGCCCTGATTGCGCCGAAAGAAAATGTCATTTTTACCGCATTTCTATTCCTTTTTCTCGTAATTCAGCCATGATCACAGGCAGTTAAAAGTAAAATGAATATGCCTAGTCATATAAAGCAACAGAAATTTCTCAATACTGGACAACGATTCATCTCGTGTTCCGACTATTTTCCGCAAGTAACTGTCAGGTCAGCGCTTCGGTGAGAGAATGCACCTGCATTTCGTCGGCAGCAAGCGTTGGGTTGTCAGGCAAATGCTGGGAGACGCGCTTCAACCAACCCTTTATTACTGGGTCCATCGCCGCGCTTAAGCTCTCCTCCAAGCCAAACATATAGCCAAATACGAGTTGTGGAAAGACAGCAAAATCAAGCATGGTTGGCTGATCCAACCCGCCCATATAGGGACCATCACCAATGTGTTCAACGAGCTCTGAAGGAATGCGAACTCGCATGTCCTCATAGCTCTCGGTGAGATCTAGATGCTTGGCCATGTCCTGAATGAATGACGCCCTCCGAAGGCCCAGCGGCCAAATAAGGCGAGTGGCTAAAGGTAGCGGCGTATCTGCGCTCACAATCGCGGCCAGACGCCAAGCTCTGGATATAAATTGGGTGTTAAAGGGGCCATCGATCGCGCCTCTAAACATACTTGTCAGATATGTGCCGCTTATCCAGCGATCAATTTCATCGATTTTTTCTTTGTGCTCTAAGGGATAAAGCGGTTTCTCGGGAAAGAGCTCATCCAGCCAACGAGCGTGATCAGAGGACTCTCGTCGCCACTCGTCATCCACTTCCAGTACCGGCACCTGTTTGCCATTGGTATGTCCGAGGGTGGCTTTGGTTTTGAGTGGATTAACCGGAACGTGGGTGAAATCAATCCCTTTGTAGTAAAGAAAACAGCCGGTTTTTCGAACGTATGGGCTTGTCGAATAGCCGTACAGTTTAATATCAGTCATTTAACACCTTTTCATAGCGAGCAAGACATTAACCAACTCACCCAGATTAAACCATCCATAGGGCAGCTGCCATTTTTCTATGAATGTAGTTTCGCACTGAATACACCTTTAGAAAATGTTGGTTTTACCGTATTTCTGGTCATCTTTACCAGAATGATGTGACGCCATAGCCAGCGAGATAAGCACTAAAGCAAAAGAGCTATCAAGCCGGTCAATGATCGCCTTCGGCTGGACAGCTAAACACCTTCGAACTTTCCTCGCATTGTCTGATGGCCACATAGACATTTCTGCCTTCTACGATAAATACAAAAATGATAGCGTCGTTCGTTACGCGAACGGCCCTGCGATTGTGTTGAGGATTATTCTATTCGTCTACTCCAATAGTATTACCATCAGCCGCGAAGTTACAGTGTTAGGTAATAGGTGTTTTACATAAACTTACGCTTGTTCTTTTACCCGTTCGCGAAGGTATAATGACACTGACAGGCCGGTTGCAATGCCAAAAACACTGAAGGCAAGGGTAGGTATCGAGGTTTTAATGCCTAGAGTGCGACCCTCGGTATGGTTTAACACGATCAAACACACACAGGCAATTAACACGTTTAGCGTCATGCCTTTCGATATGGATGTGCTTATGAGCGCGTGCATAAAAGCCATAGGGTCAAAGGCGTGAGCAGCTAGTGGCGGAACCATGGTTATTATAAATGCCACTATGGAGACAATAGTAACAGCGAGGTAAAGCTTTTTTACGCTCATGATTTCCCTTTGCATGTATGAATTAACGAATATAGATAACAGTGTGGCTGGATGCGTGGACAAAGCCTTAGAGAGCAAGAGCGAACCCACCTAGCAGCGTAGTTGAGGGGTCATACGAGCTTTGCCAATAAGCTTCGGATCGGCAGGTAGGAACCGCTGCAATTCGCCATCATAGCTATAACTTTGATACCTGCTTCAACAAAGAACCAAAAGCTTTATTGCCGCTACGTTCAAATATTTTGTCCAGCACCAACGCTCCTAGAATGGGTATATTGATGGTGCCTTTGGATACCCAAATAACCTTGGTGGCGCCATTGACTTCCTCTAGCGTAATCGTCCCTTGCTCATGTTTAAATGGAAGCGGACTGGATTTTTCGATCATGTAATCCAGACGATGTGGCCTTTCAAAACAGGTGATTCTCTCATCAAATTTAAATGCGACCAGATCGATGTGCCGTAAAGCACCCACACCGTTTTTTTCTGAGTCACCCGGTTCTAAAAGCTGTGCTTTTTTTACGCCCCTGTATTGAGAAGACCCCTCGTGATCAGCCAATACTTCAAACACAGTGTTAATATCTTTATCAATCACTCGTTCTACATAAATATCAAACACTAAATTGTTCCGTAATTTTTGGAAATACTGCGCTATACCCAAGAATCACGCAAACCTTGCGCACGAAAAGCGATATTTCCGCTCCATGGAGCATAGGTAATTGGTTAGTAACATTCAATGCGTCCATAATTTTAAGTCGCTCTTACTGTTTCTCATTTGCTAAACGGACGCATTGGACCACCCCAAACTTCCTTGTAATTCCCCCGCTCTACTCTGTGACTGCAACGTTGCTCAAGGAAGGGCATACAGCCGGTTTCATTAAACACTAACAGCACAGGTATCCTTTGCTCTGGGCTGAGTTGATCAACCCAGTCCTGCAGGCGTTGCAGAATATACAGCGAATAACTGCGTGCACTGCATGAAATTTCAGTACCGCGCAATTTGAACTGTATAGGGCCGAGTGTGCGCTGCTTTTCATCGGGAAAAATAGGATCGCCCTCCTCTACACTGTTCTCGCCGAGCCATTGGTTGTGTAAAGCAATGTTAGCCTCAAGCTCAGGTAAGTAATCGGCAGCCACCCATTTCATCATCGCCTTAAGTGTCTCAGGTACTTCGCCATCGGCAAAAAAGCCTTCCGGGTAATCGATGTATTCAGGCGAGCAGATGCCAGGCTGGTTCATGCGCTCGGTAAATCGCACTACCGCTTGCGCCTGATTCTTTAGTATCGCCGATGGATAGGGGTCGCGCGCCAAGTGAGCATAGAGCATTACCTGCAGGCCATAGTCCCCCAAGGTCGGAGTTTCACCAACAAGGTAGGGATGCTCCTCTAGGTGGTCATTAAAAGCACCAAGGAAGTCCAGGAAACTTTTTTCGATAGCCGGACCAGTCGCCTCGGTCACCCCAAGTGCAGCCGCCCGCTGCCGCATAGTACCTGTTTGACTGAGGGCCAGCTCCAAGCGCTGATCTGCGGGCAGTCCGGGGACCATAAACAAACCAAATTGGTTCTCGATGAACGGCATGTTTTCTTCATCAAAAAACCAGCGATAAAACATTCCTGCCCGTAGCAGCGCCTCCCCACCAAAGAGCTCGAACAAATGGGTAACTGCGCGGGCCACGGCACCTTCGGGACATGAGGGTAGTTTTTCCAAGCCCCGCTGGTTGAGACAATCCAGAATATCGCAGGTGTCCTGCACAAACAGACCATCGTCAGTCTCCAGCACAGGAACCATCATCCGCTGGGTTGCGGGAATAATGTCCCCCATAAAGCGGGGGTGCCCGAAAGCACGCTCCTCAAAGGGAATACCTTGCTTAATCAGGTAAGAGCGCGCCTTTGCGGTAAAGGCCGAGAACGGAGCGCCATAGAGATAATACATAATAATTTAATTCTCCCAGATAATTGTTTCGTAATCCGTGTCGGGTAGTTTATCAATCGTGTAGTCAATCGCCCTTGGCACGTCAGCGAGTGATGGCCACAATGGCTCCACCATTTGGCTGTCGAGCGAATAGAGTACTTTACGAAGCTGATTGAATTTCTCTGGGTGTGACGTGGAAAGATTATGCTGCTCGGTTGGGTCTTCATTGAGATTGAAAAGCCAGGTTTTACCGTTATGTTCCAGTAGTTGCAGCTTCCAACCATCTTGTTGTACCACTTTGTATCCGCCAGAGCGCCAGAATAGTGGTCGATCGAGCGGGGGTTGTTCTGGATCGAGTGCTTTAGCTAGGATGTTCCTGCCGTCGACAACGCGATCCTTAGGTGGCTCAATGCCTGCGGCGGCAAGCACCGTCGAAAAGATATCGATATGAGCGACTGGCGAGTTATATTGGCTACCCGCTGCAATTTTTTCTGGCCACTTAATAAAATACGGCGTACGAATCCCGCCTTCAAACAACGTCATCTTCCAACCACGGTAGGGCTTGTTCAGGTCGGGCAGGCCAACGTAATCAGCACCGCCGTTGTCCGATGTAAAGATCACAATGGTATTATTCGAGAGGCCATTTTCCTCTAGTGATGCCAGCACCTGGCCAATGCCTCGGTCCAAACCACGAATCATACCCGCATACGTTCGTTCTGTATGGTCTTCTATATGACTTAAAGCATCATAGTCCCGTTTTTCCGACTGTAACGGTGTATGGGGTGCGTTATAGGCCAGATACATAAAAAATGGCCTATTACGATTAGCCCCGATCGCCTTGACAGCTTCGCGACTAAGGTAATCCGTCATATGAGAGTCGGGTTTAAATCTATCACCCTTGTTTAACCTCACAGCGTACGGGAGGTTGGGCCACAGGAACCTGTCGATTGGATCGAAATCCTGCTTTGAGTTAACCACCTCAGGATCGTCTTGCTCCATGTACAGCCCGCCTCCCCCCAGGAGCCCCAGGAATTCATCAAACCCTTGGTCATTGGGAGTCAGCCCATCATTATAGCCAAGATGCCATTTCCCTAGTGCAAGCGAATGGTAGCCTTTTTCCTTGAGTGCTTCAGGCAATGTAAGCTCACTACCTGGCAAGCCTAGTGACCCAGGATCAGGATAGTTCTCGGCATTTTCTTCTTTAAAGCTATCACCACTAATCATTTTCATGAATTGCGGTGATGCCGGAGTAAATTCAAACCCGACCCGTGTGGGATATCGGCCTGTGAGCAGCGCCGCGCGAGAAGGCGCACAGGAAGCATTGCCGGTGTACCCTTGGGTAAAATGAATACCTTGCGCTGCAATCGAATCAATCTGCGGTGTCGGTACACTGCCGTTGCCGATACCCCCGCCATAGAAAGTAATGTCGTTGTAGCCGAGATCATCGACAACAATCAATACGATATTGGGAAGCTTATCAACATCGTCACCCTCTGACGGCGATACATTGGGGCCCTGCTCCCAAGTAACGGTTTGATTGTCTCCAATAGGGCTCACAAAGTCAGAGATAATCCCCGGCAGGTAATACCAATATTGTGAAAACAGATAACCGCCAACCACCACCAGACCCAGCACACCGATCATTACCTTCTTCACTACTTTCTCCATCTAATTAATCAGTCATGGAGTTTCACGCTTATAACGACTTATAGAAATGTCGGTTTTACCGTATTTCTGGTCTTTTTTTTCACATTTTGGTCATGATTATAGCCATGCAACTATGCTTTACTATAAGATCTCAAGGATGGACGCCCTCTCGCACATTTTGAAAACGATCCAGCTATCTGCAAAAGCATACATTTGCATAGGCAGAGTCGCGCCCTGGAATCTGCAATTTATGTATCGCCCCCAGGGTATCTTTCATACCGTGGTGCAAGGTCAGTGCTATCTGCGAGAAGGTACAAGCGATGAAGTAATACTATTGCAGGCGGGTGATGCAGTGGGCTTCCCCACCGGTGGTATTCATTGGATCAGTGATAGTCCCAGCAGCCAGCATCTAACCACAGAGAATGTGGTAAAGGTGGAGGGAGATGAAGAGTTGTTCCTTGTGAAATCGGGCGAGGTGACAGCTTTCGCTGCCGATAGCGGCCGCCGGGGGGGAAATCCCCCAACAGTGCTATCAACTGACAGTGATTCTCCGCAGGACAGTCAGGAGACGATATTGCTGAGTGTTACGATGTCCTATGATTCATCGGTTAAACACCCATTCCTGAAAAACCTTCCCTGCTTTATTCACGGCAGCCCCAAGTCGTTTGGTGATCAGTATCTGCACAGACAGGAGGTCCTAACGAACTTCTTGATACAGGAATCATTCAGCTCATACCCAGGAACGCAACTCATCTTTGATCACCTCACTAAAGTCCTGTTTGTTCAATTGCTCAGAGTGCACATGCGCAAGACGAAACATTCCAACGGCTTCTTGGCTGCACTGTCCGACCCTCACATAGGTGTGGCGCTGAACCTGATCCACACGGAGACGGATCAAAAATGGACTGTTGAAGCTTTGTCCCGGGCGTCTGCAATGGGACGCACCGCTTTTACGCAGAAGTTTGTCGATATGGTCGGGGACACTCCTAAATCCTACTTAACCAATACGCGTTTGATGAAAGCAAAGGCCAAGCTGCAAAACACCAATGATTCAATGTTTAGTATTGCTGACAGTGCTGGCTACGCCTCTGAAGCGGCCTTCGGAAAAGCGATGAGAAAGCATTTTAATAAAACGCCTGGCGAGTTACGCAAACAGCCCTGACACTGTTCTAGCTATTTTTGTACCCGATGAGAGAAGATCAAGCCCTGCCCCTCGCAACAATTGAATCCGATAACATTAGAGTCACAACTCATAATTTACCATGTTCTCGATCAGGTGGTGTGCTAGCCCTTCGTTTGACGCATAAATCACACCTTGATGGTTCATAAAGGTTGATTCTGGGCGATTCAGTTCTAGCGAATTCCCACGAATGTTGCTGGCCCACCCTCCCGCCTCGCCGACAATACAGGCAGTAGCCGCGTAATCCCAGATACTGCCACCACCGTCTTCATGCTTGGGGAGTTTCACATAGCAGGCCGCTGGATAGTCTAACACCTGGCAGGCATTCTTAACGGCGCCACTACCAAAAACCATGGTAACGCCATTCAGGCCGCAATCCTCGGCGCAGGTATTTAGGGTAGCGAGCATGTGATCGTGACTTTGATGTGTTCTGAAACTTGCATCTGCAAATACCATTAGCGATGGGGATACTGTATTTCCCGAGGTAAGCACAGTGTGGTTCCGGTAAGCGCCCTTCCCCTTGATAGCATGTATCAGTGTTGCATCGACCGGGTCGTAAACAACGCCAATCAGGGGTACTCCCCATTGATCAACCAGTGCGATTGAAACCGCATACCCGGCTCTGCCTTCGACAAAGGGCAGCGTGCCGTCCAGCGGATCGACACACCAGTAATAGGGCTTTCGCAGGCGTTCAGGGGTTTGTTTGTCACCGCTATGTGAGGACTCTTCACCAACGAAAGCGATATCCCATCGCTCAGACATAGCTTGCAGGTGATGGCGTATGATGGCTTCGCTACGAATATCTAATTCTGTAACCAGCTGGGACGCCGCGCTACTGCCGGCGCCCTTGAACCGACGCTGCAATGTGCTGCGGTCCGTACCTTGAATTAGCTGACCTGCCTCTAGCGCGGCCTTTGTTGCTACGTCACACAATAGCTGTATAGGGAGGGCACTCTCGCTCATGATTGCAGTCGCTCGATAACCCCTAAGGTCAGTCGTTCGCTGTAGCTGTTAATTTTCCAGTGGCCCGGGCTCCAGCCCTTGAGAAAGCGATGAAAATCCGCCCAGGCTACATCGTAGAGTTCTCGCCACTCCGCCTCAAGTTCGCTTGCTGCTATACCGGGGTGCTTCTGAGCGACCTCTTGTCCCAGCCTT
>Ga0209395_1006382_pt1 | contig 12789 bp, 16 predicted proteins | sample GOMGulsemesocosm_3_FD_184635 | JGI IMG/M metagenome (GOLD analysis project Ga0209395, IMG submission 184635) | Methane-oxidizing microbial communities from mesocosms in the Gulf of Mexico - GOM9D Gulf of Mexico (SPAdes) (version 2) | ecosystem: Environmental > Aquatic > Marine > Cold seeps... | reverse complement strand
CTCAGTGATTTAGCCGCGCTATTTTAGCGACTTTTATACTAAAGTAAATAGTATTTTTGAATTATTGCACTGTTTAACATTTAATCAATAATTTAGACTGATTATTATCGCTCATAAATCTAATGGCTGACGATTTTATAAATTATGATAGAATTTACTTAATTTAATGAAATGTTCGGAATAACTTAAATCATGCTTTTAAATGAAGTAAGAGTGGTATTAGTAAATACATCACATAACGGTAACGTTGGCTCGGCTGCAAGAGCAATGAAAACAATGGGCTTATCTAAGTTATATTTAGTTGATCCAGTCAATGAAATTGACAGTCATGCTTCTGCACTAGCTGCAGGCGCTACAGATGTACTCGGTAATGCGATAGTGGTTGATACTTTAGAGGAAGCAATCGCAGATTGTTCTCTTGTAATTGGCACGAGTGCACGTTCACGTACATTATCTTGGCCTATGGTTGAACCAAGAGAATGTGGTGAAAAAATGATTGAAGGTGCAAAGTCAGGCCCCGTTGCTTTAGTTTTTGGTCGTGAAAATAGTGGTTTATCAAATGAAGAATTACAACTGTGTAATTATCATGTATGTATACCTGCTAACCCAGAATATAGCTCTCTGAATTTAGCTATGGCAGTTCAGACATTATGTTATGAGGTGCGCATGTCATATTTAGCATCTCAAAAATCAGAAAATCTAACTGATCTTGCCGTTGAAGATGAAAGTATCTATCCTAGCTCAAAGCAAATGGAATTATTCTATGAGCATTTAGAAACAACGCTCAATGATACTAGTTTTATTGTTAAACAGCATCCTGGCATTGTAATGACTAAGTTACGTCGATTATTTAATCGTGCTCGCCCTGAAGAGGTAGAATTAAATATTTTGCGTGGCATTTTATCTTCTATTGGTAAAACGATAAAAAATAAATCTACTTCATAGCTATACTAATAAAATTATCAGGTTCTCTGTGCAAAGCACAGAGAACCGAGTGATTTTATGAGGGAATAGCGATGTTTAATCGAATTAAAGAAGATATCAATAGCGTATTTTCAAGAGATCCCGCAGCAAGAACCTTCATCGAAATATTATTTAACTCCCCAGGATTACATGCTTTGTGGTGGCACAGAGTGTCTCATTTCTTACATATTAACGACTTCTTATTTATCGCTCGATGTTTATCTACATTGGCACGTTGGTTTACTGGAGTCGAAATACATCCCGGGGCTACTATTGGCAAACGATGTTTTATTGATCATGGCATGGGAGTTGTGATTGGTGAAACAGCAATAATTGGTGATGATGTTACTTTATATCATGGCGTAACATTAGGCGGCACAAGCTGGAAGACAGGTAAACGTCATCCTACCTTAGAAGATAATGTTGTTGTTGGAGCAGGTGCTCAAATCTTAGGGCCTATTAATATCGGGCAGGGGGCGAAAGTAGGTTCAAATTCGGTTGTAGTAAAAAATATAGAGGCAAAAGCAACTGTTGTGGGTGTGCCAGGTCGAGTGATAAATACCAAAACTAGTGAGGAAGCAGAAAAACGCAGTAAAATTGCAAGGAAGTATGGCTTTGATGCTTACGCTGTTTCTGAAGAAAATCCAGATCCTGTCGCAAACTCTATTGGTAAAATGTTAGATCATATTCACTTGTTAGACAATAAAGTGCAGGAGTTAAGTCACGCACTTACATTATTAGGTTCAGATGTCTCGGAGTCTAAAATACCGGAACTAGAAATAGAAGTAGAAGATTTTTGCCAAGCAGAGCGAAAGGCTAAAAAGGCTAGATCTGACGCACATAAACAGTTTGATCCTGAAATTTAATCATGAGAATAATACTTGACTAATTTGCTCGGGTATTTAAAATATAACAATACCCGACCTAATTACTCAGGTATTTGGTCGTAATGGTAATATAATACTTGACTATATTAGTCAGGTAATTAAAATTCGCCGTTCAAAATTGTTTTAACTCTGGGGGCTCAAATGAAATTAACATCAAAAGGTAGATATGCAGTTACTGCAATGCTTGATGTTGCATTACATTCGGAAGTGGGTCCCGTATCATTATCTGATATATCTGAACGTCAAGAAATCTCACTTTCATACCTAGAGCAGTTGTTTGCTCGCCTTAGAAAACATGGCTTAGTTCGCTCTATTAGGGGTCCAGGCGGTGGATATTTATTAGGTAAAGAGGCTCTTTTTATTTCAGTTGGCGATGTGATTACAGCTGTTGATGAATCTGTCGATGCAACTAAGTGTCAAGGCAAAGGTAATTGCCAAGGCGGATCTCAGTGTTTAACACATAATCTATGGTTAGAGCTAAGCAGTAGAATTAAAGAATTTTTAGATAATATTAGTTTGGGTGAATTAGTGACTCAAGGTGATGTTCAAGCAGTTTCAATGCGTCAAGACTCTCATTTGAGTGAAGCCATTGCACAATTAGAAAATATTCAAGTTAGTTATCAATTATAAGCAGGACCGGAGCAGAGAAGAAATGAAGTTACCAATTTATTTAGATTACGCAGCAACTACACCGGTAGATCCGATCGTTGCAGAAAAAATGATTGAATGTCTAACAATGGAAGGCAATTTTGGTAACCCTGCATCGCGTTCTCACCGTTTTGGTTGGCAGGCTGAAGAAGCTGTTGATCAAGCGCGTCACGATATCGCAGCTTTAATTAATGCTGATCCTCGTGAAATCGTATTAACATCAGGTGCAACAGAATCAAATAACCTTGCAATAAAAGGTGCAGCCAACTTTTACTCAAAGAGTAAAGGTAAACATATTATTACTGTAAAAACAGAACATAAAGCGGTACTTGATACATGTCGTGAATTAGAACGTCAAGGTTTTGAAGTAACCTATATGGACGTTGAAGATAACGGCCTTTTAGATTTACAAAAACTAGCAGATGCAATGCGTGATGACACTGTATTAGTAAGCGTTATGCATGTTAATAACGAGCTAGGTGTTATTCAAGATATCGTTACTATCGGCGAAATGTGTCGTGAACGTAAAATTATGTTTCATGTAGATGGTGCACAAAGTGCAGGTAAAGTTGCAATAGACTTAAAAGAATTGAAAGTAGATTTCATGTCTTTTTCAGCACATAAAATCTATGGTCCTAAAGGCATAGGTGCATTATATGTACGTCGTAAACCACGAGCACGTTTAGAAGCGCAAATGCACGGTGGTGGTCATGAACGTGGAATGCGTTCAGGTACTTTAGCAACACATCAAATTGTGGGTATGGGTGAAGCATTCCGTATCGCAAAAGAAAAATTTGAATCTGATCACGCTCGTATTTCTACACTTCGTAAACGTTTAATTGAAGGTATGTTAAGTGAGCTTGAAGAAGTTTATTTTAACGGCACACCAGACCAATCAGTGCCAGGTATTGTAAATATCAGTTTTAACTATGTCGAAGGTGAGTCGTTATTAATGGCAGTAAAAGATATTGCCGTTTCTTCAGGTTCAGCGTGTACTTCAGCAAGTTTAGAGCCATCTTATGTTTTAAGAGCACTAGGTCGTAACGATGAGTTAGCACATAGCTCAATTCGTTTTAGTATCGGTCGCTTTACAACTGAAGAAGAAATTGATTACACAATAAAGTTATTAAATAGTTCAATCGGTAAATTACGTGACATGTCTCCTTTATGGGAAATGTTTAAAGATGGTATCGATTTAGATACGGTTGAGTGGGCTGGTCACTAAGTTTAAAGAACATATGTGGGCGAATGCCCACTAACTACGATTAATCGTAGCAATTAATCGTAGTTATGAAATGAATAGAAATTGAGGTAATAAGCATGGCGTATAGTGATAAAGTGTTAGATCACGTAGAGAACCCAAGAAACGTTGGCGCATTTGATAAAAATGATCCAAGTGTAGCAACTGGCATGGTGGGCGCACCAGCTTGTGGCGATGTAATGAAATTACAACTTAAAATATCTGATGATGGCATTATCGAAGATGCAAAATTCAAAACTTATGGTTGTGGTAGCGCAATCGCTTCATCATCATTAGTGACTGAATGGGTAAAAGGTAAAACAATTAGTGAAGCAGCTGAAATCAAAAATACTGATATTACTGCTGAATTAGAGTTACCACCAGTTAAAATCCATTGTTCGATCTTAGCTGAAGATGCGATTAAAGCAGCAATCACAGACTATAAAACTAAGCGAAATAAGTAAATTAACAAATTAAAAACAGGGCATAAGTATGGCAATCACTATGACAGACGCAGCAGCAGCTCGCGTTAAATCATTTTTAGATAATCGTGGAAAAGGCATCGGCCTGCGTGTTGGTATTAAAACCACGGGTTGTTCTGGCTTAGCATATGTTTTAGAGTTTGTTGATGAACTAGCTGAAGGTGATGAAACATTTGTACATGATGGTGTAACCGTTATTGTTGATGCTAAAAGCTTGGTTTATATTGATGGCACTGAATTGGATTTTGTTAAAGAAGGCTTGAACGAAGGCTTTAAGTTTGTAAATCCAAATCAAAGTGGTGAATGTGGTTGTGGTGAAAGTTTCACTGTTTAGTGATATCACAAGGCTAACGTGTTTTCATTGTTACATATATATGTAAGTTGAAAATATACTGGTTATAAGAGCCTCAAATAATATTGAGGCTTTGCTGTTTTTATTGATACAGCTTTAAATTTAAATAAGTTAAAGGTTTTAAATGAAGTACTTTGAGCTATTTTCCTTACCAATCAATTATAATATTGATTTGGCTTTGTTAAACCAGGCTTATTTACAATTACAAAAAGCAGTACACCCAGATAAATTTGCTCATAAAACGAGTAGAGAACAATTATTAGCGGTGCAAAAATCAGCAGAAATAAACGACGCATTACACGTTTTGAAACATCCATTGAAACGTGCTGAATATATGTTAGCTGAACGTGGTATTGATATTCGGGCAGAGCAACAAACATTACAAGATCCAATGTTTTTAATGCAACAAATGGAGCTCAGAGAAGAGCTTGAAGATATTAGTTTAGCAAATGATCCTGAAGAAGCGGTCGAGGCGTTTGATAAAGAAATTAAAACGCTTGAAAAGGACTTCCATCAGCAACTAACTGCTTTAATAGAGCAAACTGAATTAATACAACTAGAGCGTGCGGCAGATATAGTGCGTAAACTAAAATTTATTTATAAATTACGTGATGAACTTGAAAGGGTCGAAGACGCTTTATTCGATGATTAAGTTTCACTATACGTATAAAATTAAAATGGCAGTATTTTAAATGGCATTATTACAAATTGCTGAGCCGGGGCAGAGCGCGGCACCTCACCAACATAAGTTAGCGATTGGAATTGACTTAGGTACAACTAACTCATTAGTTGCAACTGTTTTAAGTGGTGAAGCGAAAACCTTGGCAGATCAAAATAATCAAGTCATGTTACCTTCGGTTGTCCACTATACCCAAAATGGTATTGAAGTGGGGGCGAATGCATTTAAAAATGCAGCCTTAGATGCTGAAAATACTTTAGTATCTGTGAAGCGATTTTTAGGTAAATCTAAAGCGGATATTGAGTCAGAGTATGCACAATTACCTTATAAATTATCTGAGAAAAATGGCATTTTCAATATTGAAACTTGCCAAGGACCAATTAATCCAATTCAAGCATCAAGTGAAATATTAAAAACCTTAAAAAATCGTGCGCAAGACTCTTTTGGTGGTGATGATATTACGGGTGCTGTGATCACGGTACCAGCACATTTTGATGATGCACAACGTCAAGGTACAAAAGATGCAGCTGAACTCGCTGGATTAAATGTTCTTAGATTATTGAACGAACCAACTGCAGCTGCGGTGGCGTACGGCTTAGACTCAGGTCAAGAAGGTATAATAGCTGTTTATGACTTAGGTGGAGGGACTTTCGATATCTCTATATTACGCTTATCTCAAGGCGTATTTGAAGTACTAGCTACTGGTGGCGATGCTAGCTTAGGCGGAGATGATTTTGATGCTTTATTAGTTGAATATTTTAAACAACAAACAACACAAAACGAGTTAGATGCGCCAAGTTTACGTTTGTTTATGAGTAAAGCAAAAGCCTGTAAAGAAGCATTAAGCCTATATAAAAAAGTTAAGGTTGTATTAGAGTTTGCAGATCAAAATCATACAGTCGAAGTAACAAAAGAATTATTTAATGAATTAGCTGCTCCTCTCGTTAAAAAGACATTACGTGCATGTCGCCGAGCTGTTAAAGATGCAGGCATAACAAATGAAGAAGTACTTGAAGTCGTAATGGTTGGTGGTTCTACTCGTATGCCTATCGTACGTGAGCAAGTAGGTCACTTTTTTGAAAAACTACCATTAACATCTATAGATCCTGATCAAGTAGTTGCAATCGGTGCAGCAATTCAAGCAGATATCTTAGTTGGTAATAAACCAGATTCCGATATGCTTTTACTTGATGTATTGCCTTTATCTCTGGGTTTAGAAACTATGGGTGGTTTAGTCGAAAAAATTATCCCTAGAAATACCACAATTCCAGTTGCACGGGCACAAGAGTTTACTACTTTTAAAGATGGTCAAACGGCAATGTCTCTTTCTGTATTGCAAGGTGAGAGAGAATTAGTAGATGATTGTCGTGCACTTGCTAAATTTAGCTTAAAAGGTATTCCTCCAATGGCTGCAGGTGCAGCGCACATATTGGTTACTTTTAAAGTTGATGCGGATGGTTTATTAAGTGTTTCTGCTATGGAAAAATCAACTGGTGTTCAAGCCGAAATTCAAGTGAAACCTTCTTTTGGTTTATCAGATGATCAAGTTGCACAAATGCTTAAAGATTCTATGAGTTTTGCAAAAGAAGATATGCAAGCGCGGATGCTTAAAGAGCAACAAGTTGAAGCGTTACGTGTTATCGAAGCGATTAATGCATCTTTAACAGAAGCTAAAAACTTATTGAATGAAACTGAGCTTGCAATCCTTGAAGCTGAAATTGACAAATTAATACAGTTACGTGAAACAGCAACCACACCTGAGAAACTTAAAGCAGGTATCACGGAACTTGATAATGCAAGTTCCGACTTTGCAGCTCGTAGAATGGATGATTCAATTAAAAAGGCCCTGACAGGCCAATCTGTTGATCAAGTTTAACGATATTTATTTTAGAAAATATTAAAGCCGATTTACATCGACGAGGTTAATAATAAAATGCCACAAATTGTTTTTTTACCACATGAAGAGTTATGCCCAGAAGGTGCTGCAATTGAAGCTAAATCAGGAGAGACATTATTAAATGTCGCTTTAAAAAATGGTATATCAATTCCACACGCATGTGAAAAATCATGTGCTTGTACTACCTGCCATCTTGTGGTTCGTGAAGGTTTTGATTCGCTCGAAGAAAGTGATGAGCTTGAAGATGATATGTTAGATAAAGCTTGGGGCTTAGAGCCAGAGTCACGCCTAGGTTGTCAGGCAATCATCGCAGATGAAGATTTAATAGTTGAAATACCAAAATATAACTTAAATATTGTTAACGAAGATCACTAACCGCGATTGATCATGTATTTATTGGGATTGGTATAAGAACCAACGGATTAAAAATTGATTTTAAAAGCCAATAGCAGCAATGTTATTGGCTTTTTAATTTTCTGAGAAAGATTAATAATATATTCTACTTAATTAGCGTTTAGTCGCCATTATATCTGTGGAACAAGACTCTGAATTTGGTGGAATAACTGTCATTGTATCTAAAGTGACTTTGATACTCACTGCGCCACCACTTTCTATATCATGGCTTCCTAGTTCGCAATTAAACTTGCCCAGTAAACTGGCGTAATATGTTTCAAAGTGCTCAAACTGAATCCACCAAAAATTAGCCTTATCTTCTGGTTCATGGGTCCAAAATGTCACCTCACCAATACCAATAGTTTCTCCAGGTTCTATATGTAATGTTTTTCCTGCATTATAAGCATCAGCTTTATAATTGTGTAAAAAACTCACGTTATATATAGTTTCTCCGGTTAAATTAGTAATGGAGACATTTAAATTACCTTTATTCATAGTACTCACCTAAATATTTTTTTTGTTAGAATTTAAATAACTGTAGAACAGCATTTTTAAGCATAGGCAAAATATTGGCTTATGGTGATTTTAATTTGAAAAATTATCGAAAATATATGGATTTACGCATATTTTAATGAATAAGGAGATACTATTATTGTAATATGTTCTGGTTAATACAATAGAAAATTGGACCTCTGTTATGGAGCGTAATGTATTACATGCAAAAGAATGTAGTGAGTCTACATCTAACTCTCAATTATTGATGACTAAAATAAATGAAATGATGAATGAGGTGATTGATTATTCATCCCAAATTGTTACTGCAGCCCAAGAGCAAGGAACCGTGGCTGATGATATAAACCAAAATGTACGTACTGTGAACGAATTGAGTGAAGTAAGTTTAAATAATGCCAATATCGTTGCTAAGAATGCCCATGAAATTAGTGAAGCGCTAGATTATATAGAAACGGTAAGCAATACTTTTAAAAATTGAGTTAATAAATCAAGATAAATATAGCGCACAAGCCAATAAGTCTAGTTTATTGGCTTTTTTATTGCTCTAACACAGTTCGAATACTATTTTAAAGGTAAGCACACATTAGTTTAAGGTATAAAAAATGGGCTTACATTGGACTGACTCATTTGGCATTGCAGAATCTCTTTGTGATAAATATTCAGAGCAAGATCCATCAAAAATTCGCTTTACACAACTTAGACAGCTTGTATTAAATTTAGATGAATTTGATGATGATCCGGAACATTGTGGAGAAAGAGTACTTGAAGCGATACAGCAAGCTTGGATTGATGAAGTAAGAGAATAAAAATGGATTCATTGACTGAATTCATAGTAATCAAAAATAAAGAGAGGTAAAATTAAATACTTAGATTTTAATTTTTTTGATGAAAAAAATAATGCCGATAGAACAAGATAAACTCACCTTAGTGATATTAGCAGCTGGATTAGGGACCCGGTTTGGTGGTGCCAAGCAGCTAGCACAAATTGTAGGGCTAGATCGTACAATTATGGAACTGAGCATTAGTGATGCAGTAAAAGCGGGTATCACTCATCTTGTACTTGTCATCAATAAAAATATTAAAACAGAAATCGAAACAGATGTGTTACCACGCTTACCCGAAGGATTAAATGTAAAACTTGCTATTCAAGATAGCAAAAATATTCCTCAAAATTTTAAAAATTTATCTTTAGTTCGACAGAAACCTTGGGGTACGGGCCATGCATTATTATCAGCTAAACCATTTGTTTCAGGTAAAGCAATTGTGATCACTGCTGATGATTATTATGGAGAATCTGCATATAAATTATTAGCAAAAGAATTATTAACACAAAATAAAAAAAACACATCACAATGGAGCTTAGTTGGATATCCAATTTTAGATACTTTATCTGAACATGGCGGTGTGAATCGTGGTATTTGTCAGGTAAATGAACAAAATCATTTAAAGCAGGTCATTGAGTTCTTAGAGATTACATATCAAGAAAATAAATTATCAGGCCTCAATAACGATCAAGTTAGAGAAAGTATATCAGCGGATAGCTTGGCTTCTATGACAATTTGGGGTTTTGACGATTCTTTATTTGATCACTTAGAACGTGGTTTTGTTGAGTTTCTATCAAAATATGACAGCGCTGTCGAAAAAGAGTATTATTTACCGGATCAAATACAAAAAGTCATAGATACTGAACAAAAACAAGTAACCGTTTTACGTGCAAACGAGCCTTGGTTAGGAATGACCTATCGTTCTGAGCTAAATGATATCACTAAAAAGCTTAATCAGATTATCAAGGGAAGCAGCATAGAACGCTGCCAGAGTAATAAATAATGTATACAGAACAAGCAAATATATTATCAGAGCATTTTGGACTGAAAAATAATTTAGATAACAAAGTGACAATAAAGCCTATAGGTAATGGTCACATAAATACAACTTTGTTGCTTCAGGGTTCTAATGCTCCAGTTGTAGTACAAAAACTAAATACGTATGTTTTTCCAGAGCCAAATGAATTAGTTAATAATGCCAGATTGATCGAGCAACATCTAATTAATAAAAAACAAAATAATAACTATGATCTTGAAATAATTAAGCATGTTGCTACTTTAAATAAAAAATATTTAATAGATATAAAAGGTGACAGTTGGCGTGGTCTAGAGTTTATTGGCGGTAGTTATAGTGAAGATGTAGTTGCTAATGTTCAGCAAGCAAGAATTGCGGCAAATGCATTTGGTCAATTTGCGGCCGCATTAGAAGATTTTGATGCAAAACAGCTATTCTCAGTTATCCCAGATTTTCACCATCTTGCTAAACGAATTGATGCATTAAAAGTCGCTGTGGATTTAAATAAATGTGATCGTTTGAATAGCGCACAAACTGAAGTAGATTTTTGTTTGAACCAACAAGCCTTAGTTGATGAACTTGAAACTTTAAAAAGCGAACTGCCATTAAGAGCTTGTCATAACGATACTAAAATTAATAATATGCTTTTTTGTTCTAAGCAACATAATGCTAAAGCCGTCATAGATTTAGATACTTGCATGTCAGGCTATTGGTTATTCGACTTTGGCGATATGGTACGTACATTTTGCTCCCCCGAGGAAGAAGACTCCACAAACTTAGATAATGTAATTATCCGAGAAGATATTTTTGCAGCGATTGTTGATGGTTATGTTACGCCATTACAAAGTTTAATCACCAAAGCTGAAAAACAAAGTTTTTGGGTCGGTGCAAAAGTAATGTGTTTAATGATCGGAGTGCGTTTTTTAACTGATTATCTGGATGGCGATAATTATTTTAGTATAAAACGAGCTGGTCATAATTTAGATCGCGCTAAAAATCAGTTTGCTTTGTACAAAGATTTATTGAAAAAAGAAAATAAGTTAAAAGCGTTATTAGATTAAAAAGGCGACTTGATAGTCGCCTATATTATATGTGAAAGTACGTTAATTAACCTTGGGTTAGGCGGATAAATTTTTCTGCTAACCCATCTAAAGACTCTACATTATCAGGGTCTTTTTTTATGCAATCAATCGGGCAAACACTAACACATGTCGGCGTATCGTAATGACCAACACACTCTGTACATTTGTCAGGATCTATTTCAAAGATCTCTTTACCGAGTGTGATAGCGTGATTGGGGCATTCAGGATCACACATATCACAGTTAATGCATTTGTTATTAATTAATAAAGCCATTTAGTTATCCTCTTTAAACAGTTTTAGTCTGTTTAAATGGGTTACGTGTATCTTGTCCTTCATCTAAGTTTCTTAATAAAATAGCTTTATCTAAATCAATATCTTCAGGTAATGGAATTTTAACGATATGACCAGAGCCTTTTGCATCATCTATAGATTCACCTTTTTTATTTTCCATATGATTTAAATTAAAGCTGATATTACCTTTTGGCGTCATAAGCACTAATGAGTGACCTATACAGAATTTATTTTTAACATCAATTTCAACTAAACCATTCTCATGACGGCCAATGATTTCACCTACAAATTGCTGCTGTTCTGAAACAGAATGACCATAATCGTAGTTCTGGTAATCTTGGTGTGCATGACGCTTTAAGAAACCTTCGGTATAACCTCGGTGTGCAAGGTTTTCTAAACTCCCTAATAGACTTGGATCAAAAGGACGACCAGCAACGGCATCATCAATGGCCTTGCGGTAAACTTGAGCGGTACGCGCAACATAATAAAATGATTTAGTGCGACCTTCAATTTTCAAGCTGTGCACACCCATTTTTGTTAACTGCTCAACATACTGCACTGCACGTAAGTCTTTTGAGTTCATGATATAAGTACCATGTTCATCTTCAAATGCAGGCATATATTCACCAGGACGACCTTGCTCTTCAAGCATAAATATTTCTTTAGTTGGCTCACCCGCACCTAAAGTTGGGATCACTGCATTAGGATCAATTTTATGTACGATATCGCCGGTTTCATTTTCTTTAGCTGGTTTTACATCATATTCCCAACGACAAGAATTAGTACAGGTTCCTTGGTTAGGATCTCGCTTGTTAATATAGCCTGATAATAAACAACGGCCAGAGTAAGCCATGCATAAAGCACCATGAACAAAAACTTCAAGTTCTGTATCTGGGCACTGTTGGCGGATCTCAGCTATTTCTTCAAGTGATAATTCACGAGATAGAATAATTCTTTCAACACCTTGTTTTGCCCAAAATAATACACTTGCATAATTAACCGCATTTGCTTGAACAGATAAGTGAATTGGCATATCTGGGTACTTTTCACGCACTAACATGATTAGGCCAGGATCAGACATGATAATTGCATCTGGTTTCATCGCAATAACAGGCTCGATATCACGCATATAAGTTTTTATTTTTGCATTATGAGGCGCAATATTTGAAACAACGTATAGCTTTTTACCTAGAGCATGGGCTTCATTAATGCCTATCTCTAAATTATCTAAATTAAACTCATTATTTCTTACACGTAAACTGTAGCGAGGCTGGCCTGCATATACCGCATCTGAACCATAAGAAAATGCGTAGCGCATGTTTTTTAAGCTGCCTGCTGGAGATAATAGTTCTGGAGTAAACAAACTAGGTGAATTTTCAGGAGTAAGAATAGCTAACATTGTAAAACCTCATACATAGAACTGGGTATAAACCAATTGCATGGATTATTTAATTGATAATTATAAAAAGCGCGGCATTTTATAAAAACTCACTAAATATCGGTTTGATCTAGATCATCTTTC
>Ga0209395_1006381_pt1 | contig 12789 bp, 8 predicted proteins | sample GOMGulsemesocosm_3_FD_184635 | JGI IMG/M metagenome (GOLD analysis project Ga0209395, IMG submission 184635) | Methane-oxidizing microbial communities from mesocosms in the Gulf of Mexico - GOM9D Gulf of Mexico (SPAdes) (version 2) | ecosystem: Environmental > Aquatic > Marine > Cold seeps... | reverse complement strand
ATTACCTGGTAGGCGGGAAAGATGGTATCCACGGGCTTTGAAGTGTTCAAAAGATAGGTATCCTATTAAACGAAAAAATGCCGTTCACCTTAAATGAACGGCATTACCCTAAGGCGATTTTTTAAACAATAAACTATTTAAACTATTTTTTTTCAACGACCTTTTTAGGGGCACGTTTGGCTTTTTGGTTTTCAACCCATTTACCATTTTCAAAATGAGCAGTCCAACCAGTGGCCTTCTTCTCGATTTCGGTCATGACATATTGTTCTTTATTCTTGCGGCTATAACGAACAATCGCTAGGTTACCTTCCGGATCTTTTTGCGGGGCATCGGCTAGGTAATAAAACTTAGACGAAATACGATCCCTAAAGTGGTGTAACTCGGCCACTTGCGGTGCACGGGTTTCACGCGCTTTAGGAAAGGTATGAGCCGCTAAAAATATACCAGAAGCACCGTCACGCAGCACAAAATAAGCATCATGATTTGCACAGGGTAACTCAGGCAAATGAACCGGATCTTCTTTAGGAGGCGCCACCTCACCACTTTTCAGCAGCTTACGGGTATTTTTACATTCATCAACATTGGTACAAGCAAAGTACTTACCAAAGCGGCCATTCTTTAGTTCCATGTCGCTTTCACAACGGTCACATTCGATAATCGGGCCATCGTAGCCTTTAATCTTAAACTGGCCTTGTTCAATCACATTACCTTCACAGGCAGGGTTATTACCACAAACATGTAACTTACGCGCTTCATCAACCAAATATGGATCCATTGCTGTATCACATTGTTCACAGCGACGCTTGTCCATTAATGCTTGTGCTTCTGCTTCTTCATCAGCGGTAACCGCATCGTCACCACTGGTGAGGTTAATGGTCGTTTTACAACGCTCTTTGGGCGGTAAATCATAACCTGAACAACCTAAGAATACACCGGTAGTACCGGTACGGATCCCCATCTTACGACTACAGGTAGGACATTCAATATCGGTCATTACCATTTGATTCGGGCGCATACCACCTTCTTCAGGCGTTAGGTTGGCGATATCAAGTTGATCGGTAAACCCGGCATAAAACTTATCGAGCGAATCTTTCCAGTCCATTGTGCCATGGGCAATTTGGTCAAGTTCTTGTTCCATTTGCGCAGTAAAATCATACGACAACAGTTCTTGGAAGTTTTCGACTAAGCGATCGGTAATAATTTCGCCCATTTTTTCGGCAAAGAACCGCTTATTTTCAACGCGGGCATAACCACGGTCTTGAATAGTCGAAATAATCGAGGCGTAAGTAGATGGTCGGCCTATGCCACGTTTCTCTAACTCTTTAACCAAAGAAGCTTCGTTAAAACGAGCCGTTGGTTTAGTAAAGTGTTGCTTAGGGTGAAGCGCTTGCAAGGTTAATGTTTCGCCAACTGCCACAGCGGGTAAAGTCACGTTGTCTTCATTCTTACGCTTAACCGAGGTTTGAACTCGAGTCCAACCGTCAAACTTAAGCGTACGGCCAGTGGTCTTTAACTCATAATCACCCGCGGTTACTTTTAGCGAGGTGACATCATAAAGTGCCGGTGTCATTTGGCATGAAACAAATTGACGCCAGATAAGTTCGTATAAACGCTCGGCATCACGCTCCATTTTGGTTAGCGTGGTCGCTGTGCGTGAAACATCACTTGGTCTTATCGCCTCGTGAGCCTCTTGAGCGCCTTCTTTACTACCATAACGGATCGGTTCTTCGGGTAAGTAGGCTTTGCCATATTCACTGACAATGTGCTCACGTAACGTCTCAACCGCTTCTTTGCTCAAATTAGTTGAGTCGGTACGCATATAGGTGATGTAACCAGCCTCATACAGACGTTGAGCCATCATCATGGTCTTCTTAACACCAAAGCCTAGGCGAGTACTCGCGGCTTGTTGTAGCGTCGATGTGATATATGGTGCGGTCGGTTTCGACTTGGTCGGCTTATCTTCACGAGACTTAACGGTGAAGCTAGCTTGTTGTAAAGCGGCTACCGCGACATCACTTTGCTCGGCATTAACCGGCTTGAATGCTTTATCTGCAAATTTAGTGACTTGAAGTGCTAACTGCGTTTGCTCGTTGTTGACCAAATCGGCATTGAGATCCCAAAATTCTTCAGGATTAAACGCCTTAATTTCACGTTCGCGTTCAACCACCAGCCTCACGGCAACCGATTGTACTCGACCGGCAGATAAACCACGCGCTACTTTTTTCCACAATAATGGCGAGACCATGTAACCAACAACTCGGTCTAAAAAGCGCCGAGCTTGTTGGGCATTCACGCCCTCCATATTAAGATGGGTTGGCGTATCAAAGGCTTCGCTGATTGCTTTTTCAGTGATTTCATTAAACACCACACGCTTAAAGCGTGATTCTTCGCCACCGATAATTTCTTTGAGGTGCCAAGCTATCGCTTCACCTTCTCTATCCAAATCCGATGCGAGATAGACAAAATCTGCAGTTTCAGCGAGCGCTTTAAGTTCGTTAACCACTTTTTCTTTACCGGGCAACACTTCGTAATGTGCGTCCCAGCCACCCCGAGGATCAATGCCCATGCGATTAATTAACTGTTGTTTGTCGCGCGCTGCTTTATAAACTTCCTTTTCTTGTGCAGGCATTTTTCGTACTTCGGCGGGGGTTTTGGTAAATTTATTTTTCTTTACCGAGCCCGAAGTCGGCAAATCACGGATATGACCAACCGATGACTTAACAATAAAGTCTTTGCCTAAGTATTTGTTAATAGTTTTCGCTTTAGCTGGCGATTCCACTATTACTAATGATTTACCCATAAATTAAATGCGTCCAATAAGGAGGTGGAAATAATAATTCTCTAATTGCCCATTATATAATTGGTTTGCTAGCTGATTTCAAGCGATTAAAGAAAATAATCCTTTTATGATGGCAATTTAATCGAATTAAAAGACTTTTGTTTAATAAGTCACCAGAAAATAAAATTGGACTTTTTTTATCAGATGGTTAAACCTAACATCATTAAAAATGCTAGCCTCAATAAAAAATGCCCTAATAAATTAACTTTATTAGGGCATTTTTCTTACCACCATGGCGTGATTATATTATGGCGTAATATTAATGGTGGCCACAAACAACGTGGTAATAAGACTGCTGGTATTATCGTTACCTGGTGTAGTAACAACAACGGTCAAAGGCCCTGATAGACTTTCGTCTTTAACCCCTTTTACTGTTACTCCAAATGCCGTACCACCGTTGTGATTATCACTCGGCCAAATAAAGCTAGAAGTACCAACGATAGAGCCTACCGCAGCATTAAAGCTGACTGTAGTGCCCGCAGGCATTGGTTGGTTATGCAAATCGGCAATAATGACACTAGCAGCACCCGTACCATCGCTCGAGATGTTAATCGGCGCATTACCCGTTGGCCACGTTGTAACAATCAATGGGTTACTGCCAGACATCACTAACACTAACGAACCACTAACATTAATTGACTTGGTAGCTGAACAGTTGGCCGGGGTATCTCCACACAAAGAACCATTATATAAACCATCTGCGCCGTCATAAGTACTATAATTAGCGAAATGAATTGGTACTTCTAAATCACCACCAGCCTGAGCGCCAGCATTATCATTAAAGACGCCATCTTCGTTATGATCAACAAAAGCTTCTGCGCGATCAAAGGGATGACCGTTAACATCAAGTCCATCAAAACTATTTCTGCCAATAAAACGGTCCATTTCTACAGCATCAAAACGGCCATTGCCATTAATATCAGGAAATGACTCTTCACCAATAGCGGTAGCAACAATAGTGGCACGACCACCATATTTTTGCCCCATGGTATTAAAAACTTGCGGAGCCTGACTTTCGCCTATGAGTGTTTTACCACTAGGACGAGAGTTTTGACTACGCCAAGTGACATTACACACGCCATTAGCTGTTTGGCAAGAAGGTTCGATTGAGCCACCTTCGGTAGTAAATGATACCGTTGTTCCATCTTGGACTGGGTTATTAAAGGCATCAGCCAATCGTGCCGTGATAGTCACTTCTGTACCATCAAGATTCCACCCTTCCGGATTGAGTGTACTGGCCGACAGGCTAAAGCTATCCTGATCAGCAATCCCGGTGGAAACCACTAATGAGCTAGACTGGCTAGCGATAAGTGGATTACTGTCACTGCCATCGGGTTCAACTAACTTAGCCGTCACCCTTACCGAAGTGTGAACTGTACCTGAATTAACGGTGGTTTGAACTAGTCCTAGTGCATTACTGGTTGCTGTTATCGAACTAATTGCAAGCCCACCAACCTCAGTATTTAACGAAAACACAACATTTTTATTGGCAACAGGGTTACTAAAAATGTCTAACACTCGAAAAATAACGGTTGAACTTTCAATGCCGCCAACCCCTTTTAACGTAATATTTTGTGGCGCTGATGAGACAAACTCAATGCTGCCAACATTAGCGGGTAAGACTTTAACAATGCCTGTTGCCGACAATACCGCGCCTCCCGTCGTAACGGTAGCGGTAATTGTGTCTTCGCCTTCACAACCTTTAGCTAAATAAGTACTCGTTGCCACACCATTGATAGTGGTAACAACCGTATCAAGCGTAGCTGTAGGTGTTGTTAGACTGGCACAGTCTGATGCAAAGTTAATATCAACGGCGTCAGCATAAGGAATTGGCGGAGTTACCGATGTGTCCCATATAGTAACGGCTAATGTGGCTGTGCCACCTGCAGATAAGTCGCCTGCCGGTGTATCAATTACATTATCAGGTAATGACTGACCGCTTAATATAGCACTACCAATACCTAGTTTTGACGCGCCAATCGAAAAAACCAAGCCGCTTGATACTTCGCCCGAAGCAAGGCTTGCCGTTATCGTTCCGGCACCTAGTGAATTACTCGCAAAAATATCAGCAGTTGCGACATAACTACCGTTGGTAATTGCGGTGGTAATAGGAATAGAGCCCAAATCACTACTGAAAGTCACAATTTCTGACGCAGTAATACCCGTTACTGTAGCAACAATGCGGCCCGGTGCTGCGCTGCTGATTTTAGGTGCTGTTAAAACATTGCCATCAAGATCGGTCATAGCCAAGCTAATTACTTTTGCAACCACCACTGCTTCGCCATCTTCACCATCAGTACCACCAGTATCACCATCCAGAGAACCACCGCCACCACAGGCTACTAAAAACAAACTGATCAACATCGTCAAAAAAATATTACGCGACTGCCGCATAAGGCACTCTCCCTAGCAAAATAGAATATCTAATCCCTTATGATGGTAATGAAAATAGACCCAAGATGCAAAATAAGTTAAGTGATTATCAATACTTTATTTAATATTGATACTTTTGGGCTGACATCCTCGTTAATTTATAAGAATCACACCTGAGGCCCTCTGCTTTGGCGTTTATTATTTGCACAAAAAAAGCCATCACGATAATGATGGCTTTCTACAATTCTCACTTCAATAGTGACACTAGCTTATTTTACAACCAACGGTTGTGACTTAAACGATTCCACAATGTGGTCAGAGAGCTTTCGACTGAAGCACTCGCCGCTTTGCCTAACTTTTGACTAATAGTTTTTGGCACTAAGAATTTAACATGGAATATTTCACGTTCATCTAACTGCGCAAGCAAATAATCATCACTGGTGCTGATTTTATCAACCAAGCCAAGTTCAAGGGCCTGATTGCCATACCAATGTTCGCCCGTTGCTACTTTGTTGATTTCAAGGCTAGGACGGTTATCACTGACATGTTGTTTAAACAAATCATGAGTTTCGTTTATTTCTTGTTGGAATTTTTCACGACCTTTGTCGGTGTTTTCACCAAACAACGTCAGAGTACGTTTAAACTCACCAGCGGTCACTTGTTCAAAATCTATGTCGTTCTTTTTTAAGATTTTGCTAAAGTTAGGAACTTGGGCTATCACCCCAATAGAGCCAATAATAGCAAAAGGCGCAGCGACAATCTCATTGGCGATACAGGCCATCATGTAACCACCACTGGCGGCGACTTTATCAACCGACACTACCAGCGGGATCTCACGGTCAGTAATACGTTTTAGCTGACTTGACGCCAAACCATAACCGTGGACTACGCCACCAGGGCTTTCTAATCTGATTAACACTTTATCGTTTTTAGTGGCGATTTGAACCACCGCACTCACTTCTTTGCGCAACGATTCAACTTCATGCGCGTCCATCGAACCTTTAAAATCAATGACAAATAATTTTTCTTTGGCTGCAGGCGGGTTCTTTTTCTCAGCTTTCTTTTGCTTCTTCTCAGCTTTGGTTAGCGCTTTAAATTGCTCTTTACTTAAAATTTGCTCTTTAACAGCTAATACAACCCCATTCATCGCCTCGGTTAAATTAGTCACCACTAAACTGCCTGACTCAACTTTTCCTTTGGTTGACAAGCCAACAATGGTGACCAACACCACTACAATCGCGATGACTATCGTCACCGCTTGAGCTAAAAACAATCCGTACTGTAAAAAAAATTCCAAAATACTCTCCAATAGATTTAATATCAGTTTAATTCTATCAAAACATCAGCGTAAAAGTCACCAACACAAACATTAGAAAAACATACATTAGAGCTACCAAATGTTATATTAAAATGATTATTAATAACCCCGAATACTTATACTAATCCAAGGAAAACCATAATTTATACCAGCGACTTAATCCCTAAGCTGTTTAACATATCGGATTAAGATCAACATGCGCTACAGCTCAAAATTAGTTAAAATCGCTTTATAACTAATTTCACATCGCAAAAAATAGGCAAAGAATTAAATGAATTTTATTAAAATATTAACGCTGTTAAGCCTGCTAATTACAGGCTCGGTAACTGCAAACTCATTAGTAGCTAACTCAAAGATAACAACCGGAGCTCTAGCCAACTCAACGCTAGCAAATTCAGATCTAGAAGGCTCTGATCGAGTAAGAAGTCATGCGTTATCCCAAAGCCGAGAAACCATCGGCTGGCACTTAATTGAAGACGGCGCGTTAATTATTGATGCCCGCACCGCCCAGGAATATGCGGGCGGCCATATAACAGGAGCTATTAATATTCCTTTTGATGTAGCGGTTAGCCAATTTGAGGCGCTCAACATTAGTAAAAACAGATCCATCGTACTTTACTGTCGCAGTGGCAATCGATCAGGGCGCGCCTATCAAAGCCTAACCAAGGCTGGTTATAACAACTTGCATAATGCTGGCGGCCTTAATGACATGTTAGCGGTAAAACAAAAATAAACCTCCTTCAATAAATATCAAGTGTTCGAGGCAGGGTCACTGCCCGAACAAATATCAGTTTTTCACCACAGCAAGCTATACTCGTGAACAAAGCAGTAATTTTAGGAGTAAGTGCGTAGGCTAACCAGCAATGATAAACAAAGGCTATTGATAGATAAAAACTGGATGTAATAGGAGATTAAAATGGGTGAAATTCATTTAAATTACAGCGTACTATGGTCGGTGTTAATCTTATTTATCTGTCTAACATTTAGTTCTAAAATTCAAGCTAGTCAGCTCCTCACAAATAAATCGGTGCAATCTCTTGTCTTAAACTCTAAGATGCCACCGGCTAAAATAGGCCAGAAACCACATCATTTAGATCGCTTTATCGTAAGCGTTTTTCAGCAATTAAATTTCAAAATCAAATGTCGTAATACACCATCAAAGAGAAGCTTTAAAGAAACTAATTTGGGTATTGTTGACGGCAGCTACCCTCACGTAGCCAGCACCAGTGATTACTATAAAAACTTAATCAAAGTGCCAGAACCTCTTGGGGTACATGATCTCGTGGCTATTACTAACAACCCCCATATTAGTTTAAGCAATGGCTTAGCGGAGTTAACTCAATACAAAATGGGTTACATTGCTGGTTGGTTAATGCTCGAACCACTGATAAAAGGTCGCCATAACCTCCATGCAGTCGCTAACAAAGCGACTTTATTTAATATGTTAAAAGCAAAACGTTTTGATATCATTTTTTATAGTCGCGTCGCAGCTACCGCGTTTGTCAAGCAAGAACAGTCACCCAGCTTACGAGTTCTAGAACCAGCAATACGCACAGATAGACTCTATTTGTTTATGCACAAAAAACATCAAAAGCTGCTGCCATTGATTACTAATAAAATGAAACAACTAGGAAACGGGGCTCAGCTTAAATTGTGATATAACTTCAATCAGGTTTTAATATCCACACTGCGAATTTATTTGCGACAAATTAACCTATCAGGCTATAGGAGCCACAATATTATCGAGCTGACTGCTAATAAAACCACTAATTAAAGGCCTAGACAATTGCTAAGCGTTAGTTAGAAATCAAACTGAATCTAGCAAGGTCTTATTATGCTTAGCCCGAGTTTTAGTCGATTACAATTAATTACCGTTAATTACAATAGTGTCCGGCCGAACTTCCAGCTACAATCCCCGTCATCTTGCGTTACAGGCACCTTCTATGAAAAACCTACTAATAATCGGCTATGTTTGGCCAGAACCTAACTCTTCGGCGGCCGGCACCCGTATGATGGAATTAATTGCGCTATTTCGCAGTCAGCAATGGGCGGTTACCTTTGCGAGTCCAGCGGCTTTATCTGATCATATGGCAGATCTCAGTGCGCTAGATGTGCCGACAGTTAACATCGAGCTCAACAACGAGAGTTTTGATCATTATATTAATGAGCTTGAGCCTAATGTGGTGATGTTTGACCGTTTTATGATGGAAGAACAATTTGGTTGGCGAGTCGAGCAGCAATGTCCTAATGCGCTGCGCATTTTAGACACCGAAGATCTACACAGTTTACGTGACGCCAGACACCGCGCTTATAAACAGCAACGTGAAATAACTCATCAAGATTTAAGCTCAGATATCGCGTTGCGAGAAATCGCCTCGATTTTACGCTGTGACATGTCCTTAATCATCTCACACCATGAAATGGCTTTATTGAGCAATCACTACAACGTTGAGTCAAGCTTGCTACACCACCTGCCTTTTATGCTTAATCTTGAGCAACTATCACAGCCACGACCAAGTTATCAGCAGCGTGCCGATTTTGTGTCGATCGGTAATTTTCGTCATGCGCCAAATTGGGATGCGGTACGTTATTTAAAAGAAACGATTTGGCCATTAATTCGCCAGCAATTACCAAACGCCAAACTTAATGTTTATGGCGCGTATCCGCCAGCCAAAGCGATGGCATTTGATAATCACAAACAAGGGTTTCATGTTAAAGGCTGGGCCAAAGATGCTCATCAAGTAATGCGTGAGGCGCGTTTATGTCTGGCACCGCTACGTTTTGGCGCAGGCATCAAAGGAAAATTAGCCGATGCTATGCTAAATGGCACTCCCAACATCACGACCAGTATTGGCAGTGAATCAATGCATGGCGAACTGGCGTGGTCAGGGAGCGTAAGCGATGATGCCCAAGAGTTTGCAAATATGGCTGTTGCCCTATATAACGACCAGCAAGCTTGGCAACAAGCGGTAACCAATGGCGATCAGATCATTACCCAGCTTTATGATAAGACCGAATTGGGCCTGTCGCTACTCGCGAGAATTAACAAACTTGAGCAAAGTTTAACGGAGCATCGCCTCAATAATTTTCAAGGGGCGATGTTGCGTCATCATCACCACAAAAGCACCAAATACATGGCACAATGGATTGAAGCTAAAAACAAACTACCGACACAAGATTAAGCACCAATGGCCTATACGTTACGTCCTTACCAGCAGCAAGCTGTTGCAGCAACCCTAACGCACTTTCGACAAACCGATGATGCCGCCGTGATTGTATTACCAACAGGTAGCGGCAAAAGTCTGGTCATTAGTGAATTGGCGAGTCTGGCCCGGCATAAAATTTTAGTACTGGCCCATGTTAAAGAGCTGGTTGAGCAAAACCACGACAAATATCAAAGCTATGGCCTAACCGCCGGCATTTATTCTGCTGGGCTTGGCCGAAAGCAACTTGAACATCAGGTTACTTTTGCTAGCATTCAATCGGCCGCGCCAAATTTGGCTGATTTTAGCGAGTATTATTCGTTAGTCATTATTGACGAGTGCCATAGAATTGGTCTTTCGCATGACGGTGAGCAATCACAAAGTAATGACAATAATAAGGACAAAGAGAAAAAGAAAGGTCAAAACCAATACCAACAACTGATTAGTCAATTAAAGAAAGCCAACCCAAAACTAAAAGTATTAGGCCTAACAGCCACCCCCTTTCGCTTAGGCAGTGGCTGGATTTATCAGCGCCATTATCACGGTTTTATCCGCACTGAAGAGCCACGGCCCTTTGTTGATTGTATTTATGAAATGCCACTGGCACTGATGATTAAACAGCACTATTTAACCCCGCCAACGTTAATTGACGCCACCATTGCCCATTATGATTTTTCGAGCCTTAATGCCAACAAATTTGGTAACTACCCAGCGCCAGAAGTTAACTCGTTGCTAACCAAACATGCACGAGTAACCCAAGCGATTATCGAACAGGTGGTTGAGCTTAGTGCCAAGCGTCGTGGCGTAATGATTTTTGCCGCAACCACAGATCACGCCCGCGAAATCATTGGCTATCTTGAGGATAGCGATTGCATCGATACTCTTAATCACCAGAGCGCCGCGATGATCTTAGGTGATACCCCGAACCATCAGCGCGATCAGATTATTCATGACTTTAAGCAACAAAAAATAAAATACTTAGTCAATGTTGCCGTATTAACCACAGGTTTTGATGCCCCCCATGTTGATTTTATTGCCTTGTTACGCCCCACTCAATCACTTAGCTTATTCCAGCAAATTGTTGGCCGTGGTTTACGCTTGGCGCCAGACAAACAAGACTGCCTAATTATCGACTATGCTGGCAGCGGTTTTGACATTTACAGTCCCGAAGTTGGCAGTGCCAAACCCAGCAGCGACAGTGTACCGGTTTTAGTGCCCTGCCCGATTTGTCAATTTGGCAATACTTTTTGGGGCAAGGTAAGCGAAGACAATCAAATTATCGAGCATTACGGTCGCCGTTGTTGGGGGTATGAACTTAACGAGCAACAACAAAAAGTACGTTGTGATTATCGCTTTCGCTTTAAAGAATGCAGCCAATGCGGGGCCGAAAATGATATTGCAGCGCGACGTTGTTGCCAATGTCAGCATGCGATTATCGATCCCGATCAATTACTTAAAAATGCGCTAAAACTCAAAGATGCCATGGTATTACGGTGCAGCGGCATGTTAATAGAGCCTGCTGCTAAGGGCGACAATCGAATTAAGGTTTCGTATGTTGATGAAGATGGCGCCACCGTCAGTGAACAGTTTAATTTTAGTCATAAAACATCACGCGAACTATTCAACCAGCAGTTTGGTCGCCGCAGTGGTCAAGGCACCCAGCCACAACAATTTGACAACGCTGCTGCGGTATTAGCCGTAGCACAACAGCTAATCGCACCGGACTTTGTCATTGCCCGCAAACAAAACCATTACTGGCAAATCAAAGAAAAAGTATTCGACTATCAAGGCAATTACCGCAAGGCTAATCAGCTAAGTTAGCTAGGTCGTCATTAAGTGTGTGATCCTCAAGGTCACCCACCCGTCACCCTCGAGGTGTTTTTATCGAGGAACTCACAAAGCGACCACTTCAACACTGGCACAATCATCACCAGATCCCCGCTAAAACCACTGCGGGGACGACGAAGGGGGACATAGCCAATTAGATTGGCTATGTTGTAGTTAAGTGTGTCTGTAAGTTAAGTTCGGTGAACCTTATGATGTGCTTTATGCATTATCACACTCTTAACTTCACCGTAAGCACACCAGTTCCTTTTCTTTGCGTCGCCAAAGAAAAGGAACCAAAAGAAAGGCGACCCGCGACTTAGTTGCTGATATTCAATCGAATAACCGTCTTAACGAAACCGCTTTTCATGCGCATCCCTGCGCGAAAAGCTAAAAACTCGTCCCTGATTTTTTCTCCTAACGGCTATCCAATTGAATGCAACTAAAACGGGGACTCAAACCAATCACAACGCGTGTTTAGAGCTAACTAATTGTATTTAAGCTAAAATAAAACCAGACACAGTTAACGGGTACATAGCCAATTAGATTGGCTTTAACCCTGCGAGTTCACTCGCGGTCAGTTCGCGCCATTGCCCCGTTGCCAATTGCCCCGTTGCCAATTGGCCAAGTTCAAGGTTAACCAAACTTAACCGCTGCAAGTCAGTTACCCGATAACCACAGTGTTGGGCCATTTTCCGAATTTGACGATTAAGGCCCTGTGTCAGGGTGATTTTAAATTGATTAAATCCAACCAACTCAACCGTACATGCCTTAGTTAAACCTTGTTTTAAGAGTATGGGCTGGCTCATCTGTAACACAAATTGCTCACCGATATCACCACCACCAAAGAAAGGTTCAACCTTAACCAAATAGGTTTTAGGGTGATCAAATTGCGGTGCTAACAAGCGGTGGCATAAATCACCGTCATTGGTTAGCAATAACAAGCCGTGCGAGTCTTTGTCTAGTCGGCCCACCGGAAAGAGCCGCGGGTCAAAATCAAGCTGATTGATGATACTAGCCGAGTCATGCTGATTGCAATTACAGTCAATACCAATCGGTTTGTTGTAAATAACATACCGAAACTCACTGACCATTTTCACCGCTTGACCGGCTATTTCTACCCGCTCGCTGCCATCAACAAAACTCAAATGGCCTGCAGGTTGACCATCAACTGTAACCACACCGCTATCAATTAAACGACTGGCGGCGCGCCGAGAACAATAACCCGTTCG
>Ga0209395_1006380_pt1 | contig 12791 bp, 8 predicted proteins | sample GOMGulsemesocosm_3_FD_184635 | JGI IMG/M metagenome (GOLD analysis project Ga0209395, IMG submission 184635) | Methane-oxidizing microbial communities from mesocosms in the Gulf of Mexico - GOM9D Gulf of Mexico (SPAdes) (version 2) | ecosystem: Environmental > Aquatic > Marine > Cold seeps... | reverse complement strand
GTATCAGCAATTTCATTTTCTCGGTGACCGCTGTGGCCTTTCACCCACTGCCAATCAATTTTGTGTTTCTGTGCAGCCGCATCCAAAGCTTGCCAAAGATCCGCGTTTTTCACCGGCTTTTTAGCCGCTGTTTGCCAGCCGTTTTTTTTCCAATTGCGCAACCACTCGGTAATACCCTTACGCACGTATTGCGAGTCTGTGGTCAACACAACGGCGCAATCTTCGGTAAGCGACTCAAGCCCCTTAATCGCCGCCATCAATTCCATGCGGTTATTGGTAGTTTTGCGCTCACCACCACACAGACTTTTTTCATGTGGCCCACAGCGTAACAGGGCCCCCCAACCGCCGGGGCCAGGATTACCACGGCAAGCACCGTCGGTAAAAATTTCAACAGCTCTCAAAATACACCCTTACTACACATTTGGTTTTTGCCGACTAACAGGCTCTGGCATTCGGCTGGCGGGTTCGCGGCCACCAAGCCCTACCATTGGTCTAAATGTTTGCCAGTTTGGCTTAAGCGGGGTCATAGCCGCTACATCTTTGCGCGCGACAATAAAATAGAAACTGCCACCAGGCAAATGTAATTTTTTGCCAATGAGTTCCAGCCAGCTCAAATAGCGTAATACTTTAGGATGACTGACCGGTGGTCGATAGAAACCCTGCGATTGCTGTAAGGCTTCAAAATCTAATAGGCGCAGCCAGTCAAGCACGCGCCTCTTGCCTAAGTTTTGGTGTCGCCACTGAGGCCTACAGCTCACGAAGCGCCCAACGGCCTTAAACAAGCCAAATAAACTGCTAGGATTAAAACCCACAATTATGACCCGTCCTCGAGGCATAAGCACCCGGGACACCTCTCGGAGCATCAAATGAGGGCGCTGAGAGAATTCCAGAGTGTGATGCAAGATCACTACATCAACCGACTCGCTGGCCAGTGGTAAATCATCAATCTCCGCCTGGGCCCCACACTGTTCCACTAAAAGACTCGGGGCAAAGTCGGGCGATAAGGAAAAACGATGCCGAATGCGACTGGCATCGCTCAGTTCAGTATGATCGCTGATACTGAGCTCTAGTAAGTGATACCCAAATACATCACTTAGCGCTGCGTCGATATAGGTCTTTTCCTCTTTCAGTAGGAGTTGACCATAGTGAGTGCTCAACCAGGTGGCGAGCGCAGGCCTCTGCGTTGCATAGTCACCTACGCCATATCGCCGTTCAAAAAAATTCGCAAAACGCTTAATCAGATTTAAGCCCACCATTTACCCATCTGCCTTTGTATCTGGGACTCCCCTCTATTATCATGAATCTTTTGCTTGGCAACAAGCACCAGCCCGCTTCCTCATGTAAAGAGTATTTTATGATTAAGGTTCACACCCTGCCTGCTTTTTCAGACAACTACTTGTGGTTATTTCATAGTGAAGGCTCAAACGATGCCTATGTGGTTGACCCGGGTGACGGTACGGTGGTGCTAGAAGCGCTCAAAGACCTATCGCTAAATCTAGCGGGTATACTAATCACCCACCACCACGCCGATCACACGGGGGGCATAGCCCAGTTATTAGACACTAAATCGGTGCCGGTTTATGGCCCGAATTCCGCCAATATCCCATTAATAAGCCACCCTTTCAAACACGGAGAAACCCTAGAACTGTCACCAGAGCTGCTCTTCGAGGTCATTGAGGTGCCGGGTCATACCCTAGACCACATAGCTTGGTTCTGCCCAGCCAATGGGTCGCAAAAACCTCTATTATTCTGTGGAGATACGCTCTTCGCAGGCGGCTGTGGACGCCTATTTGAGGGTTCAGCGGCACAAATGCATCAATCATTGTCATTGCTGGCTAATCTGCCTGAAAATACCGCCATACATTGTGCCCACGAATACACCTTGGCTAATCTAGCATTTGCACAAGCGGTGGAGCCCAACAATCACTCGCTCAAGCAGCGGGTGATCGATACTCAAGCCCTTCGAGACAAGGGACTTCCAACGGTACCAAGTACTATCGGCCTCGAGCTTCAAACAAACCCATTTATGCGCTGCAACACCGAAAGTGTCAAAAATTCCCTTGAATCTAAGCTGGGGCGAGCTATTAATACGGCCGATGAGCTACTTGGGGCTGTACGCACCTGGAAAGATAGTTTTTAATAGCCGCCCCCGAGTGGACAATAGCCCGACAATAAAGATACGTAACTATGAATTCAGCACGACTTAAAGCGGCCAAATTGACCATTGGCGGTTTTCTTTTGCTCTCACTAGCCGCCTGCAATACCACAACATTGGGATTGAACAGACTTAGTGCCTTCAATACTAAGCCAGAAATTGCCGAGACTGATAAGCCTAAACCTCAATTGCAAGCCAGCGCAGAAGAAGACGCTGTAAACTGCTTCACCAGCACTGATGAGCAGCAAGCATTTGTCAGCGACGACCACTCTCAGCTTTGGGATCGTATTCGCGAAGGCTATGCCTTACCGGCAACAGATAATGCCAGAATTGACACCTATGTTAAGTGGTATACAAAAAACCCCAAATATATCGCCAGAGTGACAGAGCGAGGGGAAAAATACCTTTTCCATATAGTAGAAATGATGGAGCGCTACAAGGTGCCCCTAGAAATTGCCTTGCTACCCATTGTAGAAAGCGCTTTCGACCCTTTTGCCTACTCTCATGGCAGAGCTTCCGGTATGTGGCAATTTGTTCCCTCAACAGGACGCCAGTATGGACTGAAGCAAAACTGGTGGTATGACGGTCGTCGCGATGTAGTGGCCTCTACGGAAGCGGCCGTGAAATTTCTCAGTTACTTGAATCGGCGCTTCGATGGCGACTGGTTGCTGGCGCTCGCGGCGTACAATTCCGGCGAGGGCAATGTGTCCAAAGCCATCAGGCGCAACAAGAAAGCTGGCAAACCCACAGATTTTTGGTCCTTAAAATTGCCCCGCGAAACCCAGGCTTATGTGCCACAGCTATTGGCATTGTCAAAAGTAGTGCGAAGCCCCCAACAATACAAACTCAAACTCGAACCTATTGATAATGCTAGCTGGTTTACTACGGTAGATATCAGCTCACAAATTGATATGGCTCAGGCGGCACGGTTAGCTGGCATGGATATCGACCAGCTGTATAAAATGAATCCAGGCTTTAACCGCTGGGCAACGGATCCAGATGGGCCCCACCGACTACTCATCCCCAACGAGCACGCGGCTAAATTTATTAGTAATCTGAACGCCTTGCCTACGGAAGAGCGTATTGCTTGGCAGCGCTACACCATTAAGTCGGGCGACTCCTTAATAAAAATTTCCAAAAAATTTAATACCAGCGTGAGCGCACTGCAAAGCGCAAACAGCTTACGAGGCAACGGCATACGTGCGGGCAAAACCCTAATGATCCCCGTCGCCACAGCACCTGCTCGCCACTACGCTTATAGTGCCGCTGAAAGACTTAAACGCACGCAGAGCAAGTCGGGGAGCAAAAGCAGCAAGCAACAAATTCGCTATACGGTAAAACCTGGTGATAGCTTCTGGAAAATTGCTCGAAAGCACGATGTGAGTGTTAGCAAGTTGAGCAAATGGAATGGAATGGCACCAAAAGACCCCATAAAAATAGGTCAGAAACTGGTCATTTGGACAGGTAAGAAAGTGTCTCAAAAGTCTGTTGCGAACGCGCAACGTGGCACAGGAAAAAGCATCATCCGCAAAGTCGCTTATAACGTACGCCGAGGCGACTCTCTTGCAAGAATTGCCGGTAAGTTTAACTTAACGGTGAATGATATTATGCGCTGGAACCCCGTCAAGAAAAACAACTACATTCATCCAGGCCAATCATTAACCCTATTTGTAGACGTTACGCGAACCAATTGATTGAACGAACGGAATAATTCCAACGCTCTGGGCAGCTTAAATCGGTTCCAACAATTCTATTGGACTCCCCCAGAGCAGGCTCATATTTTTCGCGCCCAAAGAAGATGCACTACTGCTGTAGAAAATAATTTTCCCAGGCGCACACCCCACATTTATTAAATCGAATTTCTTCAGCTGTCGTTTAAGTTCAGCCGCAACCGGAGCACCCACATCAACGATAAGCGCCCGCCCCCCAATAACCTGAGTCATGCTCTCGCGTAAAAAAGAGAAATGTGTGCACCCTAATACAATATGGTCTGCACCCATGTCGAGAAGAGGTACAATGTAAGACTCCAGGGTGCTGATCGTTTCTTCACTGTGTAAATTTGCACTTTCAACCAATCTCACCAACTCAGGGCAGGATTGAGTGAGCAACTTAACCGGCCCAGAAAACCTGTTGATCAGTGCGCAAAATGAATCAGAGCGCAAAGTTTGTGCCGTTGCCAGCACTCCCACAACTCCCGTCTTGCTGCGCAAGCTTGCAGGTTTTATCGCAGGTTCAACCCCAACAATTGGCATATCAATTTTTTCTCGCAGGGCGACAATGGAATTAACGGTTGCGGTATTACAGGCAACCACCAAGGCTTTACACCCCTGTTCAATCAAAAAATTGGCAATGGACTCCGCCCTTTCTTCGAGCCAACAAGCTGACTTACTACCGTAAGGCGAATATTTTTGATCGGCGAAATATAAAAAATTTTCCGAAGGAAGTTCACGCTGAAGACACCGAGTGATTGACAGGCCGCCAACTCCAGAATCAAATACGCCGATTGGAATCTCGTCAGGAATTGTAATAATTGGGTCCCCAAATAACAGAGAGAAAAATAAACTTTGAGGAATTTATTATCGCGCTGAATTTATCCAGACAGAAAAAATTCAGACAGAAAGAATCTAGGCGTAGGACACGCCCAAAAACCAAACACCTACTTATTGGCTTTAGCCATAGACTTAGTCAACATCTCTAAGCTCATCTGTGTTTGAGAGATAAAATGACGAAAACTCTCAAACTGGTCTTTCCCTAACTGACCGCCCAAATTCCATCGGTCAGCATAGATCACCGCCACATCGCGCTTACCCAATGTAATCAAAGAAATAAACGCTGGATATTTTCCCACTATTCGAGTGATTTCCGGAGAGTATAAGTGTTTGTACTTAGGCAATTGATTGGGCTGAATCCAAAATGGCTCCCTAGCCTTAATCGCTCGTGTAAAAATTGAGTCCTGATGTGGCCCCACCTCAAAATTAAAACCATCTCGCCATTTCTCGGTACCTTCACCCAGAATATACTTCGCTTGAACGGTATCTTTAACGATAAATGCCACACAAGCCCTCTCTAGGCCGATCCCGCGGTGCATCCCCTCCAGCACCATCTTAAAGATCGTGTTCACGTCTAACTGTTCGGTCAATGCATTTGAAAGTTCTCGGAGAATGCTCAGCTGCAACTGAGGCTCCGATTTAAAAATTCTAGGTTTGGCATCCGCTGCAGCAGAAATAGCTTTGGCTTTTGTGGGGATCAAATGACAGACCTTCGCAGCGCCATATGTCAATGCAACCCCAGCAGCCTCTTCCGCATTTTCCATCACCATGTCACGCACCTGATTGAAAGCAGTGCCCGTAAATTCTGAGACTTTGCTCATCACTACATTCATTTCTGGCGTATCCCAGCCATCTACAGCCAAGCGACTAATTTCTTCACCTAAACGAACCGCGACAACCTTAGGAGAGGGATCGGGTGGTGGGTACAAAGCCTCTTTTAGGGTGTCGCCCAAAGACCAGTTTTCAGCCAGAGAACGTGTGATGGCTTTTAGTGTTGTACCCGTAACCTGCTCAAGGCCCTCTCTCAAAGTAATGGTGTTATCTTCAAGTAGAAGTTCAAGTTCATCGGCGGACTCTTCACCACAAGCCCAAAAAGCCATATCACCCAAATGGTATAACAAGGCCGCAATAAAAACTTCTTCACGCGCTGATTCATTGGTATGCCTGACCAAATTTCGCGCTTGGACCGCCGCGTGAAAGGCCTTAGCCATTGCACCCATCAGTCGCTCTCGCGGCGCTTTACCCAGCAAAGAATCAATCACCATGACTGAGATACAAATGGCCCGCACACCGGTGAAGCCGATCAATACAATTGCGCGACTCACCGTGTTTATAGGAAAATTTGAGGGGTTGTAAGCGACGCTGTTGGCAATGCGGAGAACTTGAGAAGTGAGGTTTGCGTCTTTTAGAATTACATCAGCCAGCTGATTAACATCGGCTTCATCGCTGCCTGTTAGCTCATTGAGCTCTTTCACAACATTCGCCAAGACAGGCATCTCAACTTTACTGAGTTTTTCAACCCAGGCGTCTAATCCTTTCGTACTCACTACCCTCGCTCCCTATGACGCCACAATACGGGCCGCTCGCGATGAGCGGCCTAATATTTAGGCCGTTATTATTCTGGGCAAATAGTTACTAGTAAATCTCTACATCAGCGGTATTTTTAATCTGCGCTTCCAACACAGCGTACTCCATTTCACCAGCGCTGCGTGACAAGCCTTGTGAAATTTGCTTTTGTTGCAGTTCGCTCATCGCCTTCAGGTCGCCACCATGAACTTTATTGAGGCTGACCAAAGCATAGTCACCATTGTTTAAAAACACCCCACCAATGGTCGCCGCTTCATCTAAGGGCTTTGCCATATCAAAAGCGTAGTTCAATAATGTTCTATCAACCTTAAAATCACTGCGAGTTGTCGCTAATGTCACCTGCCATTCAAGAGAGTTTTCTTTCGCCAAGCTTTCAAAATCAGCTCCTTGCTCAAGCGCCAATTGCAAATTATCCGCCTGGCTCTGCAGTGTAGTTCGAATGGCCTCTTCTTTCAGCTGCGTCGCAATACCTTCAGAAACATCAGCTAAAGACTTAACTTGTGAAGGCTTGTTCTCGACGATTCGCAATACCACCACTAGGTTGTCTGCTAATTCGATAAGATCACTTGTATTGCCCTCAAGTAGAACCTCATCACTAAATGCCGCCTCCAGCACTCTCGCATTAGCCGTTATGCCATCCCCACCTTGTCGGCTGAATAAAGCACTTTTGCTCACTGGTAAATCCAGAGTATCGCCTGCTTCCGCTAGTGTGTCTGCGTTGTAGGTTAGATCGCCAAGGCTATCCAGCATCTCGACAAATTGTTCCTCTGCGGCTGCTGCAATCAGTGTTTGTCGAATCGCTAGCTGCTCTTCCTCAAAACTTGGCGCATCAGCATCTTGTATGGCGAGCAGTTTGATAATGTGTAAACCTGCCTCGGTCTCAACGGGAGCTGAAACGGCCCCTACCTCTAACTCGGCCAATGCGGCTTCAAATTCGGCTGGAAATATATCACCCGCGGTATAACCGAGGTCGCCGCCTTGCTCTGCAGACACGGTGTCACTGGACAGCTCCTCAGCCAATGCTGCGAAGTCCTCACCGGCGGCCAAACGCGCTACAACTGCCTCAGCGGCGCCTATGTGGCTTCCATCATCCTTCGGTTCGAGAAGAATGTGGGCTGCCTGACGCTCCGGCTTAAGCTCAAAACTGGCAAGGTTCTGTTCGTATTGTCCTCGAACGTCTTCCTCGCTCACTGTTACGTTTGCGCTAAGTAACTCAGGAGAGACTTCAATATATTCAATCGCCAGCTGCTGAGGCGCCATAAACTGTGCCTGGTTTGCCTCGTAGTAGGAAGCAAGCGCCTCATCACTAATTGAGGTGGCATCCTCGATCGCGTCTTTAGCGATGGTGAGGTAATAGAAATCTCTTGTTTGGGCTTGTAAAACGGCTGCACGACTTAATTCGGCGCCCGTTGTAAAGCCTGTGCTGGCAAAACCTCTAGCCAACTGGTTCAAAACCAGCTCTTCACCTAACAATTTTTTGTAGGTTGACGGTGTGAAGCCTAGAGATCGTAATGTTTGTGTATAGAGCTGTGCGTTAAACTGTCCTTCGACATGAAATTGCTCAGCCGACAAGATCATTTGATCTAGCTCAAGTGAACTGGCCGCCATGCCACCCTGCTGCCCTAAACGAAGGCTCAAACGACGACGGATCAACTCTTCGAGCACCGGGGCTCGCAATCTTTCATCCGTTAAAAATTCTGCGGGTGCTTGATCGCCAAAACGCGATAGAAGCTGTTGCTTTTGGAGGTAGATGGCCTGGGCCAACTCATTTTCAGTGATAGCCTCCCCTTCTACTACTGCAACATCGGTGCCTTGACCGTCACTTAAGAACAAGGAATCAACACCAAACATTGCAAACGGAATGATCATTAATGCGATCACTCCCTTGGCAACCGCTCCCTTTAAATTATCGCGGAAACTCTGCAGCATGCCCTACCCCATCTCTATTTAATTGTGTTCATATTAGTAACGAAAAAGGCGCATCGTTTGGATGCGCCTTTCAAACAGCTCACAGCAAACTAAATTAGCTGTTTACAGCGTCTTTCAGTGCCTTGCCAGCTTTAAAGCTAGGTACTCTTGCTGCAGCGATTTGAATCTCTGCACCAGTTTGAGGGTTGCGGCCGGTACGGGCTGCACGATCTTTTACTGCAAATGTACCAAAGCCAACCAATACTACCTGATCACCTTCTTTCAATGCACCAGTAACGGTGTCTACCATTGCATCCAATGCGCGACCGGCGGCTGCTTTTGGAATGTCCGCAGACGCTGCGATGGCTTCGATCAGTTCAGATTTATTCACACTCAATCCCTCTTATTATGAGTTCCAGTTACTGTTTAGTAACCGATAAATAGTAAAAATTTACGTTGCTAAGACTCGGCTCGGAAGCTAGCCCAAATTCGTCTCTCAAGTTTGCCCTGCACCGAGCAAACGGATTGCGTTTTATACCAACTGCCTCACTGCCGGTCAAGCTAACAATGAGCTAAAATGCTCTGAAGCCCGCATGCTGCCTGTATTTTGACCGAAATACCCGACAGATGAACAAGTTCTAATCAGGGAGGCTAGCAGGTGTGAACCTGAGTAACACTCCCGACTCAAACTAATGAGTACTAATTCGACCGGTTCCCTGGGGCTTTTTGTCACCTTGCGCTTCTTTTTCCAAAGCCCGGTACTCTTCATCGGTATATGGCTGCGGCATACGCTCCAAGGCAATCTCCAACACTTCATCAATCCACTTCACGGGCTTAATGACCAAATCGGCTTTAATATTGTCGGGGATGTCCTTTAGATCACGCTCATTATCTGCAGGGATAATCACTGTAGTGATGCCACCGCGATGAGCGGCCAGTAATTTTTCTTTCAAGCCGCCAATTTTTAGCACTTCACCTCTGAGGGTAATTTCGCCTGTCATGGCAACATTCGCTCGCACCGGAATGTTGGTAAAAGCCGAAGTAAGCACTGTACACATACCGACGCCCGCACTTGGGCCATCTTTTGGTGTTGCACCCTCTGGCACATGAATGTGGAGGTCCAACTTTTCGTGGTGATCAGGTGCTATTCCCAGCACCTGACTGCGCGAACGAACGACAGTGAGCGCGGCTTGAATAGACTCTTGCATCACGTCGCCCAAGGAGCCTGTCTTAACCATGCGCCCCTTGCCTTTCACCGCTGAGGCTTCAATCGTCAGCAACTCTCCACCAACACTCGTCCAAGCCAAGCCGGTCACTTGACCCACCTGATTTTTCTCTTCTGCGCGCCCATAGTCGTACTTATAAACGCCCAAATACGACTCTAGCTCTGCCGAACTAACGACAGCCTGCTCCAAATTTTTATCTTTAACGTGTTGCGTAACTACTTTACGACAGATTTTTGCCATTTCGCGGTCGATACCGCGCACACCCGCTTCGCGAGTATAGTAACGAATCACATCGCGTATTGCCCCTTCCTCGATCGCAACTTCAGAAGGTTTCAGGCCATTGGCTTTGATTTGTTTTGGAATTAAATACCGCGTGGCAATATTAACCTTTTCATCTTCTGTGTATCCCGGAATTCGAATCACTTCCATGCGATCCAACAAAGGACCAGGGATATTCATCGAATTCGAAGTACAAATAAACATTACGTCAGATAGGTCGTAGTCCACTTCCAAGTAGTGATCATTGAAATTGTGGTTCTGCTCTGGATCAAGCACTTCTAACAAAGCAGACGCTGGATCGCCGCGATTGTCCATTCCCATTTTGTCTATTTCGTCCAACAAAAATAGAGGGTTTTTAACACCAGCCTTTGACATTTTTTGAATAAGCTTGCCAGGTAAGGAGCCTATATAGGTTCTTCGATGACCGCGAATTTCCGCTTCGTCTCTAACCCCACCCAAAGCCATCCGAACAAACTTACGGTTTGTAGCTCGCGCAATTGACTCACCCAATGAAGTTTTACCCACGCCAGGAGGCCCCACTAAACAAAGGATAGGACCCTTAATCTTTTTCACACGCTTTTGTACCGCGAGATACTCTAGAATACGTTCTTTAACTTCTTCCAAACCGTAGTGATCTGCTTCCAAAACCTCTTCAGCTTTATCGAGGTCGTGACGCACTTTACTGCGTTTTTTCCAGGGGACATTCAGCATCCAGTCTATGTATGAACGAAGTACAGAAGCCTCCGCCGACATCGGGGACATCATTTTTAATTTATTCAATTCAGCTAGGGTTTTTTCTTCCGCGTCGGCATTCATACCCGATTCACGTATTTTCTTTTCTAAGTCCTCTGCTTCATTGGGCTCTTCGCCCATATCGCCCAGCTCTTTCTGAATAGCTTTCATTTGCTCGTTCAGGTAGTACTCGCGCTGGCTTTTTTCCATTTGCTTTTTAACGCGACCACGAATTTTCTTCTCAACCTGAAACAAATCAATTTCTGCTTCCATCAAACCTAGCAAATGGTCGAGACGTTCTCTTACGCCGCCCATTTCCAAAATTTCTTGTTTCTGAGCTAGGTCCAAAGTCATATGCGCGGCAACGGTATCGGCCAATCGGCCCAAGTCATCAATGCCCGATAGCGAGGTCATGACTTCCGCTGGAACTTTTTTACTCAAATTGACATATTGCTCAAACTGCACAACGGCCGAGCGCAACAGCAGATCCGATTCTTTCTCTGGCAGAGTATCAATTTCCAGGCGTTCGACAGCCGCACGAAAATAAGTCCCCTTGTCTTCGACTCCAACAATTTTGGCGCGCTCGCCTCCTTCAACTAAGACCTTAACCGTACCGTCAGGAAGCTTTAACAATTGAAGAATAGTTGACACTGTACCAATACGATAAATATCGTCTTCTTTGGGGTCGTCGTCTGAGGCGTTCTTTTGCGCCACCAGCAATACTTGCTTGTCGTTCGCCATCGCTTGCTCAAGCGCTTCCACAGACTTTTCCCGCCCCACAAACAAAGGAATAACCATGTGTGGGTAAACCACTACATCACGGAGTGGTAGCAGAGGAAGGTCATCTGGATTGCTTGGGCTTACATCAGTTTCGTCCATCATTGGCCTCGTTAATTACGCGCTGTGCCTAGGTAATAAGGCGCAGATAGAATATAGGATAGATGCTTTAAGAGTGGGGCCGCTAGGGGCCAATTACAAGTTTTTGTAGGGAAAAAATAACAAAAAGGAGCCCGATTGGGCCCCTATTGCTTAATACTTATGCGGTTCGCATATTGTGTGATCAGGCGCTGTCGTCCTGCGCAAGCTTTGGCGCTTCTTGCGTCTCATACACCAACAAAGGTTCAGACTCTCCCTTGATGACACTTTCATCAACTACTACCTTAACTACGCCGTTTTCCGAAGGGATTTTGTACATAGTATCGAGCAGCACATTCTCCATGATCGAACGCAAACCACGAGCCCCAGTTTTGCGGTCCATAGCCTTTGTGGCAACAGCCTCAAGCGCGTCGGAACGGAAGTCAATTTCAACACCTTCCATTTCAAACAATTTGCCGTACTGCTTGGTTAAAGAGTTACGGGGTTCTGTCAAAATTTGCACCAGAGCCTCCATATCCAATTCATCGAGTGTCGCGATGACCGGCAAACGGCCCACAAACTCAGGAATAAGGCCATAACGCACAAGATCTTCAGGCTCTAAATCACGTAACACTTGGCCAAAGTTCTTCTTGTCGTCTTTACTCTTCACTTCGGCACCAAAGCCGATGCCGCCCTTCTCAGAACGATCTCTAATCACCTTATCAAGGCCGGCAAAGGCGCCGCCACAGATAAAGAGGATATTAGATGTGTCCACCTGCAAGAACTCTTGCTGAGGGTGCTTTCGGCCGCCCTGAGGAGGCACAGAGGCCACGGTGCCTTCAATCAACTTCAACAGAGCCTGCTGAACACCCTCACCCGAAACGTCACGGGTGATCGATGGATTGTCCGACTTACGCGAAATCTTATCGATTTCATCGATGTAAACTATGCCTCGCTGGGCTTTATCAACATCGTAATCACATTTTTGCAGCAACTTTTGAATGATGTTTTCAACATCTTCACCGACATAACCCGCCTCAGTAAGCGTGGTCGCATCCGCAATGGTAAAAGGAACGTCCAGTAGGCGAGCCAGAGTCTCGGCCAATAGGGTTTTACCGCTGCCTGTAGGGCCTACCAGCAGAATATTACTCTTGCCTAGCTCTATTGTGTCTTTATCTTTCTTTTTCTCACCAACGCGCAAGCGCTTATAGTGGTTGTATACCGCTACCGCTAAAACCTTCTTTGCGCGCTTCTGATCAATGACATACTCATCAAGAATAGCGACAATTTCCTGCGGTGTGGGAAGTTTCTCAGAAGTACCTTCAGCCGTACTCTCTTGAATTTCCTCACGAATAATATCGTTACACAGATCTACACACTCATCGCATACAAACACAGAAGGACCGGCAATCAACTTGCGTACTTCATGTTGGCTTTTTCCACAAAACGAGCAATAAAGTAACTTGCCGCTGTCGTCGCCATTTTCGCTGTTGTGATCGC
>Ga0209395_1006377_pt1 | contig 12797 bp, 16 predicted proteins | sample GOMGulsemesocosm_3_FD_184635 | JGI IMG/M metagenome (GOLD analysis project Ga0209395, IMG submission 184635) | Methane-oxidizing microbial communities from mesocosms in the Gulf of Mexico - GOM9D Gulf of Mexico (SPAdes) (version 2) | ecosystem: Environmental > Aquatic > Marine > Cold seeps... | reverse complement strand
TGCATCTACAGTAATTAAAGTTGGTGACGACGTTGAAGCTAAGTTTATGGGTGTGGATCGTAAGAACCGTACTATTAGCTTATCTATCAAAGCAAAAGATCAAGCTGATGAACGTGAAGCAATGGATAACCTAAACCAAGTAGAAGAAACTGGTTTAAGTGCTATGGCTGCAGCGTTTAAAAACGCTAAAAACTAATATTCCTTAACCGGAAATAGTTTTACTTTGCAATGGTGCTGTAATTAATATTACAGCAGGTGAAAAGAGTATTTATCACTATCGTGGTGATACTCTTTTCTTATTTTAAACGCCATTGGCGGAGCCAACGTTTACTGATATTTATACTCTATTTTGTAATGTTGCGCGGTGCTAGGTAAATACTGAGAGGTCAAAATGACTAAGTCAGAACTTATTGAAAAATTAGCCGATAAATTAAGTCATTTATCCGCTAAAGATGTTGAAAAATCTATTAAAGAAATATTAGAACTCATGGCGCAATCCTTGTCGAAGGGAGATCGCATTGAAATTCGAGGTTTTGGTAGTTTTTCACTACATTATCGTGCACCACGTGTTGGTAGAAACCCAAAAACTGGTGAATCAGTTGAGTTAAGTGGTAAATACGTTCCTCACTTTAAACCTGGTAAAGAGTTACGTGAGAGAGTCAATCTTTCTGTAGCTTAAATTGCAAAGCGTACTAAAAAATTAGATAATAAACGGCATGTTAATAATGCCGTTTTTTTTTGGCAAAATATAATAAGGCTTAATAAAAGTGCGATTATATATCACTCTCTTTTTTATCTTAGTTTTACTCGCGATAGCATTTATTTTCGGCAGTCAAAACGAACAAGTATTCACGCTTAATTTTATCATTGCGCGTACAGAAATGACTGTTGCAGCAGCGGTTAGTTTATTTACTGGCTTAGGTTTCCTATTAGGTCTGTTAGTTACTATATTTTGGCGTATTGTTCGCAAAGGTAAAAAAGCTTTAGCGAAGAAAAAATCACAAGAAATTTAGCTAAATTGTTTTAGTTATTATTTCCCTTAACCCTTTTAAAACTTGTCTCAAGAGCACTAATGATTGAACTACTCTTTTTATTACTCCCCGTTGCCATGGCCTATGGCTGGTTCATGGGACGTAATAGTATTAAGCAAAACCAGCAAACAGCAAAACAAGATCTTTCAATAAAATATTCAACCGGCTTAAATTACCTATTATCAAATCAACAAGATAAAGCCATTGATTCACTGCTTGATGCTTTAAAAGTTGAAGATGATAGTGTTGAAGCCCATTTTGCTATGGCTAATTTATTTCGTAAACGTGGTGAGTTAGACCGTGCATTAAAAGTGCATGAACATTTAGTAAGACTAAATCATTTACCAACTAAAGATAAACAACAGGCTGTATTTGAACTAGGGAAAGATTTCCTAAGTGCAGGTTTGTATGATCGTGCTGAAACCATGTTTACCAAGTTATTAAAATCTAAAGACTATGGTTTAAAATCATTAACCTATTTGTTAAAAATATTTCAATCAACAAAAGATTGGCAGCAGGGTATTGATCACAAGAAACAAATTATCAAACACAACGATAAACGGTTATTACATACCTTGGCAAACTTTTATTGTGAGTTAGCTACAACTGCATTTAAAAAGGATGAGTTTATTGACGTTATTGAATTATTGGAGCAAGCACTTTTACTCGATCCTAATTCATGTCGATCCAATTGGCTTATGGCTCAAATTTATGAAAAGCATGAGCAGTGTGAGTTAGCCGCTAAATGTTACCAAGCTATTTATCATCAAGATAATGAGTTTTTCCCCGACGTAATTGAACCTATGCTTGCGTGTTATACACGCTTAGCTGCACTTGATGAATTTTATAAATTCATCAAAAAGGTTTATGACGAAACCGCTGGTTCTGGTGCACTTATTACTTATCTTACTCATGTTGAAAATAAACATGGTAAGAAAAAAGCAATAGAATTTATTGTCTCGGCATTAAAGCGTAGGCCGACCATTCGTGGTTTTGAGCATTTTGTTAATATGCAAATGACACCTACAGAAGCTGAAGTTAGTAATACAAGTTTAGATTTGATTAAAGAACTAATCAGCGAGTACTTAAAAGTGAAACATAGATATAGCTGTCGTACTTGTGGTTTTAATAGTTCGACACATTATTGGTCTTGCCCATCATGTCATGAGTGGGAACAGCTTAAACCTATCCGGGGCCTCGAAGGGGAATAATAATCCCTTTCTTTGTTGTAAAGCACAATTGCTACATCGAAAGTACTCACTGACATTCGTCAGCTCCGTGCTTTCTCTTTGCTCTTGCACTGTACAACGTTGAAACGAATCATTATTTGTTTCAAAAGCTAGTTCTAATAACTAGCTTAACTATAAGTTAGCTACTAAAACTAAATTAATTGTCATTCCCGAACCTTTCATGTAAAGAGTTGTCGGGAATCTATTGTATTAAATACAGGAAAAATCATGAACGATCCAAAAGTAGTAGTCGCCTTAGACTTTGATAAGAAAGCAGATGCTTTGTCATTTGTTGATAAGATTCAACCAACAGATGCTCGCTTAAAAGTTGGCAAAGAAATGTTCACTTACTTTGGGCCTGAATTTGTTAAGCAGTTAACAGGGAAGGGCTTTGATGTTTTTCTTGATTTAAAATTTCATGATATCCCTAATACTGTTGCTAAAGCGGTTACCGCTGCTGCTGACTTGGGTGTTTGGATGGTGAACGTTCATGCTAGTGGTGGCAGTCAAATGATGAGCAAAGCCAAAGAAGCGCTTGATAGCTATAGCAAAGACGCTCCGCTGTTGATTGCTGTCACTGTATTAACCAGTATGAATGAAGCAGATTTGCGTGGTTTAGGTATCAATAAAACACCCGCTGAGCAAGTTGATTTCTTAGCGAGTCTAACTAAACGTAGTGGTTTAGACGGCGTTGTTTGCTCAGCATGGGAAGCAGAACAATTAAAAAGGGATTTAGGAAAAGAATTTAAGTTGATAACTCCAGGCATAAGACCTGCTGGCTCAGCGATGGATGATCAACATCGTATTATGACACCTAAAGAAGCTATGGATGTTGGCGTAGACTATTTGGTGATCGGACGTCCAATTACTAAAGCTGCTGATCCGCAACTCGTGTTAGAGCAAATCAACGCATCGATTCGATAAACAATTATATAATCTATTGCTTATCAAATTTTAGACAAAAAAAAGCTAGGTTAATACCTAGCTTTTTTTACACAATTATTAAGGCTTTGTGTAATTATCTTTCATATTGGCTGATAAAGGCAACTAAATCTAGAACCTTGTTCGAGTAGCCAATTTCATTATCATACCAAGAAACTACCTTTACAAATGTATCAGTTAAAGCAATACCTGCTTTTGCATCAAATACGGAAGTACAGGTTTCACCAATAAAATCATTCGATACAACTGCATCTTCGGTGTAATCTAAAATACCTTTAAGCTCACCTTCTGCAGCAGCACTCATTGCTTGACAGATTTCTGCGTAAGTAGCTGGTTTTTTTAAATTAACCGTTAAATCGACAACTGAAACATCTGGTGTAGGGACACGGAATGCCATACCTGTTAACTTGCCATTTAATTCAGGAATAACTTTACCAACGGCTTTTGCTGCACCGGTAGATGAAGGTATGATGTTTTGACCTGCACCACGTCCGCCACGCCAATCTTTAGCTGAAGGGCTATCGACAGTTTTTTGAGTAGCGGTTGTAGCATGTACCGTTGTCATAAGACCATTTTCTATGCCCCAATTATCATTCAATACTTTTGCTATTGGCGCCAGACAGTTTGTTGTACATGAGGCATTTGAAACAATATCTTGGCCTGAGTATTCCGTTAGGTTGACACCACAAACAAACATAGGGGTATCATCTTTAGATGGCGCGCTTAATACGACTTGCTTTGCACCTGCAGTGATATGTTTACGTGCAGTTTCATCTGTTAGGAACAAACCCGTTGCTTCAACTACAACATCTGTATCAATTTCATTCCACTTTAAATCTTCTGGGTTACGTTCAGCTGTAACACGTACAACATTACCATTAACAACCAATGAACCATCTACAACATCTACAGTGCCATTGAAACGGCCATGTGTTGAATCATATTTCAACATATATGCCATATACTCGATATCCATTAAATCGTTGATACCAACAATCTCAATGTCATCACGTGCCGCAGCAGCTCTAAATACAAAACGACCAATACGGCCAAAACCATTAATACCAACTTTAATTTTCATGGGTAACCTCTTAAATTCATTATGTAGTAAAATTACACCATTTTGAGAATATTACAAGCTAAAGATAGGTTTTTTGACGGTAAAATTCATAAAAAGCACATTATTTTGTATAATTACTAAAATTTTTGATGTTTTAGTTAATTACACCTGCATTTTGTACAAAACTTTTGTTATTGCATGGTAGAATACGCAAAATTATAAAGAATAGTCTACTACACGGGACTATCGACCTTATACCAAGTCCATGGAATTGGTATTAATAGACATAGGGTAAATATTTATGACACAGGATAAAGTTTTGTGTGACATTGGTTTTATTGGCTTAGGCGTAATGGGAAAAAACCTAGTGCTTAACTTAGCTGATAATGGCTATAACATTGCTGCTTTTGATTTAAGTGATGAGAAAGTTCAAGCGGTTATCGCACAGGATAAAGCTGAAAACGCGACAGACACTCCACGTGTATATGGCTGTTCTTCTTATACTGAATTGTTGTCACAACTTAAAGCCCCACACCTTATTGTATTGAGTGTTCCTGCAGGCTCTCCTGTTGACCAAGTATGTGAAAACTTGATTGGCGCGGGCATTCAGCCAGACGATATCATTATTGATACGGGTAACAGCCTATGGATAGATACGGTAGCGCGAGAAGAAAAATATAAAAGTAATTTCTTGTTATTTTCTTCAGCTGTTTCTGGTGGTGAAGTTGGTGCACGTTTTGGTCCTTCACTTATGCCAAGTGGGTCTCCTTATGCGTGGGCACGTGTTAAACCCATTTGGGAAGCCATTGCGGCGAAAGTTGATGCAACAACGGGTAAACCAATTGACCGAACTCAACCAGGTCAAGTTATCACTGATGGTGAACCGTGTGCAGCTTATATTGGTCCAGCAGGTGCAGGTCATTATGTCAAAATGGTACATAATGGTATCGAATATGCGGACATGCAAATAATCTGCGAAGCTTATCATGTGTTAAAATCTGGCTTAGATCTAAGCTGTGATGAAATAGCTGATATTTTTGCAAAGTGGAATGATGGCCCGTTAGACAGTTATTTGATGGAAATATCAGTAGAAGTCTTACGTCACAAATCTACAGATACTAATACTCCGCTTGTTGATTTAATCTTAGATAAAGCAGGGCAAAAGGGTACAGGCCTTTGGACTGCTATGAGTAGTTTAGAAGTTGGCTGTCCAGCCCCTACTATTGCTCAAGCAGTATATGCACGTTCAATTTCATCTTTTAAAGATTTACGTATACAAGCATCATCATTACTGAGTGGACCTGAACAGGTATCTTTATCTGAAGATGAAAAGCAAGAAGTCATCGCGCAGTTACACGATGCTATGTATTGCGCTAAGATATGTGCTTATGCGCAAGGTTTCCAATTAATGAAACTTGCTGCTAAAGAACATGGCTGGACGTTAGACTTTGCTAGTATTGCTAAAATATGGCGAGCTGGTTGTATCATACGTGCAGCTTTCTTACAGTCGATAACGGATGCCTATGAGCGCGATGAACAATTAGAGAATTTACTGCTTGATGATTTTTTTGTTAAGGAACTTAATGACCGTCAACTTAACTGGCGTAAGGCAGTTTGTCAGGCAACTATGCAAGGAGTGCCAATAGGTGCATTGTCTTCTTCACTCGCTTATTATGATTCAATGCGAAGTGAAACATTGCCAGCAAATTTACTACAAGCTCAGCGAGACTTTTTTGGTGCTCATACCTTTGAACGTATCGATAAAGCAGAGGGTAAAAAGTACCATGTTAACTGGGCAACAAAAGATAGAGAAACCATTTTAGTCGAGGGTTAGTGACTTTTAGCCTTGCATAATACAATAGAAATAGTGGCAAATATGAATGATGATTATAAAGATAAACTAACTGATGCGGCTTATAAAGTTTGTCGGTTAGCGGCAACAGAACAGCCATTTAGTGGTATTTATAATGATCATTGGCTGGCAGGTACATACTTTTGTGCCTGCTGCGAACAACCTTTGTTCTCAAGTGAAAGTAAGTTTGATGCGGGTTGTGGTTGGCCGAGTTATTTTGATTGTATTGCTAATCAGGTTGATTATAAAACAGATCAGTCTCATGGTATGCAAAGGGTTGAAATACAGTGTTTGCATTGCCAGTCACACCTTGGTCATGTTTTTGATGATGGGCCAAAGCCGACGGGTAAACGTTATTGTGTGAACTCACTTAGCTTAACTTTTAAAGCAAAATAAACCGTGGTTGTGTAAACCCTTCGGTATACCGATATTTAAAACTTGGGGCTGGTAAAGTTACCCGCTTCAATTTTCCTTAAAGTAGTACTCGCTACTTCATCTAGAAAACTCCCATCTAAGCCATGAGTATGTTGATAGTTATTTAAACTGGTTTCTATTATTTTATCAGGTTTCTTCTGTGTCAGTTGAAATGCCCGTAGCCAAATATACGCTTGCTTGTATTGTTTTCGTTGAGTATGAATGGTTGTTAGTGACTGTAAAATTTCAGCAGATAAAATTGAGCCCGGCTCGTGCAGCTCAAGTGCACGATATAGCAGCCCTAAGGTCTTTTTACTATCGCGTTTTATATAATAAGTGGCTAAATGAAATTGAGCAGTAGAGTTTTCTAGTGTAGGAGAGCCCTCTAACTTTAAAAACTCAGCTAATGCTAGATCATCAGAATATCTTGACCAAAAATAAAAAAGTAAGTGAGGGTGTTTAGAACTTGCCGTTTGTTCTACCAATAAAGATAAGTTAGCTTTGGCTTTTAATAAATTATTTTTTCTAAGCGTTGTTTTCTCTTTTAACTTTATATGCTGAATTTGTGAAGCGAGCTCCATGCATTTAATATATCCTTCATAAGACACCATCAGATTATATTTATCTGTATCAAGATTGTTATTTTTAACCTTGATTCTTCCTAAAGCTACCTCAATACGTTGGCTTTTACACCAGCTATCTTGGCCAAATTCTTCACATATCTCTTTATTATCGCTGCAAAGTTGTCCTAAATTGACACTTTCCTCGCAGCCATTCATAAATGGTACTAAAAGGATTGGCCAGAACTTAGTTGAATACGGTGGTCTTAGCCATTTCAGCTTTAAAAAATTTATCATAAAAAATACCAAAAAGTTTTTTGTAACCTATAGAGAAATATTTCATACTGAATTACAATACGCCTGTAAAAATTTCCCACTAGCTATTATCATGTTAATTACTCTATGATAATAGCCTAATGTTCAATTGACTGAAATAAAAGGTTTAAGTAATGACTTCTCATCTTGAGGAAAAATATCAAGCAAGCTGGCAAGAGCGTCAAACGTTCGCTGAAAATATGCAACCAATTATTGGACAGCTTTTTCGCAATAAAGGCATTGAAATTTTAGTATACGGTCGTCCGTTATTAAATGCATCTTCGATTGATATTATTAAAGCACATAAATCTGTTGCTCTACATGAAGAAAATAAATTACGTTTACGCGAAAGCTTCCCATTTATTGAAGCCTTAAACAAAATGGATCTAGCACCTGCGCGCATTGATCTAGGTAAGCTAGCTTATAATTATTTATACCTTGGTAAAGCGAACGACCTATCTATTGAGCAATACTTAGAAAAAGAATTATCAGCAGAAAGTCGTGAAAATTCAAACCAAGAAAGTCAAGATGTAGTACTTTATGGTTTTGGACGTATTGGTCGTCTATTAGCACGTCTATTAATCGAACGTGCAGGCCCTAATGCTAAATTAAACCTTCGTGCAATCGTTTTACGTCCTAGTAAGGGCGGTGACGATTTAGAGAAACGTGCTAGCTTACTACGTCGTGATTCAGTACATGGTGCTTTTAATGGCAGCATTACTGTTGATAAAGAAAACAACGTAATTAAAGCCAACGGCGCTTTCATCAAAGTTATTTACGCAAAATCTCCTGCAGAAGTTGATTACACAGAGCACGGTATCAATGATGCATTAGTTGTTGATAACACAGGTATCTGGACTGACGAAGACGGTTTAGGTCAGCACTTACAATCTAAAGGTGTTGCTAAAGTATTATTAACAGCTCCTGCTAAAGGTGATATCAAAAACATCGTTTATGGTGTTAACCACGATATGATTTTAGCTGAAGATAAAATTATCTCTGCTGCTAGTTGTACTACCAACGCAATTACACCAGTGCTAAAAGCATTGAATGATGAATATGGTATTCGCAATGGCCATGTTGAAACGATTCACTCATATACTAATGATCAAAACTTAATTGATAACTACCATCCGGCTCCACGTCGTGGCCGTAGTGCGCCCTTAAATATGGTTATCAGTACTACAGGTGCAGCTAAAGCAGTAGCTAAAGCATTACCTGAATTGAAAGGTTTATTAACGGGTAACGCAATCCGAGTTCCTACGCCAAACGTTTCAATGGCAATCATGAACTTAAACCTTAAAAAAGCGACTGACAAAGAAACGTTGAATGATTATTTACGTAATATTTCATTAAACTCGCCTTTACAGAACCAAGTTGATTACACCGCTTCTACTGAAATTGTTTCTACCGATTTAGTTGGCTCTCGTTATGCAGGTGTTGTAGATTCACAAGCAACAATTGTTGATGCTGATCGCGCAGTACTATACGTTTGGTATGACAATGAGTTTGGCTATAGCTGTCAAGTTGTACAAGTTATGCTTGAAATGTCAGGAATTACAGTTCCTTCATTACCGCTAAAATAATAACTCGCGAAGGCTAAGTTAGCTAATTTAAGTAAAAGGCGCATATTATATTTATAATATGCGCCTTTTTGTTTTATATATTTGTTGATATGGGTTATTAATCAAATAATGCTTAAGTAATTAAGTTGTTTGCCGATAAACATTTATTGATAACTAACATATTGAGGGTAGCGCATGTCTATCAGTTTGAATCAAAACACATCAGTCGCAGCACAATCAACTTCGGGTGCTGAATTACTCACTGCCGCTTTGGCTAAAAACAACCAAGAAGCGGAAGGCAAAATGGCATTGCAGTTAATTCAATCGGCAAGTATTAATAATGTTTCAGCACCTATTGGGAATAGTGGCTTTAATGTGAATATTACAGTCTAACGTTTAGACAATGGTAGACTGACTATATCCGTATTGGCTCAGACTAAATGCACCGTGCAGGCTTTGGTAGGCCAGCATATTTAGTTGCTTGTTTAGCGGGACCTTCAGGAAACAATTTATATAAGTAACGACTGCTAGCCTTTTCTTCTCCAAACTCTGCTTTCATTGCCTTCGTTAATGCTCGAATAGCAGGGGAGGTGTTGTAAGTTAAATAAAACTGCCTAACAAAGTTAATGACTTCCCAGTGCGCTTCTGTCAGCTCAAATTCATCTTGCTTAGCTATAGCGATAGCTAACTCCTTTTTCCACATAGAGTGATCAAGCAGATATCCATGTTTGTCCGTTGGGATGGTTTTGTCTTCAAAAATTAATGTTATTGCCATGTGATCACTTTGTTATGGATAAAGGTTAATTCAACTGCATTTTTCATTTCAATATGTTTGATTGTTGTAGTGGCTTCAATGGCTCTGGCCTTTGCATGACTCGCAATAATATGAATAGTAACCGAAGCATCCACTCGCTTTATTAAACTTTCCATCAAAGTGTGTTTAAGGTTATAACAGCCGTCATCCATTAATATAATGCAGTCTTGGTTATCTAACACACTTAAACATTGTGCAAAATCGTTGGTGGCAAAAGCCGATTGACGTACTAAATGTAAAGTACTCATTTTTATTCCTTAACCCTGGCTTTAGAACCTGAGTACATGTTGGTGGCGGTTAAGTGCAGCACCAAACTCAATACTTGCTAATACTTGTACATCACTAATATGAAAATCTTCACCAAGTTGTCTATTTGATAACGATTGCTGGCAAACATATATATCTTCAATGTCATAGAATTCAAACGCTGAAAACGTTTTTAAATAATCTTTAATCGAAAGTAAGGTACCATCTTGATTATTAATCAACTGGTAAACGCCATCGCCTTGAAAAAACAATGAAATTTTTTGTTCAAACGAGCCAAAAATCAGTGCAATATCAAGAGCATCTTTACCATGAGAGCTGCTAAAAGGCGCCTTGCTATTAATAATTGCTAAGCCGTTTTCTGGTGGCAAGCTATCAGAGCTTTGTTGATCTAATATTGTCATTAAAACTGTACCAAGCGTAACGCTTTTGTTGTTATCTCAACTAATTCGCCCAAGCCAGACACTGTAAATACCTCATTTATTTTTTCATTATCAATTGAATCACAAGCAATACCACGTTTCTCTGCGGCAGTAATACAAATATGTAATGGTAATTGATAGGTTTGATGCAATCGTTGCCACTGAGCTATAGCTTGGTACTCATCACTGGCAATATTAATATCTTTATTCGCATGCATTACGCCATCTTGATAAAAGAATACGCCAACGATGGATATATCAGCAACTAATGCTGCTTCAACGTAAGCTATTGCAGTCGCTGTTAAAGGGCTATATGGGGGAGTAGTAATTACTACAGCAAGAGTTTTCAAAACAGTTCCAAGCTAAATAAAGCTAATCAAAAATAAAGTAGGCAATAAAGATCAAAAAAAAGCCCCGCTATTGCGAGGCTTTCATTATAAAGAGTTATTAAAAATTATAAATCTTTTTGACTTAAACTTTTCATTTAGACAATAGTGTTAACTAATCGTCACCACCAAACACACCAAGTAAGTGTAGTAAGTGCACAAAAATGTTATAGATATTTAAGTACAAAGAAATGGTTGCACGAATGTAGTTACGCTCACCACCGTTAATAATACGGCTAGTATCAAATAAAATTAAGCCAGACATAATCATAATTACAGCAGCGCTTACCGCTAATGAAAGCGCTGGGATTTGAAAAAAGATATTAGCAAGACTTGCCACTAATACAACAATCAAACCTACCATTAAAAAACCACCCATAAATGAGAAGTCTTTTTTACTGGTTAGTGCATAACCTGAAAGAGCGAAAAATATTAATGCCGTGCCACCAAGCGCCTGCATAATAAGAGCAGGGCCACCAGGCATTGCTGCATACGAATTTAGCATTGGACCTAATGAAGCACCCATTAAACCGGTAAAAGCAAAAATCCAATAAATGCCACTAGCTGAATCAGCTTTTTTGTTAACAACAAACATTAAACCAAAAGCGACTAACATCATGATAAGCGCTGCGCCATGAGGCAGGTTCATTGCCATTGAAATGCCAGCAGTGACGGCACTAAACGCAAGCGTCATAGACAACAACATATAAGTATTTTTCAATACTTTATTAATTTCTACCGCCGAGGTTTGACTCGCCGTTTGAAAACCCATATTAGATTGCATAAAACTTCCTTAAGAATTTAATTCTAATTACTTGTTATAAGCTAAGATAAGGGCATTTTAGATAAGTTCAAGTTTTTATTATTTATATAACGGTAACTGACTTACACTAACTCTGTTCCTTATGACATATTATGGCATGGCGATTTTAAAAATACTACGCTTAGCGTTGTTTATAAGTGGCAATAAATTGTTTTCTTTTGTAACGGGCATGATATTTATTTCATCATGTCATATAAAATAACTAAATTATTTCAATTGTTTATACTGTTGCCAATCGACTCCCAACTTAGGGTAGCTGTTGATTATCTCTTGTTTGCGACTACAGTTGTTGCTGTGGTCATTAATCAAGCCAGATGCTTGTAAATGGGCATATATGGTCGTTGATCCAACAAACTTAAAACCACGCTTTTTTAAGTTTTTGCTTAAAACATCAGAAGTGGGGGAGGTAACGGGGTAATCTGTTAGTTCATTTATATCACTTACTTGTACTTTGTTATCAACAAATGACCAAATGTAGTTAACAAAGCTACCAAACTCTTTTTGAATGGCGATAAAGCATTTAGCATTATTAACGGTTGCCGCAATTTTACCTTTATGACGAACAATACTCGGATTAAGTATTAGGCGATCTTCATCCGCTGATGTAAATTGCGATACCTTATCAACATCAAAGTTTGCAAAGGCATTCCTATAGCCATCACGCTTTTTTAATATGGTATACCAACTTAACCCCGCTTGGGCAGACTCCAGTACTAAGTATTCAAACATCTTATTATCATCAAGAACAGGCACTCCCCATTCTTCATCATGGTATTTAACATAATCAGCTTTAGTGGTATCTAACCAGGGGCAGGAGCAAGTGATTTCAGTGGTCATTGGATTATTCCTTAATTGATCTTGTTAAATTGCTGAAAAATAGAACAAGGTGGCTATTTTTTAGTAAACTAACTTAATACATGTATAAATATTGAAAATAGTGCTTTACAACTTATTAGAGAGACTTTAGTATTCGCCTCGTTCTCAAGCAAGCATTGTTTTACAAGCTTATTTGTTAACTTCAGGTGAGATGGCTGAGTGGTCGAAAGCACCGGTCTTGAAAACCGGCAAGGGTTTGTAGCCCTTCTAGAGTTCAAATCTCTATCTCACCGCCACATTAAGA
>Ga0209395_1006376_pt1 | contig 12798 bp, 10 predicted proteins | sample GOMGulsemesocosm_3_FD_184635 | JGI IMG/M metagenome (GOLD analysis project Ga0209395, IMG submission 184635) | Methane-oxidizing microbial communities from mesocosms in the Gulf of Mexico - GOM9D Gulf of Mexico (SPAdes) (version 2) | ecosystem: Environmental > Aquatic > Marine > Cold seeps... | reverse complement strand
AGTTAAACGTATTTTTTTCTCTTCGTGAAGAACTAAAATTTCTAAAATCATCAATAGTTTTAGATAAATATTGTGCATTATTATTAATAAGATTACAATACTCAACAAGATTTTCTTTTGTTAACATCTCAGTTTCTTGTTTTAGGATTAAACCCGTAGCTGAGGTTGAGACTATGGATAAGGGTTGTCGCCATTGATGTGCGATATTACCAATCATTTCTCCCATAGAGGCCATTTTTGCCTGCTGTTGGATAATATCATCTTGTTCTTTTTTATTTGTAATATCATGTCCAATGCCTAAAACACCTGCAACCTCTCCTTTTTCATTAAATAATGCTTTTTTTGTCGTTTCTAAAAGAACTTTTTTTTCACTTTTAAAATAGGTAATCCACTCTTCATTAATTAATGTTTCTTGTGAGTGCATTGCTTTTTTATCATGGTATCTAAAAGAATCTGCAAGATCTTTATTTACAAAATCATAGTCTGTTTTTCCAATAATTTCTTTCTCTTCTTTTCCAAAGAAACGTTCAAATTCAGGATTACAAGCTAAATATACCCCCTCCTTATCTTTTAGCCACAGCATATCTGGAATAGTGGAAAGAATATTTTTAAGAAGTATTTCGCTCTTTCCTAATTGTTTATTTGTTTTCTCTAAGGCTCTATACGTAAGTTCTTTCTCAATTGCAATGGAGGCTAGGTTTGCATAAGAAGAAATCAGTTTTAGTTCAAAAGAACTTGGTGCTTTGGGGCTATTGTTATAAATAGCAAAGGTTCCTAATATTTCTTTATTAGAAGACAAAATTGGCTCAGACCAACAAGCATGAAGATTCGCTTTTCTTGTTAACTCTAAAAAAGGGGCCCAGTTTTCATGAGAATTAATATCTTCTACAATGACTCTCTCTTTTTTATAAGCTGCTGCACCACAAGAACCTATTTTCTCACCAATTGCAACACCTAGTATTGCCTCATTATAAAAAGCTGGTAAACTGGGTGCAAAACCTTTACTTAGGTGTTTTTTCTCTTCGTCTAACAAAAGGATAGAACAAAGTATTTTGGGACTTCTTTTTTCAGCTAAAAAGATAATACGATGAAGAATTGTTTCTAATTTACGCTCAATTGCAATAGATGAGAGAAGCTTTTCATTGTCTTCATAAATTATTTCATATTGTTTTTTTTCTGTGATATCTCTTGCTATACAAAAAAGTCCTAGATTTTCTTCTTTTTTATTATAAATAGGCTCTTTTGAAGTATTAAAGAAAGAATACTCACCATTTGCTTTCACAAATGATTCTTCGTACCTTCTTATTTTGCCCTCTTTTATAATCTCTCTATCTGTTTTATCAAATTTTTCGGCTTTAGGCCTATCAAATAATTCAAAATCTGTTTTATTTAAAACATCTGCTCTATTTTGTTTAATAAAATCTAAGAACACTTGATTAAAATGCGTATATTCACCTCTAATATTTTTAATAAATACTAAGTCAGGAATGAGTTCAACATACTCATTAATATATGGGAAGTTGTTATCTATAATCATAAAATCATCCTTTTACATTATTCATAACTGATATATTATGATAGATAAAATATACTTAAAAATGAGTCAGAAATCATTTTTCAAAGAGCTTAAAAACTAAGGTATTTAATAAATGTGATATTAAATCTTTGTGAATAAATTGCAATCTTTATGCATTTAAGTGTTTTATACTTCTGTAATACTAAAAAAGGAGTCTAAGATGTTGAATATAGTTCTCTTTATCTTTATTACCTTATTTATAAGTTCTTGTGGGACTTCAAATAATAATCCTTTAAATAAACAAACTGCTTATCTCATAGATTCAGCCATTTCAGGAGCAGAATATACCTGTGATAATATTAAGGGTATTACCTCCTTTAATGGAGAGTTTACTTACAACAACTCTTGTGAAATCATATTTACTGTAGGTGGTGTTTTAATAGGACAAATAAGCAGTGAAGATATAAATGAAGATAAAAATGTCCTCCCTGCTGATTTATTTGGTCTTAATAGAGAGAATACCCAAGATGAAAGACTTGTAAAATTAATACAATTTTTACAAAGTATAGATAATGATAACAATCCCTACAACAATATTGAAATAACTCAAGACTTAAGAAACAAACTAAAATACCATTTCTTGGATTTTACAAATACAAGTATGAATGAGGATGAAATTTTTGGCCTTATTCAAGATATAAATAAAAAGCTTGTTTCTAAAGAAAAAGCGCTAGAACATTATAAAAAAACACTAAGCTCCAAATTTGACATCATATTAGAAGTAAAAGATGAGGTCAATGATATTTTTGAAGAAAAAACAGAAGTCAAAGACAGTCTTTTTGAAGAAGTGAAAAATAAAAGCAGTGAGGAAGAGGAAGTACTTTCTAAAAAAATAATAGAAACTCCTGATGTAAATAAGGAGACTAAAGAAGAAAAAGAAATACTTAGCGTTCAGACACAAGAACAAGAATTTATTCAAAAACAAGTTGTGCAAATACAGCAGTCAATTAAAAATGATCTTATTCAAGAACAAGTTATTCAAGAGAAAGAAGTTATTCAAGAAGAAGAAACAGATGAAAAAATAAAACAAAGAATAACAGATGTTATTGTTAATCTTGAAAGCAAGAATATTAAAGAACAAGAAGAAAAAGGTTTTTCCTATAACAACCAACGTGATGTAACAATTAATATCACAACAAAAGAAATTTTATATAATAAAGAAATTATTATCTATGAAAAAAACACTGTTTACAAGACTCCCGTAGGCAATACTGAAAAACTTGAAAACAAAATTGTTGCTACGGTCTTTGATGAAAAAGGAGAGTTAAATCTCACCTATACCTTAGGAAATCATATACAAAGTGTTTGGATTGTTATTCCTTATTTTAGGCTAAGAGTAGAAGTATCCATTAGTAATAATACTATAGATTTAGACATTGAAAATTAAGGAGAAGTCATGAAAAAGCTAGTTTTATATCTTGTTTTAATACTTACAATCTTAGAAAGTAGGGATTTTATTCCTTCTCAAGATGATCCTACGTGGAATTATCAATTTGATGCCTATACTGAATATTCTACCTATGGAGCAGGTATTAAAGATGAAAATATTACCACTTCACCCTTCTCTATTGATGAAAATATTTTAAATACTTTTTTGTATGCTTTACCTGAAAGCTCGAAAGCAAATATTGACCATCCTGAATATTTTCCAGAAAATGAACCTGAAATAGTAATAAGCAAAAAAGCAGATGCTTTTGTAACTTTCTACTCAGAAGGTGCGGGATATAGAAATACACTGGGATACTATACCTATGATGGAGATACAGGAAGAACTGCGCCAAGCTCAGTTGAACAGTTAAAAGAACATGGAAAGATTATTTTTCCCAATACCTCTTTTGTAGATAGTGGGGGTCAAATGTATTATGGGCTTACCGTCTCTTTAGGTGAGTTTGAAGAGAATACAAAATTCGTATTCTTTATAATATCAAATGGGTGGACAGGTAGTGGAATCAGAAATACCGACTGGATATTTTCTACAAAATCTGATTTAAATTTAGAATATGATCCCGATTCAATACTGGAAGTACCCAATCACAAACATGTTGCATTATTATGGAGCAATGTGGGAGCTGGAAATATTTTGCTTATGGGTTTTGAAGATATTTTAAGAACACATCCAGGCTGTGATCATGACTTTAACGATGTTTTGTTTTCATTTTCAACAAGTCCAATGAATGCGCTAATAGAAGAAAATGGTAGTTTTTCAGTAGCTCCCGTTGAAGCAGATAGTGATAATGATGGAGTGAGTGACGCCTTTGATGAGTTTGATGATGACCCGCAACGAGCGTATACCACTTATTATCCTAATCAAAATGACAAAGCAACTATTATGTACGAAGATATGTGGCCTAAAGAAGGTGATTATGATATGAATGATCTTAGCATTGAAATACAAATAGTCGAGATTAAAGACAGTCTGAATAAAATAAAAGAAATACAATTTGATAGCAGACTTAAAACAAATGGAGCCGCATATAAAAATGGTTTTGCCATACAAATAAACAGTCCTATGAATAATATTGAAAGCTCAGAGTTTTTTATAGATGGTATTGAACTAGAAACGAATCTTATTGCTGATGAAGGAAATACAATTATTACCTTTTTTACCGATGCAGTTAAAGAGTTTAAAAAAACAGACAGTTATTATGATTTCGCAATAGGTGATAAATTTGGCTGTAATGACCCCTATAATAGATTTATCAATGTCTGCACAAATAGATTACAAGTATCCAGCCCCAATATTACAGGAACAATTATATTTACAAATTCAGTTGATTTAATTAGCCCACCTTATAATCCGTTTTTGATTGTTAATAATGGAGTTTTAGAATACAATGAAGTGCATTTACCAAATTATATGCCAACTTCTTTAGCACCAAGCTATCTATTTAATACCATGCATGATGCGTCTAATTTGAATCTAAATATTACGTACAAAACCTCATCAGATAAACCATGGGCTCTTTTAATTCCAAAATCTTTTGCTTACCCACTTGAAAGAAAAAATATATCTAATGTGTATAAGTATTATAATGCCTGGGTAAATAGTGGAGGAGAAGAGTATTCGGATTGGTATTTACATAATAAAGTAGATGAAGAAAATAAACCCTATGCCAATCCAGATTTAATTTATCTTGAACAGTAAATGTTCAAGATAATATAAACATTTTCACCTTATAAGTGCGTTGCACCTAGTCTTTGAAAGAGTAGATGTCTTTCTTGCTAAGTGCTTAAAAAAGCCTGTTATAAACACCATACTTGAATCGATATCAATTAAAAGAAACAGTTTTCAATTCTTGCTTTCTAAAAGCCAAAGTGAAGTACTTTGGCACTTTTGTACAATCAGCAAAAGTTTTTAATACTAACTATTCTCAATTTTATCCCTATAATAGTTTTTAATGTACTTACGGCATATTTATAAGTACTTTTTGTATCAAATATAACTTATTTACTATGTTATTATAATAAATAAATTATAACAAGGATTAAAATGAAAAATGTACTAATTATAAATGGCCATCAAAGATATGACCAATTTGCAGAAGGGAACTTAACAAACTCCCTTATTACTGAGGCTGAAGATTTCTTAAAGAAGAATGGTTTTCATGTTAAACACAGTATTGTGCAAAGCGAGTATGAGATAAAAGAAGAATTAGAAAAATTCAAATGGGCAAATAGTTTTTTATTTCAGTACCCAGTATATTGGGCGGGACTACCTTGGCTTACTAAAAAGTATATTGATGAAGTATTTTCTTCAGGTGAAAAAACAGTTACCTATACAGATGATGGGCGAAGCCGTTTTGATACTTCTAAAAAATATGGCTCGGGAGGTTTGATGAAAGACAAAAGTTATATGTTAAGTATGACTTATAACTGCCCTATCTCTGAGTTTGATAATAAAGATGGCTTTTGGGAAGGACAAAGTTTAGATCAGGTGAATATTGCTACCCATAAGACTTTTAAGTTTTGTGGGGCAAATCAGCTTAAAAGCCACGCTTTGCACGATGTTTATAAGGGTGATTTAGTCTTAGAGAATGCAGTTGCGAATTTCAGAGATACTTTGAAAAAAAACTTTTTAAGCAATTAAGAAAAGTACTAAAAACCTCTCTATTTAAAAGAGAGGCATTTCTTATGCAGCTATGGTTTGATTTACTTGTTTTCCACTTTCTATAAAATCTGCACTTCCATCAAGTAGGGATTGAAGACTTGGCTTAAACATTTTTTTCATTAATGGTACCAATATTAAGCCAAAAATGCCCATCTTAGGTTTAAAATCCATGGTGAAAATCACATCAGTTTGCACAGGACTTACCTCTTCAAATTCTATACTTGCAATTGCTGTTTTAAAAGGAAGTGTTCCTTCATAGATATCCAGTACCAAAAGTTTGTTTTTTTCTGTTTTAATTACTTTTTCTTTTATCCAGTTTTTACCATCTTTCATATCACACTGTCTTAATGCTCCAAGACCAGATTGCCTTGGAGATTCTTTTAGTATATGTGAGTGTTTTAGATTTGGATTATATTTATATATATTTGAATAGTCATCATTCCAACTTGCATATACTTTTTTTACTTCTGCGTTGATTCGTTTGTACACTTTTACTTTTGCCATTTTATTTCCTTTTAGTAATTCTTAATTTCTTTTATCTTTTTAATAGTACTTTTCCTACTTGTTTATTGGACTCTAAATACTCAAATGCCTTTTGTACCTCTTGAAGTTCAAATACATTTTTATCAAAAACTGGAACCAGTTTTCTTTGCTCAAATAGTGGGAGAAAGTACTGTATCGCTTGATCTAGTCTTTGTTTATTCATAAGCAGTTCATAAATGGTATAACAAGTAATTGTTACACCAGTGCTCATCATAGAGAAAATTGGAAGTTGTGTATTCTCACTAAGTACTCCAAAGACACACAATTGAGATCCTGGTTGTAAAGCATTTACAATGTCTTCAATCCCTTCTCCTCCTACTGGGTCAAATGCAAAACATGCACCCTCTTTTGTGATGTTTTTTATTCGTTCAAGCGTATTACCTTTTTTGGTAACAACAACTTCGTCATATCCTAAAGCAAGGAGAGATTCAACTTTTGTAGAACTTTGGGTCAAACCAATGGTTTTTGAGCCAAGATATTTTGATAAACTCATAGCAGCAAGAGACACACTACTACTAGCCGCTCCAATTATCACCCATTCATTTTCTTTAAGCATTTTTTCTTCTACAAACTTATTATAAAGGGTAAGAAAGGGAACCCACGAAGTACTTGCTTCATAGTCACTAAATGATTGTGCAGTAGGGATTAGTCTGTTATCACTTACCACATTATAATCTGCAAAATAGCCTCCCTCACTTTCATTTTCACAAGGAAGAAGATTTACACGATCTCCTCTATTTACCTTTGTAACTCCTGAGCCTTTTTTCTCAACTATTCCAACTCCTTCACTCCCAATACGTGATGGAAAAGTAGCTTCAAGTACATAGTTTCCTTCTCTAAATAATACATTTGCTCTGTTAATTGCATATGCGGACATTTTTATCAAGACTTCATTTTCACCTAAATTTTCTTGAACTTTTTCTTCTTTTAAATTAAGGACTTCGGCCTTACCATATTTTTCAAATTTCACGACTCTATTTAGCATTTTTTTCCTTTATTATTTTTAATGTTAGATATGATAACATAGGAAATAAAGTTTATTTGATACAAAAAGTACTTATAACTATGCAGAACGTATATATTATTTGTAATATGGAGATAAAATGGAAAAAAAAGACATCAAAGATATTTTAGCAGATGTATTAAAAGTTGGAGAGCTAGGTTCCAGGGTAGTATGCAGACCAAAACTACCAGCACCTTGGGGGCTACAGTTTGATCCAAAAAATAAGGCTATGTTTCATATCATCAAAAAAGGTTCTTGTTTATTTTATGAAAATAAAGATGCTATTCCTATTCCTTTACATCAAGGAGATTTAATATTTATTCCAAAAAGAAACTACTATCAAATCAAAAGTTCACAGAATGTCCCTGCTGTCAATCTTAATGAAGAGCTCAATCGTTTGTCTAAAGTTACAGATACCAAAAATAAACAAATGACTCATATGATATGTGGGGCTTATGAACTTAAATCTAATATGTCTCTTCCTTTTTTTTCTTTACTTCCAAAATATTTTCATCTAAGTGCTGAGCAAATCAACAGCTCCGCAGAATTATCTAGTATTGTGCAAATACTACGAAAAGAAGACTCTAATAAAAATATAGGTGGGGAACTAATTATTGCACGCTTATTAGATATTTTACTCATACTAATTATTCGTGTTTGGCTTGATACTACTAATGATGAATCCATTGGTTGGTTGCTTGGAACATTAGATACAGAAGTAGGAGAAGTTCTTTCCATAATACATGAACGCCCCCAAGAAAGACTTACAATAGAGAGCCTTGCAAAAGAGACTGCCATGTCAAGAACAAAACTCTTAAATAAGTTTACTAAGATTGTAGGCATATCTCCTATTCAGTATTTAACCAATTGGCGAATTGATTTATCAAAACAGTTATTAAGCAGTACGGATTTGTCTATTTTTGAAATATCAAACTCAGTGGGTTATGAATCAGAAGCATCTTTTGGGCGAGTATTTAAAAAGATTGAAAAAATGCCTCCAGGACAATATAGGAAAAGCCTTACAACACGGGTATAAACCGTATTTAAGGCTTTTCTTTTTTAGGATTGAGTTAGATTTAGAGTGATTTCTAAATCTAACTTTTTTTCTTTTTGAAAAACTGAATATCATTTAGTATTTTTACTGAAATCAAAGTAAGAATGGTTCCTACAATAATTGAGACACTGATAACTTCGTGTAAAAAAATAGCACTTAATAAAATAGCTGCCAAAGGAACTAAGAAAATAAAAGAACTGGCTTCACTTGCACCTAGTTTTTCTATGCCTAAAAAATAAACCGTATTTGCAAATGTTGTTCCTACAATAGTAAGAATAAATATATTGATCCAAAATGTGGAATCAAAATTCTCAAATGCAATTTTACTTACATCCATAAAAAACACTACATCTAAGATAACCGTTATGATATATAAATAAAATGTAAATATTATAGGAGATATTTTTCTTGACTTTGAACTAAGTATCGTTACAATAGGCCACAAAATGGAGGCCAGTATGAAATATAAGTTTTGAATAAGTAAAATTTGATTTATGCCAAAACTCCATATATTTAACATAGTTAAGACACCAAGTCCACCTAAGCTTAACGCAAAAATATCTTTTTTACATATCTTTTTAACCCTAAGTATTGCTAGAATTAAAAAAGTATTTATAGGAATAAGAGTGGTGACAAAAGCACCCGCAAGGGAGGCCGTTCCAACCTTTGTACCTAAAAAAAAGTATTTCATATATGCTATAAAAGCAAGAGAAGTAATTACAATAAGCAAAAAACTCTTAAAATCAATTTTAAAAGATTTTTTAAGATAGATTATAATTGGAATCATAGTGACTGCCGTTATAAGAAATCTAAAAAATACCATTTCAAATTCATTTATATATGAACTTAAGACTTTTACATTAACCCATGATGCTCCCCAACCAATCATAGCAAGGAACAACAGAAAATAAAATATGTTTTTGTTTGTTTTTTTCATGAGGGGAGTATAGAGGAACTATTTTACCTAGGATAGAAGAAAGTTGCTGTTTTGAAATATATTAGAGAAAAAAGATATATTTTTTAGAATACAATAAAGTTTTTCTTTTTTAAGAGCTCTTTGGGCGAGTATCCATGTATTTTTCGAAAGTTTCGAATAAAGTGTGATTGATCATTAAATCCTACTTCTAATCCTGCCTCAATTAAGGAGCAGCCATTTAAGACTAAGTCTTTTGCTTTTTGTATTCTTTGGGTGAGAATATATTGGTGTGGGGTTAATCCTACACTGTTTTTAAAAACACGCAAAAAGTGATACTTGCTTAAATTAGAGTTCTGCGATAATTCATCAAGACCAAGGTTAGATTCTAATGAATCATTGATATATTCAATGGTATTCTTAATAATTTTTTTTTCATTGAACATAGGCTGATACTTTTGTGTGTGGTCCGTATAATTTTGTATTAAATAAGACAATACATTAATCATATTACTTTCAATCACCATTGCTTGAGCATGATGATAGGCACTTTTAAAAAATATATACAAAAGTCGAACTAAGTGCATATCTTCAACTACATGCTCTTTAAAAATGGGAATTTTCTTTTCAAAATACATTTGTTCATAAAGTTCCACTAAAACTTCTACCTTGGGGTAAAAATTAGTATAGTTCCAACATTTTGAATCCCCATAGTGTATCTGTCCTGGATTTATAATTCTGGTTGAGTTTTGATAGGACAAACAAGATTCATTAGAAGTAAAAGACTTAAATAAACCACTATTAGTTACTCCTATTGTATAAGTATCATGGAAATGTTTTATAAAGTTTCCATTTGAATTTTCAATATTTTCGAAAATAGTTTGTTTTAATACTAAATTGTTCATAACTTATTATAGCCAATAAGAATATGCACGTCTTCTCTTCTCAACAGATATTATTTAGAATTAGCCTTTCTTTTTTGAACAAGCTATATAAAATCACAATATATATGGTCTTTAGCTATAAGTTTTAAAGAGAAGGTTTTGTTGGGATAATTTTTTTAAAATGATATTTTAACTTGAAAATTTTTTAGAATAATATCAACTCTATTTTATAAATCAAATCATAAAGTTATTTAATACGACTAGCATCATGATTAATTAACTTGCATGCGTAATTCAAGGACAGTATAACTCATTAACTAAAAGGTCAAATGAGTATGCCATCATCGAAATTTACAAATAAACTCTGACATTAGCTATCAGAGTTTTCATATTTAGACCTTATCCATCTAATAATAATTTGTCATCATCTAATTCTTCATTATCCTCACGTGCAAGTGCAAATAGATTAAGTAGATCTTTAACTTCATAAGAAGAGCGTTCTTTTCCCTCTAAATCAAAGATGATTTTACCTTCATGCAACATGACTGTACGGGAGCCATGGTCTAGCGCTTGACGCATTGAGTGTGTTACCATCATTACTGTCAATGTTTTCTCTTCAATAATTTGTGAAGAAATATCCATAATAAGTGCGGCTGTTTTGGGGTCAAGTGCAGCGGTATGTTCATCTAATAACAAAATACTGCTTGGCTGTAATGCGGACATTAATAAACTAACAGACTGACGTTGTCCGCCAGAAAGAAGTCCCATTTCAGAATCTAATCTATCTTCAAGACCAAGATTAAGGCGACTTAACTGCTCTTTAAATATTTTACGTAATTTACTATTCAATGCAAAAGATAAACGACCTCTTTTTCCACGACCATAAGCAATTGCCATATTTTCTTCTACCGTTAAATTACCACAAGTACCCGCAAGCGGATCTTGAAATACACGTGCGATATCTTTAGTACGTCCAGTTGCAGGTAATTTTGTTACATCTCTATCATCAAAAAATATATGTCCGTGAGTCGTTTCAATATCACCAGCAATGGTATTAAGTAAAGTAGATTTACCCGCACCGTTTGAGCCAATAACCGTTATAAATTCACCACTTGGAATAGTTAAGTCAATCCCACGTAAAGCTAATTTTTCAGTTGCTAAGCCAGCATTAAAGGTAACATGTAAATTATTGCAACGGATCATACTTCTTTTCCTTTTTGTTTAGCTTTTTTGGCTTTCCATTCACTACGCAATTTTGGAAAGACTAATGATAAGGTAACAAGTACCGCAGTAAGTAGATTTAAATCCGATGCTTGAAAACCTAAAAAATCGGCATTAAGTGCCATAGAAACAGCAAGACGATATAAAATTGATCCGATTATACAGCTCATTACAATGATTAAAAGTGAGCGAGTAGAAAATAATGACTCTCCAATAATAACGGCTGCTAAACCTACAACAATTGTTCCTATTCCCATAGTTGAATCAGCGAAACCATTGGTTTGTGCAAATAAAGCGCCTGCCAGTCCAACTAATCCATTAGATAAAGCCAGACCTACATATACTTTTTCGTTAACAACAATACCATTTGCCTGAGCCATCCGTTTATTTGAACCAACAGCGCGCATTGCTAAGCCGTATTGAGTATATAAAAACCAGGCCAACAATAAGCCACCAATGATGGCACAAACAGCGACAAATATAACCTTCATATACATAGCTGGTATTCCTAATCCTTCAAAAGGACTAAGCATCGTTGGCTCCATAATCAACGCGATATTAGGTTTACCCATTACGCGCAGATTAATAGTATATAAAGCCGTCATAGTAAGAATACTGGCTAAGAGATGAAGAATATTAAAGCGTAGATTTAGCCAAGCGGTTACTATTCCTGCACACGAAGCCGCAAGTGTTCCAAACAATGTCGATAAAAAAGGATTAATACCAGCAACTATTAGAGTAGCGGTTACCGCTGCCCCTAATGTAAAACTTCCATCAACGGTCAGATCTGGAAAGTCTAAAATTCGAAACGTAAGATAAACCCCCATAGCCACTAATCCGTAGATAAGGCCTATCTCTATTGTTCCTAAAAAAGCATAAAGTGACAATTCAACAACCCTTATTTTTCAATTATTTTAGTTGCACGAGCAAGTACTGCTTTAGGAACTTTAATTCCCATTCGTGCAGCCATTTTCGGATTAACAAATAAATTTGTACCTTTTGCCATTTTAACATCAATTGAACCTGGTTTTTCACCTTTTAAGATACGAACAACAATATCTCCAGTTTGACGACCTAAATCGAAATAGTCATAACCAACAGCAGCAACTGCACCACGTGATACGGTATCGGTATCACCAGCAAAGACTGGAATTTGGGCATCAATACCAACTCTTATAACCGATTCAACAGCACTAATAATAGTATTATCAATTGGGCAGTAAATAGCATCTACTTTACCCACTAATTGTTTGACTGCAATCATTACATCTGATGATTTAGGTGCTGCAGATGATACAATTTTAATTCCCATTTTAGCAGCTTCCACTTTGATAGCAGCAAGCATTGAAACTGAGTTTGCTTCACCTGGATTGTATGGAATTCCAACTGCTTTTAGCTTAGGTAGAAACTCTTTGATTAAAGCAAGATGTTCTTTAACATTAGCCATATCTGATAAACCAGTAACATTGCCACCTGGTTGTTTAAGTTGTGGAACA
>Ga0209395_1006374_pt1 | contig 12804 bp, 13 predicted proteins | sample GOMGulsemesocosm_3_FD_184635 | JGI IMG/M metagenome (GOLD analysis project Ga0209395, IMG submission 184635) | Methane-oxidizing microbial communities from mesocosms in the Gulf of Mexico - GOM9D Gulf of Mexico (SPAdes) (version 2) | ecosystem: Environmental > Aquatic > Marine > Cold seeps... | reverse complement strand
GGAACGTGTAACCCGCGAAAACTCAGTGACTTACCCTTGTCATGCGCCGGATCAACCGGGTCAGGACGTGGTATTCACCGATGGCTTCCCAACAGCAACAGGTAAAGCGACACTGGTTCCTGCCGGACTGGTTTCTCCAGATGAGCAACCAGATGACGAATATCCGATGATTCTGTCTACGGGTCGTGTACTGGAGCACTGGCACACAGGTTCTATGACACGTCGCTCAGAAACACTGGATGACCTAGAGCCAAGTGCATTCGTTTCGGTTAGCCCGAACGATGCTATCAAGCTGGGTGTTGAAGCCGGTGAGATGGTTCGTGTCGCGACACGTCGTGGTGTGGTTGAGTGTTACGCTCGTGTTCTTCCTGAAATTGCTGATGGTTGTCTGTTCATGCCATTCTGTTTCTCAGAAGGCGCAGCGAACAAGCTAACTAACGCCGCACTTGATCCATTCGGTAAGATTCCGGAATTTAAGTTCTGTGCAGCGAAGCTTGAAAAAGTCGTTTAATACCATTTAATGGTTAAAAGGCTGATCGTTCAGGTCAGCCTTAAATTAAAGACTTTTGAGATTTAAACAAACCCCGCTTCTGCGGGGTTTGTTTTTTCTGCCTTTTGAGCAGGGCGGGGGAATTGCTTTAGATTAGCTTTTATTAGAATTTTGACTTGATCAAGATCCTTTCTTTAGCCTGTTTTTACTTATATGCTCTCAACCAAATTGTAATACCGCTTTGAGAATGTAACTGGAGTTATCTGTGGCAATAGAAGAATTTCAAGTAACACCTGATCCTGATGATCCTCGCCTGACTGAGCGTGTGTCTGGCTATGACCACAACGGTGATGAAGTCGAACTTGATGTCATTATTGAGCGTCCGCTAACGCTGTACCTTAACAGCCGCGAAGTAGTGACCATGATGACTGTGGGTGATCATCCTCGTGAGCTGGCGATTGGTTTTTTGCTCAATCAGAACATGATCAAACCGGAAGATGAAGTCACCGATATCGAGTATGACGAAGATCTTGATGTGGTAGTAGTTCGTACTAAAGAAGAGTCGAATTACGAACATAAGCTGCAAAAGAAAATCCGTACGTCAGGTTGCGCTCAGGGCACCATTTTTGCCGATATCATGGAAAGCTTTAAGTCCATCAAGCTACCGACTGATACAGTGCTGAGAACCTCCTGGCTTTACACTTTATTCTCCAAGATTAACCACCAGCCAAGCCTGTACCTCAAATCCGGTGCTATTCACGGTTGTGTGCTGTGTGAAGAAGATAAACCGCTGGTGTATATGGAAGACGTGGGTCGCCACAACGCGGTGGATAAAGTTGCCGGTTATATGTACCTCAACGACATCAAACCTGACAATAAAACCTTTTTCACCACGGGCCGTTTAACCTCGGAAATGGTGTTGAAGACAGTACAGATGGGCATCCCTATTTTGATGTCACGCTCGGGCTATACCGCCTGGGGCGTACAGTTGGCTCGTCAGGCGAACTTAACCCTGTTAGGCCGCGCTAAAGGGAAACGTTTTACTGTGCTGTCTGGCCATGAACGTCTGATCTACGATGCTGATCACTCCAAGGTAGCAGACGAGCCAAAACGAATGTCTCGTAAGGCGCATGATGACTGATTCTCCTCGTAAAAAAGTAGCCGGTGTGATTCTCGCCGGTGGTTTAGCGCGCCGTATGGGTGGTGGTGATAAAAGCCTGCTGACTTTGGGTGATAAGCCATTGCTTGATCGTGTTATTGAACGCGCCGGTTCACAGGTTGATACCTTGGTACTGAATGCTAATGGCGATCCAACTCGTTTTGCCGATTACGGCTTACCTGTTGCCGCCGATGTGGTGCCAGACTTTGCTGGCCCTTTAGCGGGTATTTTGACGGGCATGCATTGGGTACGCGATAACGCACCTGAGTGCGAATGGTTGGTGAGTTTTGCCAGTGATACGCCGTTTTTCCCTGAAGATCTTGTTCAAAGACTGCTGCAGCAAGTCGAGCAGGAAAATGCACCGTTAGCCTGTGCGGTCAGTGATGGTCAAAATCATCCGGTATTTGGCCTGTGGTCCGTGTCTTTGCTGGATGACTTACATAAAGCGGTTGTTGATGAAGAGATACGTAAAATTCTACGCTGGACTGACCGATACAAATGCAGCCAAGTGAACTTTTCCATTGAACCTTTTGACCCGTTTTTTAATATCAACCGCCCGGAAGATTTACAGGCGGCTGAGCAGTTTCTAAAACGCGCCTAATTGTTAACTGACGATGACTGACTCTCAAAGCTTCCTTTCTGCGTTTCTACTGATCTTTCAGTGGGGCGGAGATTTGTGGGAAATTATAGGTCTATCGCTTCGTGTCAGCCTGTCGTCGGTGGTCATCTCAACCCTGTTAGGGTTGCCGCTTGGCGCATTGCTGGCGGTACGACGCTTCCGTGGTCATCACGCCATCACTATTCTTGTTAATACCATGATGAGCTTGCCGCCGGTGGTGGTGGGTTTGTTTGTCTATATTCTGCTTTCTCGCGCTGGACCGCTTGGCGTGTTTGGCCTGCTTTTTACACCTGCTGCGATGGTGATTGCTCAAACAGTATTGATTACACCAATTGTGGTGGCCCTGAGCCGTCAGCATTTCCAACAGGAATGGGAACGGGTTGGCGAGCAGCTTAGATCCTTCAATATTGGCACTATGGAAGCTTTGCCCACACTGTTCTGGGAAACACGCGCGGCATTGACGACGGTTGTGTTGGCGGGTTTTGGCCGCGCTATTGCTGAAATCGGTGCGGTAATGATTGTGGGTGGCAACATCGACCACCTGACGCGTGTGATGACAACGGCTATTGCGCTGGAAACCAGCAAGGGTAATCTTGAACTGGCGATGGCGCTTGGTATTGTACTGTTGGCCTTAGCGCTGCTGGTAAATGTTGCGGTGCACTTGGTCAGCCATTGGTCCTCTGTTAGAAGCGGCGGGAAATAACATGCCTAGCCCGTCTCTTAATAATGTCAGCTTTTCCATCAATGGCACCGAGCTGTTGAAGGATTTGAATTTATCACTGGAAAAGGGCTCCTTTAACGTGGTGCTGGGACCGAATGGTTCTGGTAAAAGCCTGTTTCTGCGCCTTTGTCATGGTCTGCTTCAGCCGGACAACGGTCAATTAAACTGGAATGGCAGCCAAACGCTGCCACCCCAAACCATGGTGTTTCAAAAGCCGGTAATGCTACGGCGTTCCGCGAAAGAAAATATCATGTACGCATTACGAAACTGCCCGAAAGGTGAGCGAGCTGAACGTGCCCAGCAAGCACTTAAATGGGCAGGATTAGAGAGGCTTTCCGGGCGCATGGCGACGGTATTATCCGGTGGCCAGCAACAGCGTTTGGCGATCGCTAGAGCCTGGGCATTAAAGCCCGAAATCCTGTTTCTTGATGAGCCTACGGCCAGTCTTGATCCTGGCGCTTGCGACTATGTTGAAGAACATGTAAAAGCTATGCATGAATCAGGCATTCAGGTGCTGATGAGTACTCATAATCTGGCTCAGGCGCGCCGCCTTGCACAGCAGATTATCTATATTCAGGACGGACGGATTATGGCGCACCAGCCGGTTGAGGAGTTCTTCACTCAGCCTGCCTGTGACGAAGCCTATGAATTTATTCGGCGTGAATTCGTGATTGAACCTGTAACCAAAATTAAGAGTGTATAAGGCTCCAACATGAACAAAGTATTTGGCGTAACCGGTTGGAAGAATTCAGGTAAAACCACCTTGATGGTTAAGCTGGTTAATTATTTTGTAGGCAAAGGTTTGAAAGTCGGCACTATCAAACGCGCACATTGCGGCTTTGATATAGACCAGCCGGGTACCGACAGTTACCGCCATCGTGAAGCCGGAGCGCAGGAAGTGATGATCGCTTCTGAAAAGCGCTGGGCTAAAATGCACGAATTACAGGATGAAGGCGAGCAGCCTCTGTCTGAATTGCTAAAGCAATTTGGTGAGCTGGATCTGGTGCTAGTTGAAGGTTACAAGGGCGATACCCATCCCAAAATTCAGGCGGTCAGACCGTCCGTTACGCTTGAGCCCATGAATAACAACAAAGCCAATAACATTGTCGCTTTAGCGGCAGAAACGCCGGTGAATGCCGCCGATTTAAACGTGGACGGCCCGGTATTGGGTTTGAACGATGTTGAAAGCATCGCTGCTTTTATCAGCGACTATGTAGGATTGGACAATTAAGCATGACGATTATTAACGACTGCTGTGCTCATGGCGAAAACCTGCTTTCGGTCCCCGATGCCTTAACGCAGCTGCGTGAAGCGGGGCAGCCTGTGGTTGAAACTGAAAGGGTATCACTGGCTGAAGCACAGGGCCGTGTGTTGGCCGAGCCACTGATTTCAGGCCGTGATATTCCCGGCTTTAATAACGCAGCTGTAGATGGTTATGCCATCCGTGCTGAAGATTTAAATCCACAACAGATCACATCATTACCTTTGCTTGGCCAATCTACCGCAGGCCATGCCAGTGCCGAGGCGTTAAAGCCGGGCACGGCGATGCGTATTCTCACCGGGGCTAAAATGCCCGATGGTGCTGATACCGTGGTAATGCAGGAAGATGTTGAGGTTACTGATGGCCAAGTGAGTTTTCCGGCGGGCGTAAAGGCTGGCGGTAACTGGCGTCCACGCGGTGAAGATGTGGCCAATGGTCAGGCAGTTCGCCCTGCCGGACTCCGCTTGCGTCCGCAGGATATTGGCATGGCGGCGGCCATTGGCTGTTCGCAATTGCGAGTATACAAAGCGCTGAGAGTGGCGGTATTTTCCACCGGTGATGAAATCCTGGAACCCGGCCAACCACTGGCTGAAGACAGCGTTTACGATATTAACCGTTACATGCTAGTTAGCTGGTTGAAGTCGATGGGCTGTGCGGTTACTGACTTAGGTATATTGCCGGATCAATACGATGCAGTACGAAATGCACTGACCGAATCAGCAGAATCTCACGATGTGATCATGACTTCCGGAGGCGCATCCACCGGTGACACAGACCACATCGCCGATGTGCTGGCGGCTGAAGGCTCGATGAATTTCTGGCGTTTGGCGATGAAGCCGGGTAAACCGCTAGCGCTTGGCCAACTGGGCAAAGCACGTTTTGTTGGCCTGCCGGGTAACCCTGTTGCTGTTGGTGTGTGCTTCCTGCGTTTTGCCTATCCAATGCTTTGTACCTTATCGGGTCAGCAATGGCCTGAGCCGCGCAGCTATCAATTACCTGCCGCCTTGAGCATGAAGAAGAGAGCCGGGCGCACTGAGTTTGTACGATCCGTTTTACAGCAAAGTGAAAAAGGCCTGCGCGTGAGCAGTTACGCCAAACAAGGCTCTGGCGTTTTGAGTTCGCTTGTCGAAGCCGACGGTTTAGTTGAGCTGGCAGAAGATTTAACACAGGTAGAAGAGGGCGATCTAGTGACCTTCTTCCCGTTTGATCAATTTGGATTTATGTAAGGAAACTATCTGCGTGGCCGCTGCCTCGAAAACGTTTCCCCACCGCCTGTAGTGGGCTGGTTAAAAAGTTAGAGAAATTAAAATGACAAAAGAATTTACCCCCCTGAACATTGCGGTACTGACCGTATCCGACACTCGCACTGGCAAAACCGATAAATCAGGTGCCATTCTGGTTGAACGCTTGGAAGCCGTTGGTCACGTGAACATCGACAAACAAATTGTGAAGGACGATGTGTATCAAATGCGCGCCGTGGTTTCGCAGTGGATTGCCGACAGCAACGTGCATGTTGTATTGATGACGGGCGGCACCGGCTTTTCACATCGCGACAGTACACCGGAAGCGATAAAGCCGCTGTTTGATAAAGAGATTGAAGGCTTTGGTGAACTGTTCCGTCAGGTTTCTGAAAAGCAGATTGGCACCTCAACCATTCAATCCCGAGCCGTAGCCGGTTTGGTGAACAGCACGGCGATTTTCTGCCTGCCGGGTTCGACCAATGCCTGTCGTACTGCTTGGGATAGCATTATTTCTGAGCAGCTGGATAGCAGTCATCGTCCCTGTAATTTTGCTGCTTATCTGGTGGGTGACCTGCCGCACTGATCATAAGCTTGTCATACCGGGCTTCGACCCGGTATCCATAGTTTTAGCTCTGACAACCATTAACACTGACAACGATTACTTATTGATATGTCATTACTCTCCGTAGAAAACGCACTACAACTCTTCAAAGACAACGTCAAACCGACCACAGCCATTAAGCATGTGCCCGCGAGTGAATCGCTGGGTTTCGTATTGGCTGAAGATGTCTGCTCAACGCTTAATGTACCGCCTGAAGATTGCAGCGCGATGGACGGTTATGCGCTGTGTACCGATGATCTGATTGCCGGTCAAAAAACCACCCTGAAAATCAGCCAGCGCGTGATGGCAGGGCATGAAGCGCAGCCCTTTGAGCGCGGCACAGCAGTGCGTATTTTCACTGGCGGGCAAATCCCCGTTGGTGCCAATGCCGTGGTGATGCAGGAAGATTGCGACGTTGATGGCGATAACGTGGTGCTGCCCGCATCGATTAATCCCGGCAACAATGTGCGTCCGCAGGGGCAGGACATTAACGTTGGTGATGTGGTGCTGGTTAAAGGCCAGAAGCTGTTCCCGCAGCATATTGGTCAGCTGGCCTCCGTAGGCATTGCTGAGGTGGCTATCTATCGCCCCTTAAAGATCGCAGCGCTGAGTACGGGCGATGAACTGGTTGATCCCGGTTCGCCACTGGCTAACGGTCAAATCTACAACTCCAACCGTTTCATTATGGCCGGTATGATTGAACGTCTCGGTTTTGAATTTATCGACGGCGGTATCGTGCCCGATGATTTTGACATCACCAAAGACAAACTCTCCGCAGCCGCTCAGCAGGCTGATGTCGTAATCACCAGCGGCGGTGTTTCCGTCGGTGATGCCGATTATGTGAAGCCAGCCGTAGACGAACTAGGCCATCTGGATGTTTGGAGCCTGGCCATGAAGCCCGGCAAGCCTGTTGCCTTTGGTCATATCAACGACACGCCATTCTTTGGTTTACCCGGCAACCCGGTTTCCGTATTTGTGGGTTTTTTAGTGCTGATCAAACCCTACCTGCAAGCCACGCAGGGCATGCCCTGGAAAGAGCCAAGATGCTGGAAATTACCCATTAACTTCGAGCGCAAACGCAGCGGTATTCGTCAGGAATATATTCGTGTCAGCTTGGTACAAGGCGAAGATGGCGAACAGCGTTTAGAGTCCTTTTCCACTCAAGACTCCGGCGTGCTAAGGTCTACCGTCTACAGCGATGCACTGGCCATTGTGCCGCCAAATACAACCGTGAAGCAGGGTGATTATCTTGACGCAATCCTGCTCGACGAATTACTGAATAACTAGATATTGGAGTTTACCGTGGATAAGCAAACTGAAATCGAACTGGAAGCCGCAACCTTTCGCCGTTTCCTGAAGCATCTAGACGATCACAAAGAAGTTCAGAACATCGACCTGATGATTTTGGCTGACTTCTGCCGGAACTGCTTGAGCAAGTGGTATATGGCTGCAGCAGAAGAGAAGGGGCTTGAGGTTGATTACGATGCCGCGCGTGAGAAGGTTTATGGCATGAGCTACGACGAGTGGAAAGAAAAGCACCAGCTGCCTGCTACGGCTGAGCAGATGGCGGCATTTGAGGCGCGTGGGAAGTAAGTTTACGGTTTGGCCACGGGGTATGAGTTTTTACTCTGCCCCCAAATATCCAAAAGAGGGCGGCCGAGGAAGGGTAAGCTTGGCGCTGGTTAAAATTTAATTCCTACGTAACCTTTTATTTGTTCCGGCCCTCCAACTGGGCAGCTTAAAGCGTAGTTTCGCGACTAGCTGCCGTTTACCCTAAGCGTTATACACTAAATTATCCCCCCAGTTTTAAATTAAATAGAAAAGGAAATAGTTTTGAAGATTGAAGCTGATGACAAGGAAGTTCAAGATATTTTTTCACTGGGCTACTTCAAAATACCTAGATTTCAACGCCCTTATTCTTGGGATGTTGATGAAGTAGAAAGTTTCTGGGATGACATAATTAATGAGAAATCAGAAAATTACTTCATTGGATCAATGGTTGTTTACCAAACCAAAAAGCCATATTTCGGTATAGTCGATGGCCAGCAGCGTCTAACTACTATTACTTTACTATTGTCCGTTATTCGAAATGGATTCCTAAAATTAGGAGAAGAAAACCTAGCAAAAGGTGTCCATAAGTATGTTGAAAAAGCCAATATCGATAATGAAAATGAGTTTGTTTTAAACTCCGAAACTTCTTTTCCTTACCTTCAGGATCACATTCAAAGTTTTAATGGGTTTGATATCGAGTGTGAAGCCGGAGTAGAAGAGAAGAAGTTAGAGCTGTCATTTGATATTCTTGCTAAAAAAGTCTCTTCTTATATTCCTGAAATTGACGATTCAGACGATATTCAAACATCACTTTTTACTAATCATGATTCAGACCCCGTACAAAAATTAAAATATTTGAGGGATAAGATTCTTTCGTTGAAATTAGTTTTCATTGAGTTGGATAATGAAGATGATGCATATCTTATATTTGAAACATTGAATGCTCGTGGTCGTGACTTGTCTACATCTGATTTAGTAAAAAATCTAATACTTAAAAAGCTGAAAAGTAAGAGCTGTTCATTGGATCAGGCTAAGGAGAAATGGAACTTTATCATTAAGCAATTTGATGATATTGGAGATTCTAGTGCGGTCGATACATTTCTTTTACATTTCTGGCTTTCTGAGAATGAGTACACAGCAGACAAAAATCTTTTTTCTAAAGTTAAAAAACACATTGAAAATGACGATGGCGCTGCAAGAGATTTAATTGATGGATTGTCTTCCTCATCACAACTCTATTCTAAGATACTTAGTCCAGACTCAGTCAAGTGGAGTAAAGATGAAGCCCATATCAGATCTCACTTGGAAAACTTGAAATCCTTTAAAGTTAGGCAGCATTCGCCGATGACCCTGGCTTTATTAAAGGCTTACGATAAAAAGAAGATATCATTAAAGAACTTAAAATTAGGTCTGGGTAAGATAGAGGCTTTTCACTATTGCTTCAATTCAATTACTTCACAGCGATCATCTGGTTCAATATCTACAAGTTACTCTCGAATATCAATACTTTTGGAGAAATCAGAAAGTCATGCTGACACGCAAAAAACTCTCAATGAACTAAATACTTTCTTGAAATCAAAACTTCCTGAAAAGAATGAATTTATAGTTAAATTTAGTGAACTTTGTTATCTCTCCAATAAAACAAAGCATAAAGTGTCTATCAGGTATGCACTTTCAAAGCTAATTCCAAATAATGCAAATGGTCTCCCTATTGATTATTCCAGTTTAACTATTGAACATTTGATCCCTCAGGCAAAAGTAAAGGACGGCATTAGCGATGACGTTGTCGGGAGTATTGGTAATTTAGTTTTAATCGATAAGGTGACAAACTCAGACGAGTTGGGCTCAAAAAACGCAGAAGAAAAGATTAAAATTTTGAGTGATAAAGGATTTCCATTGGAGAGTAACTTTATTAAACAAGGTACTCCATGGACAGATTCAGAGGTCAATGACCGAACAAAGAGAATATCTGATCATATCTACGAGTTAGTCTGTAAAACACCTTTTGTGTGACTGCGCTTAATAAAAGGTGACGCAGCAAGTAGGCCGGAAAAGCAAAGCGCCTTCCGGCAAGATGAAATGCCTGATGGCACCTGCGGTTTATCAGGCCTACATTACAAAGCTTGAATTAAAGAAAGAGTCCGAATTACTTTCATTAAGCACGTAACTTTTAATGGAAATTGCGGGGGTAGCTCAATCTGGCCCCTTTGTTTCCCCAGTTGCCAACCTCGCCTGAGCAAATGGCGGCGTTTGAGGCGCGAGGGAATTAAGTTAGACTTTATGTATATTATTAACCTAAACATCAAGAAGTTACTTATGCCTAGAGTAATCGCTTTTGTTATCCTGCTCTTGTCCACGCTGGCGGGCTGTATAGAATAATTGGGGTCAGAGTAAAAATACCCAAATATCACACGTTTGGATCAGGTTTTTAGTTCCTTATCCAGGATTCAAGTTAGTTAGCTTAACAGCCGCAACTCATGCCAAATTTTATCTTCATATCCATCAAATGCTGAGTAGGAAAAAACTCGACATCACCGGCAATAATTTGCTTGATTTTATTAACCGTCACCCCTAACTTTTCGGCTGCTTCTTCATTGCTATATCCAAATTTTTCAATTAAATCAGCAACATCTTGCGCATGCTTTTTACGGAGCATAACTATAGCTGAATCTATTTCTGCTTGTGTCTTCGTCATGAAGTGACTCCCATCAAACTTTGAATCGCTATCAATTTTCTAGATGTTCATCAGCCTCTCTTGGTAATGCTGCTCATACTCTACCGGCGACAGTTGATTATTGAAACTATACCGCCGCTTGCAGTAATAACAAAAGTGTTTACCCTTGAGGACGAAAAAGGGGGCGTATTTATTTTTTCCAAGTGGGTCGCGCGGGACATTTCACCGCTACGCGTCTCATGCCCCACACCCAAAGCGTTACATTTAATTGGATCGTAAAACAAAGATGAAAAGTTTTTGTATATATTGCGGTAATAGTAAACCCGAGGCCCATCAAATATGTGGGTCTTGTTTTGCCACTCCTGAAACACATGAGGATTTAATTTATTCAATTATCATGTGTTTCAGTGCGGACGATCCACATTTAAATTTCTTGAGTATTGGAGAAATTGAAGCGCTATGCGAGGAAGTTCGGAAAGGAAACAAAATCGAAGTAAGTCCCGAGGTTTTTGCTCAGGCTGAGGAAGCTTATAGCGCAGTTAGGTCCATGGGATCACCACAGCTAATAAACAAATTTTCTAGAAATTCTTCGCCTATTCTAATGGTCATATTGGCTTTAGTATTAGTGGGATTGATATTCGGGCCATAAATGTAACAAGAGCAAGCACCGGACCAATTGAAATTGGCAGAGCCTGTTGCGTAACGGGCAAACAGGCAATATTTGGAGGCAGAGTAAAATTACAGGCTTCATGTTGATTGTTTTTTGATCAGTTTTATCTTTAACCTTTTAGTCATTTTTAACATTTCATTTCGCTCTTTCGGCGAGTTAAGGCTTGGGCTCCCAAAAGCCTTAACAATCTAAAATCGCTTGCCCCAGGGCACTCTCTCTTGTTAGCCCAGGCTGTGCTCTCTTGCTTCGCAATTCACCTTATCCACAATTCACCTTGCCTGCTACTTGGTCGTTTCGCGGCTGCCCAGAAGGGGAGCAGGGTGTAGCACGAACTTGCTACGGAGCGCTTTGCTTTTGGTGCGATTTTTGCATTTCTGTTTGGTACGCGCATGATTCAGCGGTTTATTGTGCTGAAACAGCGGCAAAACAAGAGTAATCATTATGAGTATTGATCCGGTTAAGTTTTTCGCAAGCATCCAAGCCCACATTTCCAGGCAATCTCCAGTCGCCGAGTTTCGGCCGCACCAGCAATCATTTGAAACGTTGCTCGGCACTGCAACAACCGGCGATTTATCAGCGCAGGCAGTACCTCGGGAGGAAAACGGACTGACTCGTGCGGAAAATTTGCAGTTATTGCAGGGGCTGTTTGATTCGAATCAGGAGGCCTCGGTAGACTCACTTTCCCTCTTGCTGAGAATGAATGCCAGCCGTATTGAAACGCCATCTACGGTTAGTCAAAAACTTGACATGTATGCCTCGGCAGCTCAGGAGACTCAGCCCAGCCTACTGACTTCGACAAAAAACAGTCGTGGGCAGATCGATAAACTGATCGACGGGGTTGCCCAGGAGGTCGGCCTGGCACCAGAACTGATTCGCTCGGTGGTCCGCACCGAAAGTAATTTTAACCCGAGTGCGGTCTCTCGAGTCGGTGCTCAGGGGCTGATGCAATTGATGCCAGCGACTGCCCAAGATCTTAAGGTTACCGATAGTTTTGACCCACAGCAGAACCTGCTCGGGGGAAGCCGCTACCTGAAGCAGTTACTTGATAAATACGAAGGCGATCTCGATCACGCACTGGCCGCTTATAACTGGGGACAAGGGAATGTCGATCGCAAAGGGCTGGGGCAGATGCCGCAAGAAACCCGTGACTATCTAGTTAAGGTGAGACAGGAGCTGACGAAACAGACTGCTTAAGATTAACGGAATTCCGGGGACAGTTTACTTAATTCATGAAGTAGCCCGGAAAAGAATTGCAGGGGTCGTAACGATTATTAAAGATTCAATCTGGCCCCTTTGTTTTTGTTTTGAGATTGCCGAACTACTTGAGGCGGAATAGCTTCTCTATGGCGGGTCGTTGCAACAATTAAAAAGGCCTAATGAGTCATTCCAGCCACCGCGTTCGGTGATCGCTGAACTCAAGCGTTATACTTAATGATCACGATTATCTATCGGGGAATTAGGTGAAAATGATAGTTAGATTATTTAAGGCCAAAATACTCCCAGGACAATTAGATATTTGGCAGGAGAAGGTCGAGAAATTTTCGATACCATGGATCAAACAGCAGAGAGGGCTTCTGCGATACTATCCCGGTAAACCACTATCAGAGAATTCACGTGAGTACTCAATGATCTCCCTCTGGGAAAGTATGGAGGCGCTGAAAGCTGCAGTGGGAGAAGAGTGGGAGCAGGTTATTCTGTTGGAGGATGAGGCTAGTTTGGTTGAGGAAGCATCTGTCGAACATTTCGAATACTTTGATGTGCCGCAGGCTTAGTGGAAACAGATAGAGCATTTCGGGCAAAGTAAAAAACCGGTGAAG
>Ga0209395_1006371_pt1 | contig 12808 bp, 9 predicted proteins | sample GOMGulsemesocosm_3_FD_184635 | JGI IMG/M metagenome (GOLD analysis project Ga0209395, IMG submission 184635) | Methane-oxidizing microbial communities from mesocosms in the Gulf of Mexico - GOM9D Gulf of Mexico (SPAdes) (version 2) | ecosystem: Environmental > Aquatic > Marine > Cold seeps... | reverse complement strand
TTTAATACAAAGGCAGATAATGAGCATGATATTTGGTAAAATTGATTATATTAATTTATTGCCCTTTAATGTTTACATTAAAAAAAATATACCCTCTACTCAAATCAAATCCATTATAAATTACAAAAAATCCTATCCTTCTAATATTAATAAAAAATATAAGAAAAAACAAATACACTCTGCTTTTATTTCATCTATTGCTTCAAGATATGAAAAATCTCTAAACTTAGGAATAGTTGCAAAAAGTCCCGTTACTTCTGTACTTGTTATAAAAGGAGCGAATAAAAAAGATATAGAATCGGATACTTCAAACGCATTAGCAAAAGTTCTAAATATACAAGGTCAAGTTATTATTGGAGACAAAGCGCTTAAGTTTTATCATCAAAATACAAACAAAGACGAATATATTGATTTAGCACAAGCTTGGCAAGAGAAATACAAACTTCCTTTCGTATTTGCAAGGTTATGTTTTAATAAGAATGAAAAATATTTAAAGAAAATTACAAAACACTTTGATAAAAGGAAAATAAAAATTCCTCAATATATTTTAAATCAATATGCGATAAGATCTGGAATTAGTAAGAATAACATCTTGGAATATTTAAAGCTCATAGATTATAAAATAGGCTATAAAGAAAAAAGAGCACTCAAATTATTCTTAAAATTAAGTAAGGATAATAAATGATACAAATATTTGATGCTGTTGTTTTAGGTGTAATTGAAGGGTTAACAGAATTTTTACCTATATCTTCTACTGGACATTTAATAGTTGCCAGTGAGTTTTTAGGCTTAAAGCAAGATGCAATTACAAAAGCCTATGAAATGATTATTCAATTTGCAGCTATTTTAGCTGTAGTCTTGCACTATCCTTCCAAATTTACTTTTAAATATATTGATTTGTGGATGAAAGTAGCCCTTTCTTTTTTACCTCTTGGAATTATTGGTTTTTTATGTGCAGATTTAATTAAGTCATTATTTTCTGTGCAAATCGTAGCTGTTATGTTTATTATTGGTGGAATTGTATTTATAATTGTAGAACAATTTTATAAAGAAGAAAAAGCACTAACTAAAGATGTCGAAGACATAACATATAAACAATCATTTTATATAGGCTTAGCACAAGTATTTGCATTAATTCCAGGAACCTCAAGAGCTGGTTCTAGTATTATAGGAGCCATGCTTGTTAAATTAAATAGAAAAGCAGCAGCAGAATTTTCATTTCTTTTAGCCATTCCTGTTTTATGTGCTACTACTGCATACGATTTATTAAAACACTACAATGAGTTCTTAGATTCAAATCTTTTAGTTTTACTGACAGGCTTTGTTGTTTCGTTTCTAGTAGCTTATTTAGCAATAAAAATATTCTTAAGATTTTTGGAAAACTTTACTTTTATTGCTTTTGGTATTTATAGGATAATTTTTGGTATTGTTTTATTGATTTTGTTCTAAAATAATATCAACCATCGACTCAACAGAATCATACATAATACAATCCGTTAGTCCTTTAGACATTTTTTCAATATTGCTTTTTAAGCATTTGATTAAAATGTTTGGATGCAATTCACTTTCTCTTGCTACAAAACACAAACCTTTATTTCTTAAAAAATCTGCATTATGAAATTGATGATCACCTGCTGCATGAGGATAAGGAATAAACAAAGTAGGAATTGCATTTGCTGCAAGTTCCCATAATGTTGATGCCCCTGCTCTTGATACTGCAAAATCAGCTTGTGACATTTTTAAATGAAGTGCTTGGTCAAAAGCAAAAATATCTCCAGGAATACCTAGTTTAGCATAGGCCTCAACAACACGTTTAAAATCATTTTTTCCAGTTTGATGAATAATTTTAATCCCTGCTTTATGCAAGGAAGGCGCCAAAGATAAGGCATAATCATTAATTGCAGCAGCCCCATGAGACCCCCCTAAGAAAATGATATTTTTGACATTCTGTCTGATTCTTGCTTCATTAAAATATTCCATTTTTACAGGATAGTCTTTTACTTTTGAAGAAAGATCATAAGAAGAAAAAAACTCACTTGCAAAGCGTTTGGTATACTGATTTAATTTACCCGTAACAGAGTTTTGTTCATGGATATATAATTTGCAACCTACTTTAACAATGCCTGCCATGGTTGCAGGAGCCGCTGAATATCCTCCCACTGAAATAACCGTTTTAACATCCAAGGTATCAAAGATATCCAAACAATGAGACACTTCTTTTGCAATGGAAAATAACGCTTTTGCTTTTCCTTTAAAGTCTTTATTTACAACACCTCTTGATTTAAGGAAATAACACTTTTTAATGTGAAAATCTCTAGCAAACCACTCTTTATCTTTTCCATTTTCACTTCCAACAAAAATAGGAATAATTCCTCTTTTATAAAAAGCATCAATAAATTCTTTTGCTACATTCAGGTGGCCACCTGTTCCACCGCCTGTTATAACTACTGTTCCATGCATCTTCTTATTTCCTTACTTCTTTACTAATTGATAATACTAAACCTATTGATATTGATGTTGCTAATAGTGCTGAGCCCCCATATGATAAAAAAGGAACAGCAATTCCTTTAATAGGTATAATTCCAGTTATTCCATAAGAGTTAATTAAAAAAGCAATAATAATCATTAAAGCAATACCTAAAGTAAACAAATGATAAATAGGATTTTCTACTCTATTTGAAATTCTAAAAATTCTCCATACTACTAAAAAAATCAACAATGTAATCACAATTATACCCAATAAACCCAATTCTTCACTAATACCAGCGAGTACAAAATCCGAATGAACTTCTGATAAATAGCCCATTTTCAAATTTCCACCTCCAATTCCCGCACCAAAAAAACCCCCATTGTTTATAGCGTTTAACGAATGTCCTACTTGATAAGGAACAGGAAGTTCTTTTACTCTTAAATATGAATTTGCAATGTCTGGTAAAATAGATAAAATTCTATCTTGGTTTAAAGCCCACCATGAATATATTCTTTGAATTCTATGAGGTGTAGAAATAATTAAAGTAGCAAGTGTAAATAAAGAGCCTAAGCCAAGTACCAAAAACAGCTTGAAAGATCTGTTTGCAAAAACTAAAAGAACCATTAAGACAAGTCCCAATAATACAACTTGCCCTAAATCTTTTTGTAAAAAAGCGACTAAAAACACTACTAAGAAAAAAGCAGAAAAATAAGGAAGCAATAATAAAAATTCTTCTTTTAAACTCATTTTTTTTGGTTGATCCATAACCCTTCTATGAAAAGACCAGGCTAAAAAATAAATAAAACCAATTTTGAAAAATTCTACAGGGGAAAGAGAGAGACCTGGCAATCTTATCCATCTGTTAGCACCTCCTGCTGCTGTAACAAAAGATGCAGGTAAGAGTGGCATTATTGCCATAAGCAGAAAAAACAATATAAACAAGGTCATTCCTACTTTTCCAACTATTTTAGCAGGAGGAATTTGAGAAAAGACCCACATAATAAACATTCCTAAAATACCAACAAAACATTGTCTCATAAAAAAATGAAATTGATTATAGTCATAATAAACAACCGTATAAACGGATAAAGAATAAGAGAATAAAATACTAACAGTAATTAACGTACAAGCAAGTAAAAATAAAATATAATCTGCTTCATTTGCTTTTGACATAGGGTTTTTGCCTTAATTTATTATTAGTGAAACAATAAATAAAATTATTATTGTTTATATTGTATAATTTGGGTTAATTTCGATAAAATTCTCGTATTATAGTATATTATGGATAAAAATGACTTCAAACAATAACAATAAAGTTAATAAAACAAAAAAAACCTTTTTATTACTTGCAGTAATTCTTCTTGCAATGATTATTTTTATTCTTGTTGTATTTACAACGGTAGCAAAAAAAAGAAAACTTCCAAGAATTAACATTTCAAAAAGCGAATTGGCAATCAGAGGAAATATTTTATCTTATGATAATTTTAAAATTGCCTCTTCTAAAAAAATTTATAAAGTTGCTATAGATACAAGGTATTTAAATAAAAACAAACTTGATTTATTTGTAAAACTTTTATCAATATATTCAAATATAGAAGAAAAAGTTCTTTATAATAAAATAAATAAATCTTTAAAGAAAAGACCAGGTTATATTATTCTATCTTATAATATTAATTCGCGAACAGCAAAAAACTTAAAAGAATTGGGATTTAAATTAAGACGTTTAGGAATATTTAAATCCTTATATAAAAATGGAACACGTTTATTAGTAGGTCTTGAAGTAAGAGAAAGTGGAGAAAAAAGACTTTATTCTTATAAAGATACGCTAACCCCTGTTGTTGGTTATATAAGAAAATTTGAAGCCAATACTGGAAAAACAAAAGTAAAGGGTATTAAAGGAATAGAGCGCTCATACAATACGCTTTTAAACGAAAACAAAGATGGAATATTAAGAGGGCAAAAAGATGTGCTTTCTTATATTTCATTTAATAAAAATTCTGTGATTAAAAATAGAATAGATGGGGCCAACCTTAAATTGAACATTCCTTTGAAACTTCAAAAAAACATTGAACTAATCTTAGATAAAAGTAAAATAAAATATTCTGCTAAAGAAATTATTGTTTCAATTATGGAAAGTAAGACAGGAAAGATTATTACCTTAGCTTCTTCAAATAGATTTAATCCTGGATTAATTAAACAAAAAGATATTCCTTCTTTAAATGTATTTGCAATTGAGCACCAATATGAACCGGGTTCTGTTATTAAGCCAATATCCTTAGCCTTAGCTATGGAAAAGAATCTTATAAAAAAGAATGAACTTTTTTCTGCCTATAACAAAGGTAAAGAAGATGCTAAAGGCTTTTTTCCAAAAGGAAGATATCCCTTAGGACGTTTTGTAATAAAAGATGACCACAACTTTAAAAAAAGATATATAACACTTAATGACACTGTTATATTTTCAAGCAATATTGGAACACTTCAAATTGCTCAACGCCTAAAAGCAGAAGATTTTTATGAAGGATTTTTGCGCTTTGGTTTTACCAAAAAAACAGGTATTGATTTACCCTTTGAAAAAGCAGGATATTTGCCTCCAAAATACAGATTTAAAGCAGGTGAAAATAAGGGAAGAGACAATGTCTTTAAAGCTACTGTTTCTTATGGCCAAGGAATGACTTCAACTTTTATGCAAGTACTTAAAGCCTACAGCGTATTTAATAATGAGGGATATTCGGTACAACCTAAAATTGTAAATACCTATACCATAAATAATAAAGCAATTAAAAAGTCTCAAATAACTAAAGAAAAAGTAATCTCCAAAAAAACGGCTAATAGCATGAAAAGAATGTTAATTAATACGGTTCAAAAAGGAACAGGAAGAGGTGCCTCAATTCCTGGTTTAGAAATTGGAGGAAAAACAGGTACTGCACAATTAGCACGAAGAGGGAAATATCTAAAGCGCTATATTTCTTCTTTTTTTGGTTTTGCAAATGATGGAAAAACTAAATATACTATTGGTGTTACTGTAGTTGAACCCATATCAACTGGAAAATATTGGTATTACCATTATGCTTCTCAATCAGCTGTTCCTTTATATAAAGAAGTAGTACAAACACTGGTTAAATTAAACTATTTAAGCCCTAATATCTAAAGCTTTTATAAATAATACATAATATTAAACAAAAACTGATATAATTCAAAAAAATTACAAGGACAATAATGTTTGGATCATCCAAAGAACTAAAAGAATATTCGTATTCACAAGAAGAACTAGAGAAATTTCAATATGCTAAAATTACTACTGTTAAGGGTGTAATTTGGATTAAACTATTTGTAGAAGCAGTTCCAAATACTGTTTCAAACTTTGCATCATTATCAAATGATACTTTTTACGATGGTTTGATTTTTCACCGTGTAATTGAGGGATTTATGGCACAAGCTGGATGCCCTCAAGGTACTGGTACAGGAGGTCCCCAGTGGGCAATTGAATGTGAGACAAGTGCTTCTAAACAAGTGCATAACAGAGGTGTTTTATCTATGGCACATGCGGGTAGAAATACTGGTGGTTCACAATTTTTCATTACTTTTGTAGCTACGCCTCACTTAGATGGTGGACATACTGTATTTGGAGAAATACAGCAAAATGACGAAAAATCCTTTGAAGTATTAGATTCAATTGAACAAGAAGATGTAATAGAAAGCATTGAAATTTTAGCTTCAAAAGAAGACTAATTATTTAAAAGAAGAGATGAACCCATCTCTTCTTCTTAATCATCAAAAAACTCCCTATTTACTAATTAAAATTAACTTCCCTGTTTTGGGATCTTTATATACTTGGCCTAAGGATTCTAATCCTTTTACCGAATCTTGTGCTTCTTTCAAATCTTTTGGAATATGCGTTAACTCTTTGCCCTGTGAAACAATTTCTTTATCTTGCACATTAAAATGTTCTTGTAAATTAGGACTAATAGCTACAAGAGCAGCAATTAACCCACAAGCAAAAACAAGAATAATATCAACAAGATTAGCCAATGGTCCTAAAGGCTCATCTTCTTCTTTCTCAAAGTGTCCACTTGAAAACCTAGATTTCATTGTTTTTTTCCATTTTGCTTAAGGCTTGATCATACCAGCGTTTTCTTAATCTTGAAATAATAAAACCCGTCATTCCAGCTAACAATCCTAATACCGTTGTATCAAATGCAACAGACATAGCCGTACTTAATATTTTAATATCCCCTTCACCTAGCGCTGCAAGTCCAGGTCCTAAAGGAATAAGTGTTCCCATTAAACCAAGCATCGGTGCAAGTCTTGTTAAAAAATCAGCTCGCTCAATTCTTTTTTTAGCATGTCTTAAAACCAAGGGGATATCTTTACTTTTCATTAGTCTTTTAATTTCAATGAACCTCTCTCCTATGCTAATACCTATTTCATAAATAGAAAAAGCAACAAAAAACAGCAATAACCATGAAACAGGTTCAAGTAAAAGTGCAGTAATTTGATGCATTAATCCAAGTGATATTGACGAAAACATTATAATCCTTTGTTAAAAAATACAGATTTAAAAATTCCAGCGAATAAAAGAAATAAGAATACAAAAAGAAGATACATAATATATGGTTTATCTTGTACATTTTTTTCATTGTTTTCTTTTAATTCTTCTTTTTCTTCATTTTTAATTTTTTGCTCATTTATTTTTATTTCTTGTATACTTTGATATTGTTCATTTTTTGCGCTCTTTTTATCTACTTTACTTTTATCCAATACTTTTTGAAGTTTGGCTAAACTTTCACTTGAAACATAGGGTTTAATAAAATTATATATTTCATGATTGGCTTGGGTATGACCACTACCTGGAATTCCATATTTGATAATATTTTCTGTAAATTTATTTGCCAAATCTTTTATGGTTTTTTCATCTGCTTTCCAAAAATCTTTTTGAATAGCTACTAACATAACAGCCAAAATATTTGTTTGTACATGTACATTATAATCGCTTGATAAAAATTTATCTAAGTCTAAATTTAATTTATCATCAATATACACTGCTTTTACTTCATCCCAAACCCAGGTATCAATTATTTCAGGATTAGTAACCTGCCATCCCCATAAATATTCAATAAATTCACTCCCCATAGTACGTGCTCCACTATAGCCTTCTTTCATTAGAGGTTTTATCCATTGTGGATTTAAGTACCGCCCTCGTAATTCTCCTAAAATAGTACTTTGTAAGGTTTTGATTTTAAGATCTTTAGCATTAGAATGATCAATAACATAAGAATTTGCATGTTTTCCAGTGAGTGTTTCAATTGCTAAATTAAGTCCCCCTAAATAATCAAAGGTATCATTATTATCAATTAAACCATATAAGTTAGAAGCTCTTCCTAAATAGGTATTTCCTACATTTTGTAATTGTCTTACATACGTATCTTTTGCTAGAATTCCTTCATCTTTAGAGCTGTATACATAAGAAACTCTTTTAATAAATACATCTCCTAACTCTTTCCTAGTTTTCCATGAATTAGAACGCTCAACGAGCCTGTTTATTCCTGCTCCATAAGAACCAGGTGCTGTTGCGAAAACTCTGTAAGAAGCTCTAAGTCCAACTTCTTCTAAAGAGAGTTTTTTGTTGTTTTTTAACATCTCTCTTGCTTCTTTTACCCAATTTAAGGCAACAATGTTTACATCCAAACTCTCAGATCCACCTTTTTTTAGCTCACCCAATGAAGATAATGCAGTATTTAAACTCAAACTTAGTGCTGGATATTTGTCAATAATAGTAAAAGATGATGCATCTAATGCCATTAGAACAGCTTTATTCAATAAGAGCAGTTTGGATGCGTATAAGTCTCTAAATAAACCAGAAGCTGTAAATAAAACATCTCGTCTGTATTTTCTCTTCTCATCTAATGGTTTTCGTTCAAGGCCTTTTAAAATTCCTCTTTTATTCCAAATAGCTTTTATTCCTAATAAATCTAGCCCCAATGCAATCATCGCGCCTTCATCTCTAACTGTATCAGATGCCCAAAGAATTAAGGCTTCTTTTTTTCTTACATCACTTTTCTTATTTGAACGTATTTTTTGTGCAAGAATTCCTGCTATATCAACAGCAATTTTTGAAGGAATAAGGCCAGCATCTAAAGCATAAAAGTTTCTTCCTGTTGGCAAGGCATCAGGTGTTCGTATAGGATCATTCCCTTTCCCAGCTTCCGTATATCCACCATTTAAAGCAGAAAATAAAGCTTGCATTTCTTTTTTTGGAGAGATAATAAGATTTTCTTTTACCTTTTCATTTTTTTCTTCTTCCATAGATTTAAGCATAATTGCAACAGCTTCATCCTTCCAGTTTTTACCAAAGGTATGTAAACCTAAAGGCATAAATTCTTCTTGAAGATGTGTTAAATAATGTCCCACTTCATGCAATAAAAATTCATCATCAATTTCATTAAAAGCAATACCTCTTACTTTTAGTTCTTCATCCATACTTGCTTCTAATTCTTCTCTTAAATGCATGGTATCAATTGCTTCTTTTATTTTAAGAATTGCATTTTTACGTAAGTTATCATCACTTGCAGCTTCTGCACTTTCTATTAACTGTCTTAATTCTAAAAGGCTGTCATATAAATCAGTTGTTGCTATTGGAGGCGTTAAATGATCAATCATAATTGCATGGCCTCTTCTTTTAGCTTGAATACCCTCACCTACACCATCTACTATATAAGGATAAATACTTGGTAAATCATCAATTAAAATACGAGGATAATCACTTGCACTTAAACCAACAGCTTTACGTGGTAAAAACTCATAAGTAGAATGCCTTCCTAAATGAATAATAGCGTCTGCTTTAAATTTATTTTTCATATAATAATAAAATGCCATATATTGATGAGTAGGAGGAAAAGACAAATTCGCATGTAATAACTCTTCATTTAATTCCCAACCCCTTGGAGGTTGAGGCGCGAGAATAATATTACCAAATTCAACAGAGGGAATAAGAAGTTCATTATTATAAACCATAACTTCACCAGGAACTTCACCCCATCCTCTAATACCTTCAATTTCTAAATCAATAATAGCTTGATTCAAGGCATTAGAACTCGTTAAATTAATTTTGTTTTCATCTTGTGATTTTTGTAAAAGACTTGTGTATTCATTTTTTAACTGTAACAATAAATTCAAAGCTCTTTTTCTGCTTTTGTTTCTAACTCCATCCAAGGCATGGTGCAAATTATTCATTGTTTTATTCATATAGTTATTCATTGCTTTATAGGCTTTTAGTTTATCACTATTAGATACAATTTGAATTTCAGTATTAAGAAACTCTTTAATTTGTGCATGTAAAGCAGCAAGAGGTCCAAACTTCATCTCTTCTTTAATATGTATTGGCAAGGTATCAAGATAAGCTGCATATTCTTTAGAAGTAACATTATTCCCTTCTAAATTTTGTTTTTTTAAAACCGTTTTATCATTAGGTAAATTAACCGCTTTTTCTTGCAATAAAGATAATAAAGCCTCAGAACTTTTAGGTAAAACGCCTACTTCATAACCTTCTTTTTTAAGATTATTTAAAATCTCAAAAAGTGTAGCTGGAACATTTAAATTATCTGCGCCAATATTATGCCGTCCAGGAGGATGATTATAATATATTATTGCAATTTTCTTGTTTTTGTTTTCTTGTTTTTTTAAGGAGATCCAACGTTTAGATTTTTTAACTATATTCTTAACTTCATCCTCAAGAACTTTAATTTTTAAAAGCAATAAACCTGTTTTTTCATCTTTGCTTGAACCTTCACTCATTGCTAATATGTGAACTTGACCAATTCCTTGAAGTTCTGGCATTGAGATACGGTAATGTACTGAATTAACAGCTAAACCAGAAGATGAAAGTTTGTAAGCATAACTAGTACTATCAAGTACTCTTAATGCTTTTAAAATAGGCACATTCAATTTTTTCAAGCTCTCATTAACGTCTAATCTGGATTCTCCTCCACCAATTACGAAATCATGTAAAGAAATAATAGAATAATGTTTACCATTCCCTAGTTTTTCCACAAGGTTTTGTACATTTTCAAGGGCTAAATAACTAGCTTTTCCCCATGAACTTAAAACAGAAACAACTTGTAAAGAAGGTGCATGTTTTTGTATTGTTTCATGAATTTCCCAAGAAGAAGTACTATCCGCCCTGTCATTATCTAATACAAATAAAATATCTTTGTTTCTATCTAAAATAATATCATCAATTTTATCATAGGTTTTAGAAGCATTAGCGTTAAGAAAATAACGTATTTGTTTTAATTCTTTAATTTTGGGCCACTCATTTTTACTCAAATTGCTTGTAAATAAAAAGGAGAATAAATTAGAAATATTTTCAATTCCACGATTTTCCCAATATGCTCTTGCTTGTAAGTAAAATGAAAAAGAGGGAAAATCTTCTTGTTTTTTATTTAAATAATCTAAATAAGAAACGGTACTATTAGTTTTATTTAATAATTTAAGTGGGAAATTTTTATAAGGTGTAAAAAAAGGATCTTGGCTAATTTTTAATAAACGTCTATCCCCTTGTAAAGAAATAACCATCTGATTTTTTCTATAATTCAAAGTATTTAGTTTCTCAATTATTTCACCAAAAACAGATGTGTATAAAATAATATCCGCTTTATTAACATATGAATTTAATTCGTCCAAACTCATTTGTAATACTTGAGAAACACTTCGGATCTTAATATTATTAACTGAATTTTTCATATAATATTTAGCAGCTGTATTAAGTGAAGAAGAAGAACGATCAGAGACAACAACAAACATTTCTTTTTGAGTCAAAGTATTTTGAGCATTGATATAAACAAAAGAAATACATAAAAAAAGTAATTTATAAAACATATCTATCCTATTAAAATTTAATAACACAGAAAGCGGAATTGTAGGCAATAATATTAGTAGATACTAAGATTTCAAGACACCCCGCCTGATCTGTATTGATAAAACTAAGTCGGTCTCCGGGCTAAACGCACTTTTTCAAAACAAAATATTCCTTCCCATTAAAAAACAGTGGCTTATATTTTGTCATAATAAAATATTATATACGTAGTACCGTTGCGGGGGCAGCATAGGATTTTAACCTATTTCCCATGAATTAAAATAATTCACTTAATTAAATTATTTTGAATATTACCTTATTTTTACTTAATAAAGAAATAATTATTATTTAAAGGAAGTATTACTTATTAAGTAAAAACTTTTTTGAGAAATCATTAAGTATATTCGTATACTCATCATCATTAAATTTATCTTGAAACCATAATGGAAGTATTTCTAATAAAAAATCATACCTAAGTATCATCATACAAAAAGAATCAAAAACGCAGGATGCATCTTCATTTGCATATTTTATTTGTGCCTCACTTAAAACATCTCTCTCCCAATTTGAACGGGCTATATTTTTTGATTTTTGAAGTTTTAAATCAAGAAATAATAAACATGCTTTTTTAGCTCCTAATTCATTATTAGAAAAAAGTTTACTTTTAAATAATATCCCAAAATCAATACATGCATTCATATTACAATTAAACTCTTTGTACAGAACCTGAAGATCATTTTTTAAACCAATACCTACTTTTATTATATTTTTATTTGAAAGTATCAGTAATAAAGAAGAAATGTTTTTAATTTTTTGTACTTGAATAAGATAAGAATTATTTTCATCACATAATTGTATAATTGCAATCTTACTCTCAGGAACCCCTTTTTTAAAAACTGGTTTTTGTTCAGTATCGAAACCCAAAATTTTTGCTTGATTTATAAGTGGAATTATTTTATTAAGATCTTCATCATTACTTATAATATATTCTTTTCTACTAAAATTATCATACAAGTCTTTATTAGAATCATCTACATCATGAATATTATCAAGCTTACTTATAAAAATAAGTAACTTATATGTTGAAGTGTTTTTTTTGGAAATGATATTTTCAAAACATTCATTTAACAAGTTTTTTATATCATCTAATTCCTCACTCCCACATAGTGTTTCTATTAAAGAAAGACGTTTTTTATTTATAAAAGAGTCAGATATATTATTTATCAAAATTTATTCCTTTGGATTATTATAGACTTCATTATTAAACAGTTAATTAATATGCTAGAGAAGAACAAAAAATTATATTAATACTATTAAAGCATATAAATTGCTGTGTAATCTTATTCAAGAATAATCTAAAATTACTGGGTAAATAAGCCAGATTTTATAGATGTAATCCTTTTCCTATTTAAATTAAAGAAAAATGGCATTAAAAGGCATAAAACCCCAAATTTCAGGCAAAAAAAAAGCTTTACCTCAAACAACTT
>Ga0209395_1006370_pt1 | contig 12809 bp, 14 predicted proteins | sample GOMGulsemesocosm_3_FD_184635 | JGI IMG/M metagenome (GOLD analysis project Ga0209395, IMG submission 184635) | Methane-oxidizing microbial communities from mesocosms in the Gulf of Mexico - GOM9D Gulf of Mexico (SPAdes) (version 2) | ecosystem: Environmental > Aquatic > Marine > Cold seeps... | reverse complement strand
TGGAACAGTAATATTTGGCTCTAACAGCATACCACCCGAAGTAACCAACTGCCCCGTTGAGTCTAACTTGAAAGATCCGTCACGAGTGTAATTTATATCACCATTTGGGTTTAAGATTTGGAAAAATCCCCGCCCATTAACCGCAACATCTAATGAATTTTCTGTTTGTTGAATATTACCTTGGGTATGCAGCTTTTCTGTCGCTACGGTTCTGACACCTGTTCCCAACTGTAGACCCGTTGGTAATTCGGTATTTTGAGTTGTCTGAGCGCCAACTTGACGAATATTTTGATAGACAAGATCTTCAAAAATCGCTCTAGACTTTTTAAAGCCTGTGGTATTAACGTTAGCCAAGTTATTGGCAATTACCGCCATTCTTGTTTGTTGGGCATCTAAACCTGTTTTAGCAACCCATAATGCTCTTTCAGTCATGTTATTCTCCTAGTGACAATTTATTGTCTTACTAGAAGATAAGCATTTACTATGCCATTTGCATTAGTTTGGCACTTACTCCTGAGTTATCATCTGCATTTTTCATAACTTTTGTTTGTAATTCAAAATTTCTTGCTAATTCAATCATCTCAACCAAAGCTGAAACGGCATTAACATTTGACCCTTCTAAAGCACCTTGTACAAGACTTACAGTGCCATCAGCCTCAGCTACACTACCATCTTTGGTATGCATAAAACCATCATTGAGCTTTTCTAAATTATTCAGCTCCGGCTTAACCATTTTTATTCTATCAATAACTGCTAGGGTACTTGCCGTTTCTCCAACGGGAATAATACTAATGGTTCCATCATTACCTATATCTATTTTTTCGGCTGGTGGCAAGATGATAGGACCATCGTTACCATAGATAGCATTGCCTGCCCCAGTTTCTAATCTCCCTTCAGGCGTAATTCTTAAATCACCCGCTCGGGTATATGCTTCTGCTCCATCCTCTCCTTCAACAACAAACCAGCCTTCACCTTTTATGGCAACATCCAGAGAGTTTCCTGTCGTATGCAAAGAGCCCATACTCATATCGGAGCCAGGCCTTTCCGCCATAGCATAAACACGAGTTGGGTAGCCAGGGCCAAAAACAGGCATAGATCGAAATTGCTCAAAGTCAGACTTAAAACCTGTGGTTTGAGCATTCGCCAAATTATTGGCATTTGAAGTTTGGGCCAGCAATGTTTGCTTGGCCCCACTCATTGCAATATATAAACTACGATCCATAATGACTCTCCTGTTTTACTAGAGCTTAAAGCTGAAGTATTCTTTGGATAATTTCATCTTCTGTTGAAATAGTTTGTGCATTAGCTTGATACGCTTGTTGTGCAACAATCATTTTAACTAATTGTGTGGCAATATCTGTATTGGAATTTTCTAATGCTGATGATGTAATATCACCAAAATTATTACCACCAGCGACGCCTAACACCACTGTTCCAGAATCAATACTTTCTTGCCAAGTTGTATCACCAACTTTTCCTAGCCCTTGGTTATTAGTAAACCGCCCTAAAATAACTTGCCCTAAAGGACTAGTTGTTCCATTACTGTACCTTGCTAATACCACACCCGTTTTATCAACACTAACCCCAGTCAAATTACCTGACGCATAACCATTTTGTTGTAAATCATTTACCCCAAAATCAGCTGCATATTGTGTCGCACCCGTAGGGTTAATTGAAAATGATAATGGTTCAGCACTCACATTTAAAGCAGAAGTAGGAGCAATGATAATATCTGTAAAAACAAAATCATCAGCTCCATTAGCACCCGTAACATCAGTTCCTGTAGTATCTGCTACCAGATTACCTAAAGAATCAAAAGTCATAGAAATTTTGTTACCCACAAAATCAACAGCAACAGCTGCTGCAATAACTGACGCGGCTGTTGCAGTACTTAATGCAGCTTCAGTATTAGCCGCTGCAATAGCAGCAGCAGATACATCCGTAACATTTGAAACAGCTAAAGCTGCAGCGTCAGCTTCTGCCGTAGCAGCGAGAACCGCAGCTGCATCAGCATTATCAGCATTAGTTTTAGCTGTCGCAACATTACTTACTGTAGTCGATGCAGCTGATGCAGAACTTCCTGCTGCTGTATCGGCTAACCCCGCTTGAGTAACTGCATCATCAACATTTGTCTGTGCTGTATTTGCAGCTGTATCAGCAGCGGTTAAATTAACCGCACTTGCAATGGCATTTACATCTACCAATGCAGCATCAGCAGAACTTTTAGTAAGAGTGGCAGAATCAAATGCTCCGATTGCAGCAGTATTAGCACTAATTAAATCTGTATTAGTTGAATCAATAGCTAAAGCTGTTGCTGCGAGGTCTCTAGCTGCTATAGCTGTATTCAAACTAGCATCAGCTGCCGTAGCAGCAGCTGATGCTGCTGCCTGAGCTGCTGCAATTTCAGTAGAAACTGCAGTAAGCAACCCTGTACCTGCCAACTCAGCTGTTATTGCACTCTGCAATGTAGTCAAAGCCCCTTTACTTGCATTTATTTTAGCATCAGCTTCTTCAGCACCAGCTGCAGGAGCAGTTGCATCATGAGCTGTAGCTGCAGTAGAAGTGTTTGTTGCAGCTGTAGAGGCAGCTGCCAATACAGTAGCATCTGCAGCTGCTGCAGCCGTATCCGCCAGATCAGAAGCATCTACTGCCGCTACAACAGCAGTGTCAGTAGCTACTGCTGCAACAGCAGTTGAAATAGTTCCTCCCGGCCCATCTAATGTTGCTGGAGTTCCTGTATTTATCCCGTTACCATCAAGGTATACATATGCCCCCCAGCTACTTGATACTGCACCATCAGGGGTTTCATCTACAAAATATGTAGATAATGTATGTGTATTACCTAAAGAATCAAAAATTGTAGCTGATGTGGAACTATTATAAGTATCCACATTCGGGCCATTATCAACTGTAGAATCATAGCCAACAAAAGGTAATGCTGGCCGCCCTTCTCTTGAATCTAAATTAACTTTTAAATCAACCGTTGTCGTTGCTGATGGCGAACCTTGTGATGTATCAATTCTAATTGCTGTAGGGGCTCCTGTATTAAAACCTTCATCTATGGTTGTTCCAATAGGCTCGCCTCCCATCAAAAAATGTCCAGTATCATTAGTAATATAACCATCTGGACTTAAATGAAAGGCTCCATTTCTAGTATAAGCAGTTGTACTAGTCGAATCAGACCTTTCACCCAACGCAAAAAAACCATTTCCAGATAACGCCAGATCAAGATTATTTTGAGTTGATTCAACATTACCTTGACTAAATTGCTGTGCAACCTCAGTTACCCTAACACCTGCGCCAGGCGTTGTTTTACCCGTACTATTATAAACATCGGCAAATTCCGCTCGCGACTCCTTAAAACCCGTAGTATTAGCATTAGCAATATTATTACCAATAACTTGTAAATTTGTTGACGCGGCAGCTAAGCCACTTAATGCAGTTGCAAAACCCATGATTGCTCTCCTAAATTCTTAGAATATTTTCTTAACTTCGTTAAAACTTACTTCACCCAAGCCATCAAGAGCCAACTTAATGCCGTCTTGAGTTCCTCCTAAAGCAACGCTTTTAACATCAGCATTTACATAAGTCTGTAATGCTGTATTTTTCCCATCTATAACCGCTTCTGCACTAATCTTATATATTGCTGGATCGGCATAAGTACCATCATCTAATAAACCATCCCATTCAAAAGACACATTTCCCTGTTGCTGCTGTCCTAAGTTTAATGTTTTTACAATTTGACCATTACTGTCTGAAAAATTAACCTTTAAATTATTAGTACTTTCATTTAAAGCAATTTCCCCCGTCATATCCTTAGTTAAGGACATAAGCCCTTCACTTGCAGGAACCAATACTGATTGACCAACTAAGCTAGCTGCTTGTAATGCTTGCCCCGAAGCCATCGAGGAAGAAAACTCTTCAAAAGAAGTATTTAAATCCCCAATACCTTCAACTGTACTAAACTGAGCCATCTGAGCTAGAAAGTCCCCATTTTCCATTGGCTTATTGGGATCTTGGTGTGTCATCTGTGTTGTTAATAGTTTTAAAAACTCGTCTTGCCCTAACTCCTTTTTTGACACTTCAGATTTATCAGCAGATGTCGCAAGACCAAGGCTTTGATAAGTTTCGATTGAACTAATAGTCATAATTTATCTCCTATTGCCCCATTTTTAATGTCTGTAACATTAATTGTTTAGCAGTATTTAAAACTTCTACATTATTTTGATATGAACGCGATGCGGACATCATATTGGCCATTTCTTCAACCGTATTTACATTTGGCTTATAAATATAGCCACTTGCATCAGCCATAGGGTGATGAGGTGCATATTCCATAACACTTGGCGCTTGGCTTTCAACAACACCCATAACATTTACCTTACTTGATGCATCATGTTTATCCATCACACTTTTAAGTTCAGCTTGAAAAACAGGTTGCCTCGACTTATACACTTCATCAAGACTACTGCTAACACTATTTGCATTAGAAATATTACTGGCAACTAAATTAAGCCTTAACGATTGTGCATTCATGCCGCTACCGGCAATATCAAATATATTCATTGATGGCATAATTATTCCCCTCTCAATGCAGACATCAGTCCAGAAAACTTACCATTGATAAACCGTAAACTAGCTTGATATTCCACTGCATTTTCTGAATATTTAGCTTGTTCTATATGAGCTTCAACAGTGTTTCCATCTATTGAAGACTGATTAGGGTTACGAAACATCATGGTGGCTCCTAATAATCGATCATTGGGAGAAATATGGCCTTGCTGTGTTCGCTCCATAGTATTATTTGCAGGCATTGATTTCTTCAAAACAGCTTGAAAATCTAGATCACGTGCTTTATACCCTGGTGTATCCGCATTAGCTAAATTTGAAGCTAGCACTTCACTACGCTTTTCTCTCAAAGCCAAAGCCTGAGGATGAATTCCTAGTGCACTATCAAAGTTAATCGCCATAATTGCCCCCTTATTTCTTGTTACAAAGAAACAATGCACAGCTTATGCCATAGAAAATTATCTTTTTAAAATCATAAAGATAAAATATCTATTCAATTAATAAACAACTTGGTATTAAGTTTTGGATACAGGTGGCAAGATTTGATCAGTTTTATATATTTATCACTGACTTTTGCTGAAAATTCTGAAATGGTACGATTTATTCAACTTGGCAATACACTAAATAAGATATTAGTTATTACCAAATGAATAATATGAGTGTTGAGATTGTGATTTGTAACTAAATTATAGAAACTGGGGGTGTATTCTTAAGATAAAAACACTTGCTTTATAGATTACGATGGCAAAATTTAGCCATGCATTTAATAAGGGATAAAAACGTCAATAAACTGACTATAAACAATAACGGTTAAGATACCTTTCTAAAGTACCTTGCACGCCCACCTCTAACAGGCTCAAATTCTTTAATACTTATAGGCATAGCTTCTGTACTACTAAGAAAAATATACCCACCAGGCTCCAGTGAAAGAGCCATTCTACTAAGAATATCGTGTTTAACCTCATCAGAGAAGTAAATCAAAACATTACGACAAAAGATAACATCAAAACGTCCAAGAACAGAAAAAGGCTTTAACAAATTAAACTGTTGAAACCTCACTTTACGCACAATATCTGCATTAAGCTTGTAACCATCATGTATTTTCTGAAACATTTGAGTCTTTGTCTGAGCATCTAACCCCCGTGACAAGGCAAGCTCTGAATATGTTGCCGCCTTAGCTTCCTGCAAAATTGTTTCAGAAATATCAGTACCAATTATTTGCACATTATGGCTTTTTCCTGACTTTTTCATGGCATCATCAGCACACATACTAATTGTATAAGGCTCTTGTCCTGACGAACATGCTGCTGACCAAACCTTTACCGTACCTGATTTTTTGGCAAAAATTTCAGGAAATATTTTTTCCTTTAATTCCAAAAACTGCATATCATCTCTAAACCAAAAAGTTTCATTTGTTGTCATAGCATCAACAACCGATACTTTTAGCTTTGTGGCCAAGGAACTATTTGCTTGTAATGCACTCGCCAATTCAGAAAAAGAAGTTAAATCAAACTTAGCCAACAAACCAGTAAGCCTATTTTTGACCAAGTACTGCTTACTATCACTCAAAACAATACCACATGACTGATTCAGAAAATTCTGAATAATCTTATACTCGTTTGCCGTCATTTATAATTACTCGCCATCATCAACAAGGCTATTTTAGCAACCATTTATACTTCTCATCCTATTATTAACTTCCATGTGCATCATGAAATGCTTTCAATTGATCTTGAATGGTTGCCACTAAAAGATCAGGCTCAAATTTAGCTAGAAACTTATTTGCTCCAACTTTCTCGACCATAGATGAATTAAAAACACCGCTTAAAGAGGTATGAAGAATCAAATAAACATCTTTCATTTCTGGATGACTTTTAATTTTTGTTGCTAAGGTGTAACCATCCATTCTAGGCATTTCCACATCAGAAATAATCATGGAATAATAGTCGCCAATATTCACCCCATCATCAACCATTTTTGATAAATGATCCCAAGCCTCTTGCCCATCTTTTAATGCAGTACATTCAATACCAACCTGTGTACATACTCTTTTTACTTGGTTTCGCGCAACACTAGAATCATCAACAATTAAGACATGATCTCCTGCTCCAGAAATTTCACTATCAATTACGCCTTCCGATGCACTCTCTTGCCCGCCAATAACTTCTTTCATGACTTTTTCAACATCAATAACTTCTATCAATTCATTATCAACTTCAGTTACTGCTGTTAAATAGCTATCTTTACCCGAACCATTTGGTGGTCCATTCACTTGATCCCAACCGATATTAATAATTCTATCGACTGCACCGACTAAAAAGCCCTGTATTGTTCGATTGTATTCAGTAACAATTACATAACTTTCTCCACCCCTTTCTATTTGAGGCATACCTATTGCCATAGAAAGATCTAATACAGGAATAGTTTTGCCACGTAGATGCGCCACACCACAAATAACTGAGTGAGCTTTAGGAATTTGAGTTAAAGCAGGACAACGTATAACCTCTTGAACCTTAAAAACATTAATCCCATACCGTTGCCGCCCAATAAGTTTAAACAATAACAACTCAAACCTGTTATGCCCTGCCAACTTAGTTCGTTGGTCAACACCATCTAAAATACTGGCCATAAAAAACCCCTTAAAAAAGTATGTCTTAGAGTATAGCTATATTATTTAAATTTACTTAGAAAATATATGGCATGTTTTATGTATGTAAAAATATAAATGACATAATCTTGGCGTATTCTTATGAAAAAAATTAATTTTATTTTGAGTTTTATACTGTTAGCCAGTCAACCTCAAACTGGGTATGCAGCTAAAACCCAGTCAATTAATTCAATACAAGGTGCTACACGTCAATATATTATTGATAATTTAGATGCATCTACTGACTATAAGATAAAACTAGGAAAAATTGATACGCGATTAAAACTTCCCTTATGTACTGAGCCATTAGAGATATCAACACCTAAAATATCACTTAAAGCAGGAAGAAACTCTATTGGTGTTAGGTGTAATAGTAAAAAAAAATGGGCTATTTATACATCTGCCATTATTAGTATTTATAAAGATGTAATTGTCTTGTCACAACCCATTCAACGTGGAGAGATGTACAGTACAAATCACTTATATCTTGAAAAAAGAGAAATCTCAACATTACGCTCTGGATTTTTTACCAACCCACTCAATATTATTAACAAACAAGCAACTCGAAATTTAAACATTGGATCAGTTATTTCTAAAACAAATATAACTGAACCTAAATTAATTAAAAGAGGTGAAAAAGTCACCATCAACTTAAGCAGCCCTAACCTTACAATAAGTGTTGCGGGTATATCTTTAATGGATGGTGTAAAAAACCAAAATATTAGAATAAAAAATATAAAAACAAAACAAATCGTCCAAGCAACAGTGGTTAAGCAAGGCCAAGTTGTAGTCAGCTTTTGATAACGTTAGAATAAACATTAAAGTAATTAATAATTCTGCCGATACCAACAGTAGATAAATACAATATATAGAGGTCTATCATGACTATTCAATCAATATCAGGAAAAGCGAATACAACAACTGCCTTCTCAACAAAACCAGCTTCTGCTGGAAAGGCAAAAAGTAGCGAATCCCAGGTAACTGAAAAATCAAAAGATAATGTTGACTTTACTGCTGTTGCAAAAGAGATAACCAAAGCATTTGAATCATCAAAAGACACACCTGCAATTAATAAAGAGCGTGTTCAAGCAGTTAAAGATTCGTTGGCAAAAGGGGATTACCCTATTAATGCTGAAAAAATTGCTGCAAAAATGGTTCAAATGGAACGAGAACAATTTAACAATAGCAGATAATCTTATGATTAATAAAACATACCCCATCGCAGAAAAACTACTTACAACAGGCTTAAATTTAAGCTCCAAACTATTAAACTTGCTAACAACAGAAGCAGATAGTTTAAAACAGCATGCTGACTCAAAAGTAATTTCCAAGATTGCTTTCAATAAAAAAGAAACAGTCGCTCAGCTTGACCAGTTTTCAAAACAAATGACTCAAGTGCTCGCTACAGAAAAGCTACAAATGTCACCTACTGGAATTGAAGAATATTTTCAAAAGGCAAAAGCAGTCAATCTCAACATCAAAAATTCCTCTCTTCTCTGGCAAGAAATAATATCTATTGCTAGACAGTGTAAATTACTAAATGAGAAAAATGGTGCAAGTCTTAATTTACTCGCCCAGCACACCCAACGCTCCTTACAAATTATAAAGGGCAAGTCTCAACAAGCGACAACATATGGGCGTGATGGCTCAACTTATAGCGAGCGACTTTCTCAGACTTTGATTTCGGTGTAGACTTAAAGACAATTACATTTTATTCCCTCGCACAACCAAAAATAACCGTGCTTGAAAAATAAAGAGAACTCAGCATATGTTTGGTACGTTAAAAACTTTATTCAAGAAAGAAGAGACCATAACAGTTTCAGAACCTGAGGTTTACGATCCTGAATCTAACTCTCACCCGAATCCAAATTTTTTAACGGATAAAAATAAAATTCGCCTGCTTCTTAAAGACCTAGAACAGGATTCGCCTTTATGTACTATTAATTTTGAAAGTACTGATGAAAACTTTAGCTCATCAATACTAGACGTTCAATTAGAAAACTCTCAGATAATTATTGATGAGTTACTACCTTCTCATGGGAATCATCTTATAGCTAAAGAACATAGCGTTAAATTATCAACGCTGCATAAAGGCATAAATTTAGCATTTAAACTTGATATTATAGATACAGGTTCATCTCGTGGTATAGCCTATTATAAAACGACTATTCCAGAAAAAGTATACTACCCACAACGTAGATCATCTCCACGGATTCAAATTACCTCACTTAATATACCTTTCTCAGGTATGTCACAAAGAACACAGTCGTCTATAGGTGGCCTTGTTTTTGATTTATCAAGAACCGGTGTTGGTATCAGTACTCCTAATAATATTGTAAGACTTCAAAGGGGGGATTTACTAAAAAACTGTAATATCACTCTCGATAAACAAGTTATAAACTTTGACCTTATCGTCCGATTTATAAAAACATCCAATAAAGGAATAAGGAATACATTAGTTGGAGGATATTTTGAAAACATCAACTCTAAAGGTAGAAATAAAATAGAACGTTTTGTCGCAACTATTGAACGAGAAGAAATCAGAAACAGAAAAGAGCAAGCTTACATTTCAGCTATGCTTGATTAAAATTAATCATATTCCCCACATCATTTCCCTCTTAACCCACTCCATCTGATTTACCTTAAATAATATCTGGTATTTTAGGTAATATGTATTTTGTTTGCTAAACTGATCGTAACCTCTAAAAGTCATAAAGGTATAACTTATGAAATCTCATTTTTTTAGTTCTTTTTATACAGCAGTATTCTCCATTGCAATATATTTAGCACCTATTTCAAATGTAAATGCATCTATCGTAAGTTATTCATTAGATAATGTTTTTCTAGGTTCAACATCTCAAATGACAGGTAACTTTGAATGGGACTATACTGAAGGTGACTTTGAAAATGGTACGGGAACATTTAAAGAACTATCCATTCCAGGATCTTCAAAAACTATTTCAGACCTTAATATTACTTTTGATATAGGAAAATCTATTGAATTTTCCCTAATTCAAAACCTTGATAATGACGGACTTGATATCACTCTTGTCTTTAAAAATGCACTTACCCCAACTCAATCAACTTTTCTTGACCTCACAGAGAGTAAATGGTCTTTAGGAGCAACGGGAACTAATCATTTATTTGTAAGTGGGGGGATTTCCCCAGCTGTGGTACCAGTACCTGGTGCAATTTTATTTTTTGGGTCAGCTTTGCTTGGTCTAATCAGTACTGTAAAAAAGAAATAGAACCGCTTACTTTTTTGTGACGAACGCTTTATCAATTTCACCACTCAATCCAAAATTGAGAATTACTGGTATCATTCCAATAGCTATGACAAATCATCACATTTATTGATATAATGTGATGATTGTCTCCGTAGCATAATTGGATAATGCAATCCCCTCCTAAGGGATAGATTGGCGGTTCGACTCCGTCCGGGGACGCCATACCAATCAATTTAAGCCCTTCTCCCTGACTTTCTACACCTCATCTAAATATTCATCCTTTAATTGCATATAATGTTTACAAGAATATTCTAAAAACTGTTTTTCAGTTTCCTTTAAGGGACGCGCTTGTTTTGCAGGAGCTCCCACATATAAATATCCACTTTCCAGTTTTTTCCCTGGTGGAACTAAAGCTCCAGCCCCTAGCATTACATAATCCTCTAAAACAGCATCATCCATAATAATTGCACCAATCCCAACTAAGCAATAATTACCTACTGTACAAGCATGTACAACGGCTCGGTGCCCAATCGTTACTCCTTTTCCAATTTTTAAAGGATGCCCTTCAGAAGAATAATCTCCTGCATGCGAAACATGTAAAACTGAACCATCTTGTACATTAGTTCCATCACCAACCTCAATGCTTTCTACATCACCTCTAATAACAGTTGTCGGCCAAACTGATACATCGTTTCCCAGCTTTACATTACCAATGACGACAGCGCTATCATCAATAAAAACATTATTGCCAATAACAGGTTTTATATTTTTAAACGACCTAATCACAATATTTCTCCATTTTTTACTATACTCTAATGATACAACATCTATTTTAACTGAGGGTAATATGGCGCTATTTGATGGTATTAAAAGACAACTTCGTTCGGTTATTGAATGGGAAAACCCTTCAACTGACGTTTTAATGTCTCAATGGACAGAAAATGGTGATGAAATAAAAAATGCATCAAAGCTTATCGTTGGCCCAGGCCAGGGATGTATTTTTGTCTATGAAGGTAAAGTTCAAGCCGTTATAGAGGACGAAGGCTTAATCAACTTAAAAACAGCTAATATCCCTTTTTGGACAACTATCAAGAAATTTATGCAGTTTTTTGAAAGTGAGCATAAGGTAGGTATCTACTTCTATAAAAAAAGTAAAATACTGGATCAAAAATGGGGAACATCCTCTCCTATAAAATATGATGACCCAAAATATAAATTTCCTGTCGGCTTAAGAGCTTATGGTAATTATAGTTACCGCATATACGATCCAAAAGAGTTTTTTGTCAATGTATTTGGAAGCCAGACTGATTTTTATATTGATGACTTTAGATCAGTTATGTCAGCTCGTATTATCCACCCCATTAGTGATTACCTTGCTGAAAGTCAATATAGTTATGCCGAAATTGATAGCAACCGAGAAGAAATTGCTCAAGGTATTTCTATTAAGCTATCCATGGCTTTTCGTAAGCTTGGTTTTGATATTACTGACTTCAGAATTGAAGGAACTGACTTTGATGAAGATACTTTAAAACGAATAAATCGAATTGCTGATTTAACAGCTGAAGCACAGGCAGCTAAAGCTGTTGGTCTTGATTATGCAAAAGTACAACAATTGGAGGCACTTCGTGAAGCAGCTAGAAATGAAGGTGGTGGTGCGGGAATTGGCATGGGCATGGGAGCGGGAATTGGTTTAGGACAAAGTATGGCTCAAACAATGACGGAGCAAAACACCCCAACGCCCCAAGCAGCCCCCAATGATTTTATGGCAAAACTTAAGCAATTAAAAAACATGTTTGAAGCTGAATTAATTACTGAGCAAGAATACAAAGACAAAAAACAAGAAATTCTGGATCAAATGTAAAATGGCTAGGTGTAAAAGTTGTTCAGCCCCCTTACCGGCAAATATCAACCGTTGTAGCTATTGCAATGTGCGTAATGATGTTGATTTACATAGTAAGCATAAATTTAGCATTCAAGCTAGGCACTCTGACCGTATTTGTCCTCATTGTGAAACTAACTTACAAACAATAAAATTAGATGTTAATGGCCCGCTTCTTATTGAACGTTGTAAGGGCTGTTTTGGTTTGTTTTTTGACTTAGGTGAAATTGATACTCTACTCGAAAACTCAGTCTCAAATGTATCTGATATTAATTTAACACTGATAAAAAATATTAATAAAGATCGTTTTGCATCTCACAAAAAAGTTAAATATATTAAATGCCCTGTTTGTAGAGCATTTATGAAAAGAGTTAATTTTGGCCATCGAAGTGGAGTTATTATTGATCAATGTCCAAAACATGGTATCTGGGTCGATAGTGGAGAAATAACACATTTAATGGAATGGAAAAAAGCGGGAGGAGAATTA